>Ga0210057_1007670_pt1 | contig 12997 bp, 12 predicted proteins | sample CryGeyCG2114_010_2_FD_183968 | JGI IMG/M metagenome (GOLD analysis project Ga0210057, IMG submission 183968) | Groundwater microbial communities from aquifer - Crystal Geyser CG10_big_fil_rev_8/21/14_0.10 (SPAdes) (version 2) | ecosystem: Environmental > Aquatic > Deep subsurface > Groundwater ... | reverse complement strand
CGCCTTATCAAAGGTTAATGAGTAATGAAAGTATTACTCAAGAGACAAAAGATAAAATGAGCAAAGAACATAAATTACTTAATCCATTGTTATTAAAAGAAAAACTTGATAAAATACACAAAGAGATATTTAAATTACAAAAAATTGGCAACCAGGGTACTAAAATATGATCTGATTAGAGTAACCATTACTTATGATCTATACCGTACCATTGGCACGGATCACGCGCCACATACGCTTGAGGAAAAAGCAAAAAACTATCCCGACTCTCCATCTGGCGTGCCAGGCATTGAAACCTACTTACCCCTGCTACTGGACGCACACCACAAAGGCAGAATCAGTTTGGAGAAAATTATTGAGTTGACACGAACAAATATTGAGAGTATTTTTGATATAAAAAATAATGACGACTGGGTAGTGGTAGATCTGAATTTGGGACGTGAGGTGAGGAATGAAGATTTGAAAACTAAATGTGGTTGGTCCCCTTTTGCTGGAAGAATATTGAAAGGTTGGCCTATTGCTACCATATTAAACAATAAAATTTATTAAGCTATAATATCTCCATTTATCTCCCTATTTATAAATTGAGATAAATGTAGAAATAATTAACTATACGGTACCTATGAGACATATCATCTCACTAAAGGAGCAAAGTAAATACGATATCTTGTGCATGCTTGACATGGCCCAAAAAATAAAAGCAAAAAGAAACGCTGGAGAACTCACCAATTACCTTCCAAACAAAACAATGATAATGTTGTTTCAAAAAGGTTCCACACGAACCAGACTTTCTTTTGAAGCGGGTATGACTGAACTCGGAGGACATGCTATTTTTCTAGATTCAAAAACTTCTCAATTTTCATTAACTGATTTTGGTGATGAAATACAAGCCGTAATGCGATTTGGACATATTCTTATGTTTCGAGCTAAAAAGGCCGAGGACGTAATAAGGGCGGCATCTTTTGATAAAATTCCTGTTATAGATGCTTGCAGTGAAAAATACCATCCAGCTCAAGCTATTTCCGATCTCCTCACAATGGCTGAACACTCAAACGGAATTGAAAATGTAAAAAAGATTGTATGGCTTGGAATTGAAAATAATGTTTCAAACACCCTCACGCTTGCTTGTGCAAAACTTGGTATAAAAGTATATATTGTTGCTCCAGAAGTAAACGAACCAAGTGTTGACACAGAATTAAATAAGATGGCAGAAGAAACAGGAAACGTAATAAGAACTCTTGATATAAAGGAAGCAATAAAATGTGCTGATTACGTTCACACAGACACATGGATGGATATGGAATATTTTGAAAACGGCAAAGTAAAATCAGAATTTGAAAATATTTACAACGAAAGAAAAAATAAATTCGCTCCATACCAAATAAACGCCAAGTTGATAAATGAAAATGCTCCAAACTGTAAAATAATGCATTGTATGCCATGCCATCTGGGTTATGAAATTACCAAAGACGCCGTGCACCATAAAAATTCAGTTATATTTGATCAAGCAGAAAACCGTATGCACATGCAAAAAGCGATGATCATGTGGCTACTTGAAAAAGAAAACAATATCCTGTAGTATTAACCCACAATCACCAAAAGGGAGGGAAAAATACCCTTCTTTTTATGTTCAAGACAATATTCCTCAATAAAACCTTTTCAAACCCCATAGTCCTTGCCTCGGGTATTTCTGGCGTTACAGCGGCAGGTATGAACAATGCCGTCAAAAATGGATGTGGCGGCGTGACAGTCAAATCAATTTCAAAAGAATCCAGAACCGGCCACCCAAATCCAACCATGATTGGCACGGAGAAATTTTTCTTAAATGCGGTGGGTCTATCAAATCCTGGTATTGAAGAAGGAATAGATGAATTAAAAAAATTCAAAGAACTAAGTAGCGCGCCGCTCATTGGCAGTATTTTTGCTGGCACGCCAGAAGAGTTTGGTGAAATTGCCGAACGGATTTGTGAAGCGCCAGTTGATTTTATTGAAGTGAATGTTTCATGCCCAAACGTGAGTAAAGAATTCGGAGACCCTTTTGCGCATTCAATCCCTGCTGTAGAAAAAATTACCAGAATTGTAAAACAGCGCGCAACAGTACCAATAATCATCAAACTCACACCGCAAGCCTGGAACATAGGAACTATTGCGCAAGCCGCAGAAAATGCTGGGGCTGATGCCATTTGCGCGGGCAATACCATAAATGGTATGGTCATTGATGTACGCGCTCGACAACCAATTTTACATAACAAGCAGGGTGGTATTTCTGGGCCAGCGCTTTTTCCTGTGGCACTCAAAGCAGTGTATGATATTTATGAAAAAGTAAAAATACCTATCATTGGAACTGGAGGAATTACCACTGGCGAAGATGCCTTGGCTATGATCATGGCCGGAGCAACACTTCTCGGTGTTGGCAGTGCTGTATATTATCGCGGCGGGGATGTGTTTAAAAAAATTACAGATGAGATGGAGGAAATAATGCGGGAAGAAAATATTAATTCGCTTGAAGAAATTCATGGAGTTGCACATGACTAGGACATGGCACACGGATGACACTGATTTAATGAATTTGAACGGATATAATCCGTGATTATCTGTTTAATCCGTGTCATCCGTGTGCCATTACTTACATATGGACAAACCACAATACATAAAAATTTTAAAAATCATTGACGAAAATCCTTCGGTTAAGACTTTTTACTTTTCCGCCCAAGGCGGACACTCCTTAAATTCAAAACCAGGCCAATTTGTCATGCTCTGGATTCCAAAAATTGACCAAAAACCATTTTCTGTAGCGTATGATGACGGAAAAACGTTTGGCTTGACTGTTTTTAAGCGTGGCCCTCTCACCGAAAAACTGTTTGAAATGCAAACCGGCGATAGAGTCGGAATCTCTGGCCCTTATGGCACCTCATTTTCAATCAAGCCAAACACCCACTATATTATGGTCGCTGGAGGATATGGCGCTGCACCATTGGGATTTCTCGCCGAACAAATTTCAAAGTTGGATGGTGTAACAATAGACTTCCTCATCGGTTCTCGTAACAAGAACCTGCTTCTCTTCGAAGAACGCATCTCAAAAATCCCAAACATAAAACTGCATATTATCACAGACGATGGAAGCAAGGGACAAAAAGGTTTTGTTACTGATTTTATACCACAACTCTTAGGAGAAACTGGAAAACAAAAACTAGTTGTTACTTGTGGTCCAGAACTGATGGAGAAAAAAGTCCTAGACACCTGCAATAAATATAAAATTGATTGTGAGGTGAGTATTGAACGCTACATGAAATGTGGTATAGGGGTGTGTGGACAATGTGCAGTGGACGGACTCGGGGTCGGGATGTGCAAAAAAGGACCAGTTGTCTCTCGTGAAGATGCAAACGACATACAAGAATTTGGAATATACCATAGAGACAAAAGTGGTAAAAAAATATATTTTAATCAACCTCCTGTAAGAGAAAATAAAACAAATAATATGGACACAGAACAACTCATTTTAAAACTCCACGAAATTAATGCCATAAAATTTGGGGAGTTCAAACTCAAAACAGGAAGTATATCGCCTATTTATATTGATTTGAGAGTCACCATCTCATATCCAGACATTTTAAAGTCAATAGCTCAAATTATGTGGAAAAAAATCTCGCATCTAAGCTTTGATCTACTTGCCGGTGTCCCATATACTGCCCTACCTATTGCCACAGCAATGTCACTTGAACATAACAAACCCATGGTAATGAGACGAAAAGAAGTGAAAGATTATGGTACACGAAAAGCAATTGAGGGTACTTATATTCCAGGCCAAACATGTCTTGTTGTAGAAGACTTGATTACAAGCGGATCAAGCGTGTTTGAAACCATAGACCCTCTAAAACATGAGGGTTTGCTAGTAAAAGATGTGGTCGTATTACTAGACCGAGAGCAAGGTGGAAAAGAAAATATAGCTGAAAGAGGATGTATAGCTCATTCTATCTTTACTATGGGAGAACTTCTTGAGGTACTCAAAAAATATAACCGTATTGACGGAGAAATGTATAATAAAGTAATCTCATACATTAAAAATACACAAGTCAAACCGCTGACAAATACAAAACCGACTAAAATAACTACACAAAAACTGACATATGGACAGCGAGCAGAACAATGCATCAACCCAACTGCTATCAAACTCCTCCGCCTCATGAAAGACAAAAAAACAAATTTAGCAATTGCCGCAGATGTGACCACAAAAAAAGAACTACTGGCCATTGCTGAAAAATTAGGACCAGAAATTTGCGTATTAAAAACCCACATTGACATTATTGAAGATTATGATGACGAACTTATTATCCAGCTTCAGGGTTTGGCCGCCAAGCATAATTTCTTGATTTTTGAAGATAGGAAATTTGCAGACATTGGCAACACTGTACTTAATCAATATAGTAAAGGCATTTACCACATCGCTGACTGGGCGCATATCACCAATGCCCATACTGTTCCAGGTCCGGGAATTATTGACGGCTTAAGACAAGTTGGCGCACGACGGGGACACGGACTCGTATTATTGGCTGAAATGAGTTCGAAAGGAAACTTGGCTACTGGTGGATATACAGAAAAAAGTTTAAAAATGGCCGAGGAAAACAAAGATTTTGTGATTGGCTTTATTACTATGCAAAAATTACTTGACGATCCATGTTTTATCAGCATGACACCAGGAGTAAAACTCGCTACCGGAGGTGATAATCTTGGTCAACAATACAGTACTCCAGAAAAAGTAATTAGAGACCAAGAAAGCGATATAATCATCGTCGGACGCGGTATTTACCAAGCAGAGAATCCATTGGAAGAGGCAAAAAAATACCGAGAAGCCGGATGGAAAGCCTATCAAGAAAGACTTGTCATTTAACAAAATCTAGACAATCAAAAAACTCCCAACACTGGGAGTTTTGGCATTTTTAATTTGGCATTTTGCATTATTTGCCCATTACCATTCCTTGTACAAATCCATCAAAAACATCACCTTGGCCAATTACGGCAACATCATATTTATTATCTGGTGTCTTGAATCGAATATACGAAGAAGCATTTTGTAATACGTACTTTTTACCCCACCATCCGCGTCCCACAAAATCTTCACTTGGCAATGTAGACATATCAGGTTCAAGTTTTGTATCCCACTGAAATGTAACTGTCTCATTGCCAATAACAAATGCAATAATATTACCTTGTGGGTATACATAAAACCCATCATCATAACGAAAATCCATATACCAGCCAGTGCCTGGAAAATTAAACTGATGCGTTGTAACTACGCCTACAGGTAGTTGCTCTGCCTGACCGTTTTCTAAATTTGTCTGACCATCCTCTAGGTTAGAGGGGCGTTCTGTTGACGGCTGGACGGAACCACACCCGACAACGAATAATAATAAAGTGAAAATAACGAAATAACGGAACATAGGCATTATTATATTACTAATAATTTAATGTGGTAAATTATCTACCATTTTTTTCATGTCTTTGGCATCCTCCCAACTAACAATCCCCTTGCGACGATCTCTCTCGACTTTTAGCTTCATATCTCTCCTGGAAATCCTCCCAATCCCTGTACCCCTACTTACTGCCTTGGTATGCGGCTTGATTAAATCTTCAAAATATTTAATATCTTTATTGCTGATATTTTTATAAGTAGCTGGCTTATATTTTCTCATCTTCTCCAATCTCCTCTTTACGCCCATTCGTCCTTTTACTCGAAAGCCTCCTCCGGTCTTCACTCCAACATCATATTTTGAAGGCACTGGCTGCTGCCTGGCTGCTGCCTCCTCGGCCTGCTTCTCTTTCATCATCCCGCGTATATGCGCGTAACGTAATCTGTCTCGTACTTCATCATATTCTTCTTCATCGTATATAGAACGCCTGCTAGTACCAGCATGAAAAACCGAAGAAGAAGCCGGGGTAGAATTTCCCTGTATATGACTTACCGAAGTCGTCGGAAAAAAATTTGAATCCCCGCGAATAGCACGATCCATAGAAACTTTGGCATTTTCACGATCTCTTTTTTGTTGGAGTTTGGAAACTGAAAAATTCTGAGCATGTTTGCTAATACCCGGAGAAATACCCAGAGGTAAACTGGCACCGAGATTTTGTAATGGATTTAACGACATATAAAAATCTGGTTTATTTTTCTAAAAACTCTACAACCGACCGCTCTGCTTCTTCATATTCCAAACACCATTTGATACGAGGATCTCTCTTAAACCAACTTGCCTGTCGCTTGGCATAGCGCCTAGTATCACGTTTCAACTTTCTTATCACTTCATCTAATTCATCAATGCCTTCAAAATATTTTTTGAACTGCCTATAACCAATACCACTCATACTAGGCAAGGACCAACTGTACTTCTGTCTTAGTAAATTACGCACCTCCTCAACTAGTCCTTGCTGTATCATTTCGTCTACCCTATTATCAATGCGTTCGTACAACACTTCGCGAGGGACTTCTATACCAATTTGTAAAGTATCGAATATACTCTCCCCCTTTTTTTGTTGTGCTGAAAAAGGTTCACCACTTAAAATACATACTTCAAGTGCCCTTATGATGCGACGTTTATTTTTTGGATCAACTGACTGCGCAGTTTTGGAATCCAAATTTTCAAGCCAGGTCAAAAGTTCTGAAGGAGTTTTTTCTTCAAAACTTTTCCTTAATTTTCTGTTTGGTGGTACACGTGGGATCTGCAAATTGTCTACCACAGAATGTATATATAGACCTGTCCCTCCAGCGACTATTGGAATACGGGCATTGGCATGAGCCATTTTCGCATACTTTATGGCCTTATCGCGAAACTCTGCGACTGTAAAAAATTTACCCGGATCCAAAAAGTCTATCAAATGATGAGGCACATCTTCTATATAATAAGTCCTCCTAATACCATTCCTCTTCCACTCACCTGGACTTTTGGCTGTACCAATAGTCATCTTTTTATAGATCTGGCGAGAGTCAGCCGAAATTATTTCTCCATTTATTTTTTTGGCTAATCTAATACTCCAACTTGTCTTTCCACAGGTTGTAGAACCTAAAATTACGATAAGTTTGGGAAGTTTTCTATTTTCTTGTCTCATAAATCCATTATACCATTTCCCCCCACAAAATCCACTCTTGAGCCTTATTAACCTTAATTATTACAATAGAACCTACCATAGATTTATCGCCTCTAAAACTTGTTCTTTTCATCTCACTGGAATTACCAGTGCAAACACCTTTTTCATAACTATCCACCAAAACACTTATCTTTTTATCGAGATATTTTTGATTCTTTTGAAGAGTAATTTTTTCCATTAGATTTTGCAATTCCAGCCAGCGTCTTTTCTTTTCTATTTTCGGAATATCATCCTCAAATGCCTTTGCTGCCGCGGTATTACTACGCTGCGAATATTGAGCGACATATACGATATCAAAATCACATTCTTTATAAAAATCTAGAGTATCTTGAAATTGTTTTTCTGTTTCTCCACAAAACCCGACAATGATATCTGTACCAATGGCAATGTCTGGTTTTTTCTTCCTTATCTTTTTTACCAGATCAAAATAAAATTCACGATCGTGGCGTCGATTCATTTTTTTCAAAATTTCTGTATTTCCAGACTGCACTGGAAGATGAAGAAAGTTAATTTGTTTTGGCAATGTCAAAGCATCAATCATTTCCTCATCCATATATATTGGATGTGGCCCTGTCCAGTGAATACGCTCAATTCCTTTAATTTGGTTTATCTCCCATAGTAACTTGGCAAAATTGTTTTTTTTGTAAATATTATTTTTAGAAAAAAATTCAGGATCAGGCGCCATATAATGATTAACAATTTCTCCCAGTAGTGTAACTTCCTTACATCCCCGAAAGGACAAATCTTTAATCTCATCTAATACTTCCTTTAGTGGTCTGTTTCTTTCTTTACCTCGTGCGTACGGAACTACACAATATGTACAAAAATGGTCACAGCCTGTTTGAATGGGAATAAAAGCTTGAAAGTTATTCGAGTAATTTGGTTTTGTTTGTAAGTAATGGTTGGCAGTTTCCACAGCCACTAAATTTGGGTTAAGCTCACTAAGTAATTTTGGCAACATTATCATCTGACTTGTTGGAAAAAACAAATCAACATCTTTCAACTTTTCTTTCAATTTTCCATCTTTGTCACGGCCAGGCATACAACCGGTCAAGACAACAATTAAATTTGGTTTTTTCTTTTTTAATTTCCTAAAGTTTTCCATATTACCAAAAATCCGATGTTCGGCTGATTCGCGAACTGAACAGCTGTTCATAACTATAACATCAGCCTCTTCCGGCTTATCTACAACTTCTAAACCCATGGACTGCAAAATAGACGCGAGTCTCTCTGAATCACTCTTGTTCATTTGGCAACCAAAGGTCAGGATGTGGTAATAATGTTGTTTTTCCATAGTGACCTAGTACTATCATGCTTAAGTGCTAAGGTGAGAAAGATTATACCAAATTTAGCTAAAAAATCAAGAGTTTACCTTGACAAAAAACAAAAATTATGCTAAAATTCAAATAGTTAACTTTTAAATTAACCTATATGAGAGAAGGTTTTAATGAAGGTTCCACCGCCGCAAAATTACTAGAACAACCACATCTGGAAGTTTTGGAAGGCGGTAAAAAAGATACAATATTAATTGAATCCGAAACTGGCCAGTATAGTTTTGAACCAGGCAATAAGGTTCTCTACACTACTGTAAAAGGTGAAGAGAAAGAATATATAATTAAATCGGCGTCCAAAGATGGCGGCGTAATTCTTCAGACAGAAGAAAATTATCTTGCTGAACAACAAAATAAAGAAGAGGGAAAAAAATTTAATCAATTTGCAATCTCTCAAAAAGCATTTAAAGAGGGGCGGATACAAAAAATAAACGCTCCTGACGATATGTTAGCAGGAGCGTCAGAGGCTCCTATAAAAAATCCTTTTGAAATTGGAGATATGCATAAAGATCAGTCGACGGACCAGCCTGTAGAAAGTACAGAATCCCCAATATCAAAGACAGACACTAGGTATAATAGGTATAAGTCCAGATTTGAAAGACACGGCGAAGCAGGGGATGCTATTTTAGATGGGGTAAAAAGTAGACATCAAACGACTCCTAAAGAATTGGAAAAAGCTAGACAAAAGATCAGGCAAAGTGATGACGTGTCACAGGATATCGCCACAAAAATAAACATGGACATAAATCAGGTTAAGTTTTTACAGTCCTATTTTGGAGAACACTTCCCAAAATTGGCAAAAGCAGTACAGGAAGGCGATTCAAACACCATATATGCCCAACTGCAAGTGGCTGAAAGAAATTTAGAAGATTTAAATATCATACCAAAATGGCGTTTCTTTAAGAGAAGACAAATGGGAAAATCAAAAGAATATCAGACACTTCAGAGAGCAAAAGAGGTCTTGCAAGAACTTTACGAAATGGCCCAGGGATCACACGGCCGAAAAAGTCCGCACATTGAACATGGTCCAACACCTCCTATAAGCGGACCGGCCACAAGAATTTAAAAGTTATAGCAAATATTTTCTAAGACAACTCAAACATAGAAAAACCGGAGAAAAAAAATGTCAAAAGTAGCTTAATAAAGCTAAATCAATAAAAATTCCCGTAAACACGGGTATTTTTATTGCCAAAACACCTCAAATCCTGTTATTATACAGACTAGCAAGTACTCAAGTCGGTAGACAAGTACTCAAGTCGGTAGATTGGAAAATAATTTTGATACTTGTCAACTAAACAACATAATACTATGCTTGCTAATTTAATTATTCTTCTATTCCTCCTAATGCTCTCCGCCTTTTTTTCAGCAGTCGAGGTTGCATTTGTATCTCTCACAAATGCAAAAGTAGAAGCGATGGTCAAACGAAAACTTCCACGGGCAACATTGGTCAAAAAACTCAAAAAAAATCAACGACGGCTAATTATTACAATTTTGATTGGAAACAATGTAGTAAATATATCGGCAGCATCTTTGGCAACTGTGATTGCAGCCGGGTTATTTGATTCTGCAGTCATAGGCATTACGACTGGTGTAATGACAATACTTATCCTTATTTTTGGAGAAATTATCCCAAAATCATACGCGGCCAATCATGCCAAACACCTTGCAATTCTTGCGGCACCGTTGCTAAAAATACTACAATGGGTCGGCTTTCCTATTATTATTATCTTCGAATGGCTTGCCCGCGCATTCACTGGCAAACAACGTCAGGAGCGTGTAACCGAAGAAGAAATAAAAGCAATAAGCAAACAAGGCGCGAAACAAGGAGCTATAGAAAAACAGGAGCACATTATGATACGCCGACTATTCAAACTCAATGACATTACTGCGCGAGATATTATGACACCACGAAAAAATATTGCTTGTATTGAAAGCGATATGTCAATCGACGAAGCAACAGAAATTATTGAACACAAGGCGCATACGAGATTTCCAGTGTATCATAATACATTAGACAATATCATTGGCATGGTCCACTCACGTGATGTGTTACTTGTCTACCACAGAGAAAGTGAAGAAAAATCAATACAAAAAATACTTCGTCCCATTATTACAATCAAACCAAACACACCAATTGATGATGTAATGCATGAATTCCAAAAGAAAAAAACACATATGGGCATAGTCAAAGACAAATCACATAAAATACTGGGCATAATTACGCTTGAAGATATTATAGAAGAATTAGTCGGAGAAATTATAGACGAACATGACGAAGATTAATTTATGGTAGAAGTAAGATTGCAAAAACATATCGCCAATCTAGGATATTGCTCCCGCCGCAAGGCCGAGGAGCTTATTTCTATTGGAAAAGTGATAGTTAATGGAAAAGTAGTGAAAAAAATGGGAATAAAAGTTGACCCAAAAAAAGATAAAATTGAAGTAGACAAAAAAGAAATTGGAAATTTGAAACCTAACTGTCCGGAAGGTGGGCTTAAAACTAGAAATACTAATTTGTATATTATGTTAAACAAGCCAGTGGGGTATATAACTAGTACATCAAGTGAACAAGGAACTTCGGTTCTAGATTTAATAACAATAGACAACTATACCAAAAAACCAATAGATACTCGGGTTTACCCTGTCGGCAGACTCGACAAAGATTCTGAAGGCCTGGTCTTGCTTACAAACGATGGTGAACTCACAGATAAGCTCACCCACCCCCGTTATGAACATGAAAAAGAATATGAAGTAACTGTAGATAAACACCTTTCAAAAGATGCAATAAAAATCCTAGAAAAAGGGATGGGAATTGGTAAAGATATAGTGCGCGGGATAAAAATTATCAAGCAGTTTAACAAAGGGAAGAGAACTATTGTAACAGCTATTCTAAAAGAAGGAAAAAACCGCCAAATACGACGCATGTTTGGGCAGCTTGGGTACAATATAACTGCCTTGAAAAGAATAAGAATGAACAAGCTAAAGCTAGGAGTATTGCCAGTGGGAAAATGGAAATTTGTGAAAAAAAGTGATATACTCTAAACAATAACTTCATAATTAGACACCTATGGCCCACCAAGATAATACAAATAAAATCAGTTTCGGTAAAATGAGATCTATTTTCTTTTTTGGACTGATTATTTTACTCACTATTTCTATACTCTATCTCATCCGTCCTTTTTTCTATCCCATATTTTGGGCGGCCGTAATAGCAGTCATGTTTTTCCCAATATACAGTTGGATTCTCAAACATCTTAAAAGGGAAAAACTAAGCTCCGCCATTACATTAGTTTTAGTTCTCATTGTAATTTTTATACCGCTCACAATACTATCTGCCCTTCTGGTAAACGAATCAATCAGTCTCTATAATAAAGTCTCAAGAAGTGGAATATTCCAAAACCCACAAGGAGTCTCGGTTTGGATAGAAAAAACACCTTTTGCCCCTTATGTTGACCAGATCCGTAATGAATGGACGGCCTACGCGACCAAAGCAGCTCAATGGTTAAGTCAATTCTTGTTTACCAATGTAAGAAACGTGGCCGTTGGCTCAACAAGATTTTTGATAATGTCTTTTGTCATGCTATATGCACTTTATTATTTTTTAAAAGATGGAGCACGAATGCTCAAAAGACTTATGCACCTTTCTCCTCTTGGAGATGAATATGAAAAATTGTTGTATTTCAGATTCACTTCTACAGCTCGCGCCACACTCAAAAGCACTCTTATAGTCGGTGGCGTCCAGGGCACCCTTGCAGGAATATTATTTTGGATTACTGGTATTGAAGGAGCGTTTGTTTGGGGAGTAATAATGGTAATCATGGCAATTATACCAGCCATAGGACCTGCTATAGTACTTATCCCTGCCGGCATCATCATGCTTGCCTTTGGCAACATATGGCAGGGTGTTGCCTTACTCATTGGAGCAATTATTATAAGCTTTGTAGATAATTTGTTACGTCCGCCACTGGTCGGCAAAGATACCCAGATGCACCCTTTAGTAGTTTTCTTTGCAACACTAGGAGGGCTAATTATATTTGGAATTTCTGGATTTGTCATAGGGCCTATTGTGGCCGCTCTCTATATTTCCATAATATCTATTTATGAGCATTATTACAAAAATGAATTGCAGAACAACTAATTACCTGACCATCTTATCACCCAAACACCTAATTATAAAACTCCCACTTCGAGGGAGTTTTTTGTGCTCGGGGCGGGACTCGAACCCGCACGGCCTTGCGGCCACAAGATTTTAAGTCTTGCGTGGCTACCGGTTACACCACCCGAGCAATCAGTTAAAACGTCAAAACTATATCATAATTTTCTCAACAAATCAAGATTACAAATAATCCACCAAAAATACACACTTTTTAAGCCTATTTTTAAGTCTATTTTTAAGTCTATTTGTAATAACCACACAGTAAAGTAACACCCTGTGAATAATCATATAAAATAATCAAGTTTTGAAAGTGCGTGTTGTTTTACTGATCTAAGTTTTTGAATAGGTGTGAGTAGGTTAATTCCAAAATGAG
>Ga0210057_1007669_pt1 | contig 12997 bp, 13 predicted proteins | sample CryGeyCG2114_010_2_FD_183968 | JGI IMG/M metagenome (GOLD analysis project Ga0210057, IMG submission 183968) | Groundwater microbial communities from aquifer - Crystal Geyser CG10_big_fil_rev_8/21/14_0.10 (SPAdes) (version 2) | ecosystem: Environmental > Aquatic > Deep subsurface > Groundwater ... | reverse complement strand
AAAGCATTGAGGGTGTGGAATAATCAATACAACAATTTAGAACATTGCGGCTTAGATGGCAAAACACCCAATGAATTCCTTTCAGATTATCAATTAATAAAACCGCCAAATGTGTGTGCCTAAAACAATACCCTAAATTGACAATATGACTATTTTTTACTAATATATACCATTAATCCCCCAAAGGAGGCTCCATGAACACAGTCATTATTCTGGCTCTTCTAAATTTTTTATTTGCCACGACAACATCCAGCGATACACTCCCATTCACCCCCAACCCATGTGTTGATACCATTGATGAAAATCAAGCAACAATTGCAGAAATTGTCCAGGACTCTCTTCCTGGATCATCTTGTCTAGATAGTATGCTGCTGATGCAAAGAGTTTTTTATTTTCATGCTGAAATTGAAGATCTTCGAAGTGAACCTAATTGCGAAGACTATAGTGATTACATCAACCAAGCTGTCACCGAAATTAACTCTCAATACAACGATATTGTCAGCTACGGTATAGTTCACGAATGTTGTTGGGCTTATATGATAACAATTAAAATTGCCGAGGAACAACGAAAAGCAGATATCAGTATCAATGAAATGTACATAGTTGAAATCACTCATAAATATATCACCCACTGTCTAACTACTGATGAAAACGAAACAGACGATAAAACCATTTACCCAGACAATCAAACTCCGAAACCTCATATTCAGGCAAAAAGCGAAGTTCCATTTGCACCGGAATGTACTGAAATAAACGACAAAGATAAAGTAACAATCGAATGCAGTACTATCGACGCCGAGATTGGTTACTGCCAAGAACAAACCTGTCGTCCGCTTTGTCCAGATTCCGGTTATTACAACTGCTGGTCCAGAGACCATTTTTCCATGAGGTTGACATACATCAGCCGAAACACAATTGACCTTCAACCATATTCAGACTAACTAGTCTGTTTTTTGTATCAAAAAACAGCCAATAGTTATTGACCGTTAATGACTTTTAAAAACCATAAACACCAAAGACAAAATAACTGAATATAGCACAGCCCAACCAAAACTATCGACCACAAACCCATCAACAATATTAGCCGCCTCCAAAATCATTCCAGCGTTAATCACAATCAAGAACAATCCTAACGTTAAAACGGTAATAGGCAAAGTCAAGAGTAGAATAAACGGCTTGACAAAAACATTGAGCAGCCAGAAAACCAACGCCAAAAGCATCGCCGTACCAAATCCATCAACACTCACTCCAGGAACAATCATACTGACAAAGTAAAATACGGCCGCATAAATCAGCCAAACAATTGCCAATCCAATCATAGCACCCTCCTGCGTGGTGGTAAGGAACATATTAACTTACAACATATAAAATGGATTGTCAAGAAACAAAAAAATTAACCAATAAAATTATTTTATAAACTGACACCGGATTTCAAACGTTTTCCTTATATTAAACAACCAATTATTTTGTAAAAATGAATATATTATGGGTGACAGCCAACTCCGGATTTTCAGGTTGAATCAAACCGGTATTGGTATGCGATAAAAGTTCTGTTGAAGTTGCGCCAAAATTTTCTGCCAATTTTAATATAGTATAAATCGACTGCGGCGAATCAACATCCAGATCAAATACTTTTTCCAAATCAAAACTCTGAATCACCGCAATGCTTTGCTCATCCTGTGCCTCCGCTTCCATCGCTGATCTGTAATGAGAAAAATCCACACTAGCGATAAATAAAGTTTTCCGCCCAACATTTTTCGAAATGAAATCAATTACTTCATCCAGTTTACCTGGCGTGACATAATTGGCCATAATTATCGGTACAAACCTGGCTCTAGGCCAAGTTTTTTGAACAAAAGGCGTCAAACCACTGATTGAAAATTCCTCGGCCATAGCCGCCTCATTCGTCGAAACCAAGCCGGAATCCAAAAATTTTTCAACCAATTTAGGATCTCCTTTCAACTGACCATATGGCGTCTGCCAATCATAACCGGATGTCACAATCTCATACCTGGCATCATTCAAATGATCCGGTCCGACCATAACGATAGTATCAAAATCAGACTTTTCCAAAGTACGAAACAAAGTGGCAATTCTATCTTTTACAAACAAGTGATGAGGTACAACTACGGCGACTACTTCTCCATCTTGAATTTCAAAACCATCACCAGCCAAAGAAAAAGCATCATCATAAAAACTTTTGGAAACATACAAACTTCTATGCTGACCTAATGATTGATAAGATTTAAGTCCCAAGACAAAAAAAAGCAATCCTCCTTGAACAATTACAAGGAGAATTACTAATATAATCAAAATTTTGTTTGTTTTAGTCATGCAAAGCACCACCCCATTCAACGACGGTAAAGCCTTTACGCTTCGGAGTCCTGATACTCAAAGGCTCAACATCTTGGAACTCATCCAAACCCTTGTAATCCATAAATACGCGTATAACCGTTGCAGCCTGGGGTTCAATCGTCAACGGAGCAATTTTATCAAATTCACCTTGAGGCAAAAATGTGATGAAATAATACGGCTTTTCCTGCATCTTTGCTACCCAGAACTCATTGAAATCAGCACTTTCTTTTTCATTCAAGCCCAATTCTTTCAAGATATATTGCAAAAATGATTTCACTTCAGTCTGCTTTACCACATAACCGCGGTCAGGTTGAGCATACTTGTAGCCATAACCTTCCCAGAATAAATATGGATAAGATTGTTTGTCAGCCAAATTAAACAATGTACCATCAGTCGATGCCGTAACAGACCAGCCATCACCATAATTAGGTTCGCTAATCTTGATACCTCCGGTCGGCTCTACCTTTACATCAACACTCATCTCCTCTTCTGGATAAAGATATATTACCGGCTTGCCACATTCCACGGCCGGTTGATATTTCACATTCAAAAATTCCATCCAGCGGCCAAAAGGATCTCTCCAATAAAGCAATGGGTATTCAGACATAAATTTGGAAAAACTCTCTTTCTCATTTTGTTGTCCAGTACCTTCATCAAATCCGGGATAATAATATGAATATGTATCCAAAAGCTTGTGTCCCTGAGCCAAACTATCCTGAGTTGTAGTGGGACTATAAGCATAAAGGTTACCGTTGCGATCGGTTGTTCCCGCTTTAATCAAATCATTCGGATTCAAATCATCAGGATACGAATAACAACCTGATGCTCCACAACCAGTCAACCTTGTCGTTTGATATTCCGTAGTATTTTTTGTTCCGTCATTCCATCTAAAGTTCATAACTTGACTGGTAGCGACAGAACCACGACTTTCTCGATTTCCATTCAAAAAATCAATGTCAACATAATAATCCTGAGCTGTATTGCCCGGTCGTTTTACCACAAAACAACCGGAGAGTTCATCCCAATAAAGATAATTATCATCATCATACTTGAATTGTTTAACCAGAGTATATCCAGATAACAATCGGGTATATCGCATATCTGATCTTTTCAATTTGTATGTTGATCCGGGAATATCAATCGTCTCTGGTGCCGCCCAATTTTTGATAGTCAACTCTTTATTATAAACAAACAAACTCTGCAAAAACGCTCCAGACGGACTCATTGAATATTTATCCAAAATTATCATTTGATCAGAATCTCGATCGTCAATCACCCAAAAATAATCATTTGAGAGAGCCATCCCATCCGGATAAGATTCAACCAAATACACATGTGAATCTCGATACACGCCAGAAGTAATCTTACCGGCATCGGTAATATTACCAATCATATTCGTTATCTCGTTCAACTTGCTGTCATTTCCATTAAAAAAGTTGTATGGGAAAAAATTTTTCACTGTCACATTATTGGGAAATTCATTCCAAGTCACCTCGATTTGTCCTGATTGTTCATTTATTTGCACATCTGATGCTTCATTTTCATTTGTTGCATCCACATCAGAAACATCACCGCTATTATCATTAACCGTAGGCACAACCACATCCACTCTTTGGTCAGGTTCAACTACATCATTTCTGTGGAATAGATAATAAACTGTAAACACATTCGAAATTACCAACAGCACCGCCAACACAATCAAAATGATAAAAAACACTTTTTCTTTTGTCGTAGAAAACATAAGCTTTTTTATTTAAAATATATATTTTAAGTTGATATCATTATTATAATATAGTCCTCGCAATAAAACAAACTTCAAAAAAAAACAGCCCTAGAAAGGCTGCTTTTACAACTATCTAAAACAATTTTTGTAATTGTTCTACAATATTATCGTCAGTAACCGGACTTTCAATAAGCTCTTGTTCAAATCTTTCGACAGCCTCTCCTTTGTTGACTTTATAATCAACCAAGATTCTTTTTTGCTCATCATATGTCACCCTAATCTCACCAACTTCTTCAATTTCTGGCCATTCGTCAAGTGGATTTTTATCCTCTTCCTCACCAAACTCTTGTTCATGAATTATTTCACCTTGTGAAATTTCTTGATAATGAACATCAAAAACAGCAATTTCATTATCAGCTAATTTTTGTTTCGGGTGTTCTGCTAGACTAATATTACCCCAATGTGTTAGCTCTCCAAAACTGCCTCTAAATCTATGTCTCATCCACTTAATAGTTTCTGTTCTTCTTTCTTCTTCTGATAATGTTTTAAGGTGATTAAAAAGTAAAGTATCCTTCATCTTGGTAATTTCAAACTTTTTCACAGCTACAATTTGATTTTTTCTAAAATATTTTCTACAGGCTTTTTTGCTTCATCGCCAGCAGCAGGCACTTTTTCAAACGCCATAAGTTTTAAAATTAATTTGTTAACTTTTCCTCAAAATATTTTTCTAACTCATCAATTTTTATTCGTTCCTGCCTCATAGTATCACGATCCCGCACAGTGACTGCATTATCTTCAAGCGACTCAAAATCAACGGTGACACAATATGGCGTACCAATTTCATCTTGTCGACGATATCGTTTTCCCACGTTACCGTTATCATCAAACTCACACACCCACTTGGTTTTCAAATTATCAAAAAGTTCTTTTGCCTTGGCCACCAGTTCTGGTTTATTTTTCAACAATGGAAAGACTGCGACTTTGACCGGAGCCAATGTCTTCTTTAGCTTCAAAACAATCCGCTCACCATCATCTACTTTTTCTTTGGTATAAGCATCACAAATGACCGCCAACAACATTCGATTTAGCCCGACTGAAGTCTCGACGATCCAAGGAGTATATTTTTCACCAGATTGAGGGTCACGATAACTCAAATCACAACCTGAATGCTTGGCATGTTGAGTCAGATCATAATCTGATCGGTTGTGAACACCTTCAAGTTCCTTGAATCCAAACGGAAAATTAAATTCTATATCCCAGGCATCCTTGGCATAAAAAACCAAATTTTCGTGTTGATGCCATTTAAGATTTTTTTCAGACAGGCCCAGTTCTTTAACATAAAATTCCCATCTTTCTTTTTTCCAACGTTTATATTCTTTATCTGAATCTTCCGGCTTAACAAAATATTGAAACTCCATCTGTTCAAATTCACGTGTTCTAAATATAAATTGTCTGGCGGTAATTTCATTTCTAAAAGCCTTACCAACCTGGGCAATCCCAAATGGAATCTTGACCCTGGTCGAATCCAAAATATTTTTAAAATTCACATATATCCCTTGGCAGGTTTCACCCCGGAGGTAAGTTGGTTCTTGATCCCAATCACCGGTAAAATTACCTAAATTTGATTTGACCAACAGATTAAAACTTTTTGCCTCAGTAAAATCACTAGAATTACACTTTGGACATTTAATTTTATCTTTATTATCAGCAAAAATCTTGTTTATTTCCTCTTCGGTCATTTTTTCATCAGCAAAAACCCCCACATCTTCCAGCAGATGATCTACTCGGGATCGAGTATGACATTTTTTACACTCTGCTAGCGGATCAGAAAAACCACCCACATGTCCACTCGCCTCCCAAACCTTTGGAGACATAAAGATAGCGGAATCAAGTCCTACCACTTCCTCTCTTTCATGAACCATATTCTGCCACCAAGTCTGTTGAATCGCATTTTTTAGCTCCACCCCATAAGGGCCGTAATCATAAACCGCTGAAAATCCCCCATAAATTTCAGATGATGGGTAAACAAAACCCCGTCGTTTACAAAAACTAATTATTTCTTCAAACGTGTTGTCTATTTTTTGTGACATATTACACCGTTGTTATCTCTTTTCTTCAATTAATTCATTTGAAATACTACAGATTAAAAAATAATTACTAACAATTTAAACTGTCATTATTTCTTTCTCTTTCGCATCACCGAAATCATCCAACTTTTTATTCCAAACTTCAATTTCTCGATCCAGTTCTTTAAGAAAGTCGAATTTATCATCCTCTGTCAGCTCTTTATTTTTTTCTGCTTTAACAATTTCTTCTTTAATTTTTTCTCTAATTGAACGAACTGAGACCTTTGCTGCTTCTAATTTATCTTTCAGAATTTTGACCAGATCAGTACGATTGTCCTCTGTCATCTGAGGCAAAGTAATCCGAACAATAGTCCCATCAACCACACCCTGAAAACCAAGATTGGCATTGCCAATCGCTTTCTCAATTGCCTTCAAAATACTTTTATCCCATGGTTCAATCACCAAAACTCGAGACTCTGGAACAGAAATACTGGAGACTTGCTTGAGTGGAGTCATGGTACCATAGGATTCCACTTGAATATTTTCTACCAAAGCAGGATTTGCCCGGCCAGTACGCAAAGAAGCCGCATCTTCTTTAAAATGTTCAATCGATTTGTCCACATCAGCTTGATGCTGTGCAATGTATTTATTTGCCATACGTTTTTTTTACTAATTTACTAAAATTCCAACTATAAAGTCATAAATAATTAATTAATAAACTCAATCTCTTTCACTCTATATTCTTAATTATCTAAATCTCTGTCTGCACCTTTAATTCGCCGGCGTACTAAAACCAACATAAAGCAACTTATCATTTCCAAGGTGTGCGTTTATATCTGTGGCCTCTGTTGAGCTCGGCAATTTTTTCGTTTCCCAAGTTTGACCGCCGTTTACGGTGCGATAAAGTGTACCACCACTAATTAGAAATATCAAATTATCACTCTTGGGCGAAATATCAATTGCACTGAAAGGAACCTCATTCTCTCCGGTCAACAATTCAATCTTGCTCCAAGTTTCACCATTGTCTGCACTCTGAAGCAAACCAAGTCGTGACAAGTAAAAAACTCTACCTGGATTATTTCTGGACACAGCAACCCCATAGCCACTGCGATAACGTCCACCAAAATCAGCCATATTGTCATTCAAACTTACCCAATTTCGTCCACCATCTACAGATTTATACAAACCGGCCGCCACAGTGGTCATAAATAAAACACGGCTATCCTGAGTACTGATTTGCAATTCACTTACATCTTGTTGAATATCAGCCAACTTGGCCCAGCTAGACCCAGCATTTGAACTTTGATAAACAGAGCCATCTTTCGCCGCCGCATACACGACTGAAGTATTAAACCAATCAACCACCACATCCACAATTGGCTCTTCCAGCTTAGCGGTATTGAACACTTGCTGCCAAGTACGATTGCAATCGCTGCTCTTCACGATTTTATTAAGCACTCCGACATAGATACTACATTTATCCTTGCCATCAATCGCGATTGCATTGATCTGACCCGGTACCACTTGAGACAACAAAGCCGCCTTGGTCCAGCCATCACCGCCATTATAAGTATAAAACAAACCATTATTACGAGTACCCATATAGATCGCATTTGCATCAGTCGGATCCATTTCGATAGTAGTGACATTTACCCCCCCAATATTATTATCAATCGGTCCCGGAGTCATCAGCTTATATTTTGGGATCCAAGTATCTCCTCGATCTCCGGTAACAAAGACACCTAAACCACTACCGGCGGTATCTTCATTTTTATTAAAAGAAATACATCCAGTCAAAGTCAAACTCAAAACTATCACCATTGGAATTAAGAAAAATTTCTTGTTCATACTTTTATTTATTTTAATATTTTTATTTTTACGATATAACATTCTCCGCATCCAGACAACTCACATCTGACAACTTTGCATGCTTTATTCTGTATTCGCAGTACGCACTTAACGCTTTCATGATATCAAAATTGTTTCCAAGACCAATCTGGGTGTGACATTATGTTCAACATAATTAATGCCCTCTTGCACCTGTTTTATTTTTTTGTGCCAAGCATGATTTTCTCGGCCTACACTCTTGAGTTCATCGTGTAAAAACACATGCTGCACCAAATCATCTTGATAAACTTTCAATAACTGTAAATCACGATAAATTGAAGTCAAAATATTTAAAATTTCTAATGCTTTTCGTTTTTGATCAGTGCGACCAAGCATTTTTTCTAAGTTGAGCAATCGATCCGCTAAACCACCTGAAAGTAATTGCAAAACTCCTCGCGCTTTTTCTTTATATTCAAAATAAAAATCACGATCTTCAGCAAACTGCATTGCCACCGTCGGCCTACCGGCAGACAAAGCCGCCATATCCCACGCTTCGTTTTTAGAAATATCTTTATTCAGTAATTGTTGATAAATTGTTTCTCGAGAAACCGGTGAATACTGCAAAACCTGACATCGAGACAAAATTGTTGGCAACACCATATTTTTGTCCGGAGCGACCAAAATTAACATCGTTTGTTGAGTTGGTTCTTCCAAAAATTTTAGCAAACTATTACTGGCCCCATCACTCAAGGTCTCAGCCTCTGGAATCAAAACCACTTTGTAAGAATTTTGAAATGATCTTTTATTCAAATGAGTATGCAATTCCCGAATTTGTTTGACTGAAATATTTTGCTTCAAAGTACCGGAATCATTTTCTTCTCGTTCCAACAAATGGAAATCCGCATACAAGCCTTTACTGTACATGCGACAAGTATTGCATTCTCCGCAACCAAGATTTTTCAGTTTGACACCAGTATCATTCAAACTAAGTCTCTGAAACTGTTCACAAACCACAAAATTACCAAATTTCTTGGCGACGGTTGTCTTGCCAATTTTTCCCGGCCCGACAAACAAATACGCATGAGCAAATGATTGGTTGTCCAAATTTTTCTCGAGAAAATGCAAAATCGGCTCATGACCAATCACATCCCAATTCAATTGTAATTTATGCTCTGACATAATAAATTATAACACAAATGTAGAATTAATCTAATTACTCTAATTGTTCTAACTACTCTAAATAATTAATAATATCTAATTACTAATTAGTCATTAGGCTTTAATTAGGTCAATTAGGTTAATTAGTATAATTAGAATAATTGATCCATAATTCCCTTTATTTCCCTCGCCGCTTTATTCCACGAAAAATTATTGACCTGTTCCAAGCCTTTTTGTTTCATCGCTTCCGCTACGTCAGGATTGAACAAAACCGTTTCCATCGCTTTGACTATCAAATCAACATTTTCCGGATCAAACATAATGGCCGCCTCACCCGCCACCTCCGGCAGGGAAGTTGTATTGGAACAAATGACAGGACAGCCACAAGCCATGGCTTCCAACACCGGGATCCCAAAACCTTCATACAAAGACGGGAACACAAACAAATCAGCCCGATTCAACAAAGCCGCCACCTCATTTGATGGCAAATAATCAAGATGCACAATATCTGCGTCTTTTTGTTCCAAGGCCAATTGGGTCATCTTGGCGTTAAACGCCTCCCTCGGTTTGCCGACCAAAACTAATTTATGTTTATCCTCCGGATTTTTTTCTTTAAATTTTACAAACGCCTCCAGCAGCCGAGCAATATTCTTCTTTGACTCCAATCTCCCCACAAACATCATATACGGCCCATCAATCTGCCTTGTTTCCGTAATTTTCGTATCTGTTTGTAAATTTGTATCACTACCCGCCTTGTTTTCGTAACCTTTTGTAATATTTTGTAATTTTGCAACACCACCCAGTCTATAAGTCGCCGAATCATACCCATTATAAACCACTTCAATTTTTTCACTCGGGATATTGTAAACATCCATAATTTCTCTTTTGGAAAATTCCGACACCGTAATTATCTTGGTCGCATGCTTTTTGACAAACCTAGAACTCCATTTGTGATACAGCTTTTGCGGCCATTTGTACAATTCTGGAAATCTTTCATAACCAATATCATGAATTGTGACCAAAGTTTTTTTGGGATTTAACAATGGTAGTGTATGTGCCGGCACAAACAAAACATCCGGCTTGGTCTTGCCAAACTTAATTTCAAAACTTATCCGAATCAAAGTCCACATGTACACCAACGGCCATTTGAGCTGTAATTCCTTGAAATTTCCCGGACATTTCTCGAGCCCCATTTTCAACGCTGTATTTGTATACAAAAAATATTGATTGTCGCTATCAATTTTCTTCAGCTCTTGAATGATGTGGTATGAATACCACTCCACTCCGGTTTTGATGGGCTTATTGGCCCGCGAGGCGTCTATGCCAATTTTCATATTTTTTTTCCCCTCGTCATGCTGAACTTGTTTCAGCATCTCCATTCAACTGTCACACACCCCTCCCTTGTCATGCTGAGGCTCTCGAAGCATAACTGCCTAACTTTCCTTTGTTCTTTTCGAATATTCAATTAACTTTTCATAATTCAATGCAATTAACACCTCTTTTTTCTTCCGAGACCAACCCTTCAACTGCTTTTCTCGATTAATCGCATCTTCTACATACTTGTATTCTTCAAAATGCTTTAATGCAACTGGCCTTTTATCATAAGTATAACAATCCTCATTCTTCCCATCTTGATGAATATCAAGTCTATTATCAAGATTACTAGTTATACCAACATAGTAACTATTATCACTACACTTTAATATATATACATAAAATTTTCTCAACATAATCACTTTGACAGTTACCCTTCGAGTGCCTCAGGGTGACAAAATCAAAGTAACTTGTCATGCTGAGCCTGCCTACCGGCAGTCAGGGTTCTCGAAGCATAGCTGCCTACCTTGTCGCCAAAATTGACCGTTTATAAGTTTCCAAATTATCCAATGCAATACCCGTCCCCTTCGCTACACAAAGAAGTGAATCGTCAGCCACGTAAACTGGCACGCCGATGGCGCGGGAGATTAACTGATCAATATTGCGAAGCAAACTACCACCACCGGACATGATAATTCCTTTGTCGATAACATCAGCTGAAAGCTCCGGCGGTGTTTGATTCAAAACTTCTTTCACCGCCTGAATAATTCCCTCCAAATCTTTTTGGAGCGCCTCTGTCACGTCATTGGACGTAATATTGACCGTCTTTGGCAGACCACTGATCATATCTCGACCGCGTATATCCATCATATCCGGATCTTCGGCGTACAAAGCACTACCAATTTCTATTTTAATATTCTCCGCGGTTCTCTCACCCACCGCCAAACCATATTTTCGGCGAATAAATTCAGAAATCGCACTATCAAATCGGTTGCCGCCAATTCGTACTGACTTGGCCGCCACAATACCACCGAGAGAAATCACCGCGATCTCACTGGTACCACCGCCAATATCAATAATCATGTGACCACTGGCCGTCCCAATCGGAATATTGGCTCCGATAGCCGCCGCAATCGGTTCTTTGATAATATAAGCTGCCCGCGCTCCGGCTGCAATAGTCGCGTCAATAACTGCACGTCGTTCAGTCGAAGTAATTCCGGCCGGCACTGCTACCATTACCTCTGGACGAAAAAGTTTTATACCACCCAAAGCTTTGTTAATAAAATAACGAAGCATAGCCTCCGTTGCTTTATAGTCAGCAATCACACCGTCTTTGAGCGGCCGTGAAGCAACAATTGACTCAGGCGTACGCCCGATCATTTCTTTGGCTTCATCCCCCACCGCTAATATTTTTTTGTCGGTAACCGAAACCGCCACCACTGATGGCTCATTGATAACAATACCTTTTTTCGGCAAATGCACGAGGGTATAGGTTGTTCCAAGATCGATCCCTATCTTCTTGATAAACATAGTTAACTCATTTTGTTTTCATCCGTTTGATCAACTTTCTCATCAAACATGCCCTCCTCTTTCATTTTTAATAAAGTATCGGTCTTAATCTTACTTTCTTGTTCCAAAAAATACTTATTCACTCCCGGCAGCATCTTGAGCCAATTAGTGATAGCCGCCAAAATTTTGACCACATGTACTTTGGCTTGAGTAAGCAACCCCATGACCGTGATCGCTGTTTCTTCACCCACTCGTTTAAATTCCTTTCTCTCGTCTGGTGTCAATTTGAAAAAATACTCATCTAAACCATCTTCCATCACACCTTCAATTTCAACCACGACCGGATTTTTACTTTTCTGCGCATCATCTGTCGCTGCCGCAGAAGAAGATGATACTGTTCCCGACTCTTCTTTGAGCGCTTCCATTTCTTTTCGAACCTTTTCCTGTTCTTTTTCAATTGCTACTTTTTCCTGCTCCAAAACTTCTGGACTTTCTTCCTTAATTCCAGCCACCCCTTCCGGCGCAGCCACATCTTCTACTTTTGGCAATACTGACAAAATATCATCCTTGGTTGAACGACCAGTCTCTTTACTTGCCTTTGGACTAATTTCTTCATCACCATCCTCGATTGTTTCTTCTTCAATTGTATCTGATCCTGTATCCAATTCAAAATCATTCTCCTGGTCACCTTTACCCAAGTTTTCTTTATCATCAACGACGGTTTTAGTAGTTGTTTTTGTTTGCATATTTTTTATTTTTTCTGTATTTTTTGTCAAACTTAGCAGTTAACGACATAATCATTGTATCAGCCAATAGCAATTATGTAAATAAACAATTCCCCAACTATATTTGTTAACATTGCAGCAAAGGGGTTTACACTTTGGGAGGCTAAAATATAATAAATAAACCATTATTTATTATATTTTAGGCAATATGAATCAATTTGACCCCAGATATATGCAATTATTAGTTTCTAAACTGGAAAGAATCATTAAAAAGGAACAAACTGTCGTTTCTGTAGCTCAAGAATTATCAGTTTCCCGAC
>Ga0210057_1007668_pt1 | contig 12997 bp, 10 predicted proteins | sample CryGeyCG2114_010_2_FD_183968 | JGI IMG/M metagenome (GOLD analysis project Ga0210057, IMG submission 183968) | Groundwater microbial communities from aquifer - Crystal Geyser CG10_big_fil_rev_8/21/14_0.10 (SPAdes) (version 2) | ecosystem: Environmental > Aquatic > Deep subsurface > Groundwater ... | reverse complement strand
CACCAGATCTTACGGGCATACCAGACATGGCATTCTCTAATCCAGGAGCTGATATTTTGACACCGGTAGCGGCGAAAACTTCTTTGACATTCCTGAATTTTGCTTTCTTCTCTCTCATCTCGGACAGCTCAGCTGGTTCCAGCAAAGCCCTGATCTTCACGACAATCGGCTCATCTATTCCTCCTATCACTAGGTTATCATTAACTTTAAGATGTCCATCATAAATAATTGTATCCAAAGTTGTTCCTAATCCTTTTTCTTCTTTGACTTCTAAGATTGTGCCTTTAGCATTACCCTCTACAGAGATTTGCAGGTTCTTTTCTAGATATTTCTGCGCTAACCCTGTCATCACCATCAAGAGTTCAGGGATCCCTTGTCCAGTATGTGCTGATACTGGCACTAAAGCAATCTGTTTGGTGTAATCCTGCACTCGATCAAACCTTTCTGCTTGTAAGCCAAGTTCATGAAACTGGCCGACAAGTTCATACATTTTTTTTTCAAAATTACCTTGAATCTCTGGCGTTAATCCATTGATGTTGACCAAGAGATTTTTATTCTCGTCATGTTTCCAGTAAGGAAGAAGGTCAATTTTGTTGGCTGCAACGATGAACGGCACTTTGTTGGCCTTAAGAATCTCTATTGATTCAATTGTCTGTGGTTTGAACCCTTCGTTGATATCAACAACTAAAATCGCAATATCAGCAAGACTCCCTCCACGTTTTCTTAAAGAAGTGAAAGCAGCGTGTCCGGGTGTATCGATAGTTAGCAACCCTGGCAAGGTAATATCCATCTTTAGGGCTTCCAGTAATTTTCCACAGATTTTCTTGATGGTTTCGATAGGAATTATTGAAACTCCGATTGCTTGCGTTATGGCCCCTGCTTCACCTTTAGTTACCGCAGTTCGTCTAATCTTATCTAGTAAAGAAGTTTTGCCATGATCGACATGTCCGACTACTGTAACCAATACTTTCCTCGTTGCCATATCCTCTATCTAGTCTGCCTCTTTTTTAAATTTATCCGAAGCAACCTTTAAATAAACAATTCTTATTTTATTTGTTATGACTTTTAATGACCAGCAGAAGCGATGGATTTTCATGGCTTTTTTCCTTTTTCTGTTAGTCTTAGCTGGCTATATGCTAAAAAGTTATGTTGGAGCCATCATCGTCGGCGCCCTGTTTGCCTATTTTCTTTTTCCATTATTAAAAAAAATTCAAGCCAGAGTAAAATCGAAGAGGCTGACGCAAATAATTCTTAGCATATTGAGTGTGTTAATCTTAATTTTAATCCTGACCAGTATTGTCCTGCCTCTAATCAAGCAGACACAGGGATTTTACACCGCTTCAAAAAGTGAAGTTGTCAGGTTTATCGAAAATATTGAAGGATGCGATGAAGATACTTGGGAATGTTCAGCTGCCGCAGAGTTACGTTCACTGCTGGGCGGCAAAAACTTCGCTGAAAAAAGTCAGGAATTTGTTAATACAATCTACACCTTTCTGTTGTCAAAGGTTACTGTGCTTCTCAACAGTATTGTGTCCTTAGTCTTATTTTTGGTGATTATGATATTTTCCGTGTTTTATTTCCTTGGCAAGGGCGAAGAGATAAAGAAGACCGTGCTAGATTTTATCCCACTTGATAGTTCACATAAATTGAGGATTATGGATAGGTTAGAAGAAACCATCAAGGCTGTGATTGGTGGTAATGTCGCTACGGCTCTGTTGCAAGGATTTGCCGGTGGTTTGATATTTTTCCTGTTAGGAATTTCTGCTCCTTTATTTTGGGGTCTCTTAATGGCGATCTTGGCCTTTATTCCTCTGATCGGTCCAGGCTTGATCTGGATACCTGCTGCGGTTATTCTTATCGTTAAAGGAAGTTTGATCAAGGGAATAATCCTTATCATTTTTTGCCTGACGATTCTTGGTCCTATCGATAATTTCCTTAAACCAAAACTTATTGGTGACAAGATCAAGATGTCTTCGTTCGTTATCTTCTTAGGTGTTATCGGCGGTCTGCATCTGTTTGGCATCCTTGGCTTGTTTTTTGGTCCAATCATCTTGGCTTTGATCGTAACCTGCGGAAAAATTTACCAGGAGATGAATCAATGATTACGGAAGAAGGAATAAGAATTAAGGCCGATCTACCAGAGAAAGATGTCCATAAGAAGATGCCTGTATTCTACAATCCCCTGATGAAATCAAACCGTAACATTTCTATAATTTTACTGAACTCCATAGATAACAAATCAATGGACTTAGCTTTGCCTTTAGCTGGTTCGGGTATTAGGGGGTTAAGATTTCTTAAAGAGCTGAAGAGAGGAAAAATCAATAGTTTGTTTGTCAATGACCTCAAAGAAAATTTTACGCAAACATTTGCCGAAAATATGACTTTGAACAATTTTTCACAGAAAGAATCAGCAAAAATTAAACTTAGCGATCAGGATGCAAATTTTTTTCTGCTTTCTCAGCACGACAAAGATTATTGCGGTTATTTTGATTACATTGACCTTGACCCTTTCGGTACTCCTAATCCTTTCCTTTCCTCTGCCGTTAACAAGATAAAACATCAAGGAATCTTAGCGGTAACAGCTACCGACACTGCTGCCTTAACTGGAACTTACCCACAAGCTACTAAAAGAAAATACTGGGCAGTTTCACAAAAAAACCATCTGATGCATGAAACCGGATTACGCATCTTGATTCGGAAGATCCAGTTGCAGGGTATCCAGTTTGATAAGGCTTTGTTCCCTGTTTTAAGTTATCATAAAGATCATTATTTCCGTATCTATTTCCGCTCTGAACGAGGCAAGAAGAAATGTGATGAGATAATCTCTCAGCAACAATACTTGCTTTATTGTCCTAAATGCACCAATTATCAGGCTTCAAGATATAATCTAGGTAAATGTTCTTGCGGCAACAATTTTCTTTTTGCTGGTCCCTTATGGACGGGAAAATTATTTGATAAAAAGTTGCTCACTAAGATGAGTAAGAACAATCAGTTTCCCGAAGAGCAGAAATTCTTGGATCTCTTAGCGCAGGAAGAGGACATTCTCGGATTCTATGATCTTCATGTCTTGGCTAAGAAACACAAGCAAGATCCGCCACGGATGGAAATAATCTTAAAAAAATTAAAAGCTACCAGAACTCATTTTTCTCTCAGTGGAATCAAATCAAAAGAACCTCTTGATAAAATTTTAAAAATATTTAAAAAACAAGAATAATCAGTTTATTTCTTCTGATATTTACCAATTAATTCAGTTTCTTCTAAGATATGCCCTTCCATCGCTTCTTCAACTTCTTCCTTAGTGGAACCTTCCTGCAAATCTAATTTTATGTCCAAGGCATATAATTTAAATTTGTAGCGATGTTCTCCGCTGGGTGGACAAGGGCCGCCGTAAGCTTCTTTGCCCCAGCTGTTTTCACCAGCTGTTCCTATGTCTGCTCTTTCTGGTATCTCTTCCGTTTCAGGAGGTATGTTAAAAACTACCCAGTGATCCCAAACTCCCTCTGTTGCATTGGGGTCATCCACGATTAACACCAATGATTGCGCTTCAATCGGCACGTCATCGATAGTTAACGGCGGATTTATGTCTTCGCCATCGCAAGTGTACCTTGCAGGCATTTTACCATTATTTTTGAATTCCGGGCTTGTTAGTTCCATTTTTATTACCTCGTTGCTTGGTGGTTGTAATTTTTCTAGCTGAACAGTTTGTGTACAAGCACTGATCAGGATCAGCGCTAAAACCGTGAAGATAACACTCATCTCCTTAATCATAATAATCAGAATCTTAACCAGTTAATAAATTTTTATGAATTCCTGAAAAAATAAATGATCTAAATTAAAAAATAATCCTATCCTAGCGCCAAATCCATTTTAGCGATCTCTGCGCTTTGCACATTTTCTAATTCCTGCATCTTAGCGGCGATACCGTCAAAATCTGATCCTTCCACTTCATACATTGCTAGAACGAGCACAGCCTTCAAGCCGAAAGCGATCGGTTCTTCCTTGACCATCATTTCACCGATGGCTCCTGCTTCTTGGGCAATCTTCTTTGCTTCTTCCTTGATCGGTTCTAAGTCTACTTCCGGAGATTCCGGCATTATTTTAAATGTAATTACTGCTTTTGCCATCTAGATTTCCACCTCAATTTGGTCCTTCAAAACCGCAGGAGCACCTAAATTTTATCGCATTTGACCTTGCATAAGAACTTCTTACGATCTCATGATCATTGCATTGCGGACATTTGAAGATAACTGCACCTGGATCATTGTCAATCCTTTTCTTGGTTGCTGAACATAATTTTGCTTCTGCCATTTTATTTGCTTGAACAATGGTTTATTTATAAATCTTTTTCTTGGATAACTTTAATTAAAGCTATTTGCGCTTCAAATCCTTTCCACACTTATTTTTTTACCAGAAATCTTAAAACCCACTGGCAGAAACTTTTCTACCACATAAATATTTGTCTTGGTATGTTCTGAAAGTTCCGATACAGCAATCTCTGAACCCGGCAATAAACCCATGAACTGGATTAGTTGATCTTCAATGTAATGGTCGACAGCGGCTCCTGTGGCAATCTCTCGTTTTAGGTTTTCCGCCGCTTCCTTGCCCACCTCTTCTGAACTTTTCCCTTTCTCCACCAGTGCGTCTCCACCTAGTATAACTGGGTTATCAAAATCCATCTTACCTTTTTCACTGAACAAGGCCCATAAAACGACCTCCCCACTAATAGAATCTGTTTGAGAATATTCGATCCTGATGTTTTTTGGCACAGCAAATTCTTTCAGGCTGCCTTCTGCTGCTTTCTTGATTCTTTCTCCCGCCTCTTTCTCTTGCAATTCTGTGGAAAGGTTTACGATTCCTCTGATCTGTTCCAGTTCACCTTGCTGAAGCAAATCAATTTTCGCGCATTTAGCCTGCAGTTCTTCATTGAATGCTCCAAAATCTGTCTCCAATTTCATGCGGGGATAAATCTCCAGTTTAACTTCTCCACCACCTTTAGGGTAATAACCTTTCTTGATGACTTTCAGTTCAATCTTGTCGACAAATCTCTGCAGATGAGGTAATAATAAGTTTTGCAAATAGTAAACAGAAGCCTGCCATTTTCCGCAGGTTCCACCTTTGATGTTTAGCGTAACTTTCCCTTTGGCAAACAAACAGGGCAAGATCAATGCCTGCAGTGATAATGAGATACTTCCGGCTGTCCCAATGTCAATATTATAGATTCCTTTCTTGACTTCTCCTGGTTCAAACCACATCTCTGTTGCACCAAGTTCCACTTCACTTGTTTTCGCTTGGCAGATTTCTTTCAATACCTTTATCGCTGCTAAATGTTGTGCTTTCAATCCTGGTTTCTCTCTACCGGCCCGGATTTTCTCAACCTTGAAACTCTGTCCAGTCAATGCCGAAAGAGCTAGTGCTGTCCTGATTAAAGCTCCGCCACCTTCTCCGTAATTACCATCCAGTTCAATCATTTTTTTTATATGAAATAAACTCTCCTTATTAAAATTAGTTATTCAAAACAGAGACTGTAATCTCCCAAGAATATTTTTTTACTATGCATTTCATTTGTTCTACAACGGATAGAACCTCCACTATGTGGGGAGACGTTAGACTTTACCGTTTCATAGTTTACACCGAGACTTTTAAGAACTTTCAATATGCCCTTAGTATCACTATTGGCGATGACAAAATCTTCATCATTTTTCTCTAAAACCAAACAATTAAGTGGGAAGTAGATTCTTTCTTTTTTTGTGTCTAGAACAATTAATTTGTGGCCATGTTTGTCAGCAATTTCTTCAAGCCTTTCTAATCTCCCGTATGTCTGATGACGCAATTTATCAATGATGATCACTTTGCTCTTTGGTAGGACCATTATGGTCAAATCAATATGATCTCCTTCGTTTTGTGCATTTGCATATCGGCCTACCAAGCTATACATCGGACAACCATAAAGATCTTCTAGTGTCTCCGAGAACTCCTTGTCAATCTTTAAGAGATATTCTAATTTACTCTGGAAAGCAGTTTCATCGCGATTTATCCTCCATCCTTCAGGTATGATTCCTGCATCAAGTAGGTAGTAGTTATTTTTGTATGAACTAGAATAAAATCCAAAATCTTCACCAAAAACAAACTTGCCACCTGTCGCTAAATCTCTGTTTACGCTTCCTTTAACATAGAGATTACCTCTTCTTACAAACTTGTCTCTGGGCCAGCTTGTTCTAGAAGTGACTGAATTAAAACCGTTACTTTTGAGGATTTCATCTAACCTCCTTTTATCTTCAAAAATACTGCTAACAATTATAGAATATCCATCATCAGGAACATCTAATTCTTCCACGCTAAATATTCTGGAATAAGATTCTCCATTAACAGAATAAACAAAAAAATCTGCGATTACATACTGACAGTAATGGTCACTTAACGATCTCTCTGATCCTACCAAAATGTTTGCTATTCCTTCCTGTTGTGAATCAGGAAATGGTCTTGAGAGGCTTTGCAGTATCCTTACCTTTACCATTTTTTAGAAAATTTGTTCATTTTTTTAATAACTTTCTAACATAATTCTATTTTTAACAAAAACTTAATAAAACCATTCCCGTTTCGAGACCTTGTGGGGACATAGTATAACCTGGCAGAATAGGGGCCTCCAGTAATAGAGGGTGGAGTCTTATGACGATGATAAACCTTTCCTGAAGTAAGCCTTAGATCTGGGTTCAAATCCCAGTGTCCCCACCATTCTTTCCATAAATATTATAAACAAACCATTTTCTGGATTTAGAATGGAAATTAGAGTTTACAATCTTGGTGATAAATCTGTTGGGGTTGTACCTACTCATAGAAAATCTAATTTTGAACCTGAGTTAAGCAGTTTTATCTCTAAAAATTGGGATGAACATCATAAAGGTTGGACAGATTCCTATGTCGCTAGTATTGGTAATCTATCATTTGCAAAAGATTCTTTAAATATTCAAGCAGAATACATGAGATATTCAGAAATTGCAGGAATGGTAAAAGCAATTGAGGGGGGATATTCTTTTGCTCCAGATTCTATTCCTGGACTTTCCGTTGGAATTTATATGGTTACCTCCGATGACAAAATTATTCTTCCCCGTAGAAGTTCAAGCGTCAAACATGCACCAAACATGTATAATCCTTTTTCAGGTTGGATGGCAAGTATGAATATCGCTTCCCGACAGAAATGTGAACACTCAAAATTTGCTCACGATCCAAGGTTGTATAATTATTATTGGCAGGCTATAAAAGAGACTATGGAAGAATCACAATTGCTCCCTCTGGCTGAATTCGAGATAGAAAAATCTCCAGCGTCTTTAGTTAATGGTCTTGCTCATTCATTCAATTATATGTTTGAATTCATGGCTAAAACTCATCTCAGGGCTAATAATGTTAGAAAAAGAATTCTTAATGAACAGGAAGAATTCGCTGAAGGAAGGAAAGAACACGATATAATAGCAGCAGTAAATTTTGACCACCTAACTCAATTATTAAGGAATCAACCAGATTTACATCAGGAAGATCCAGTTAGTTTTGAACCTTCTGACGACAGAGAACTAATTTTACTTGATGATTGTATTGGTGGGTTAGTAACTAATTTTGAAAATATTACAGGGAAAAAGCGTCCAGTTGATTTAATAGATTTTTTAAGGGAAGGCGGCATAAATATTTCTTACCTAGATTATGAATAAAAATCGTAATACCAAAACTTCTAAAATTAATTAAATCTCAAACACATCTTCTCCAAAATCCTTATATACCTTAATCATCATTCTAATCTTGATGTTCAAAAGAGGTAGTAAAAACATTCTTAACCAAGGCAAGTTCTTGATGGCGATAACTACATTAGTCGGCACTATCGTCGGTGCGGGCATTTTAGGCATTCCTTATGTGGTTTCCAAGGCCGGACTTCTTTATGGTTTACTGCTGATTTTAGCCATGGGTTTAGCTTTCATCTTCCTTAATCTTTTTGCCGGTGAATTTATTCTCAGGACTAAGGAGCAGCATCAGCTGACCGGTTATGCTGAAAAATATCTCGGAAAGTGGGGAAAATTAGTCATGGCTTTCTCGCTGATTTTTTCCATCTATGGAGCCTTGACCGCTTACCTTATCGGTGAAGGAGCGACGATAAATTCCATAATCTCTTCCATTTTCGGCAAAGGGGCAGGTCTTAATTTTTTCTCTCTTCCTCCTGAGCTAATCTATTCCTTGTTATTTTTCATTGTTACATTATTTATTATTTACCATGGAATAAAAGCCACTGGCAAAACGGAACTTATCTTGATTTCCTTGCTCATCTTAATTGTAATTTTTATTAGCATTTTTTCCTACAACAAAATTAGTTACAGTAATCTTTCTACCTTGAATCCTGCTTATTTTTTCTTTCCTTACGGTGTCGTCCTTTTTGCCTTTTTAGCTTCACCAGCCATCCCTGAAGTGCAGGAAGTTCTCGGGAAGAATAAGAAGTTGATGAAAAGAGCTATTATCATCGGTTCAGTTATCCCTATCGTTCTCTACCTCTTATTCGCCGCTTCTGTCAGTTTGGTCGTAGGCTTAGAAAACTTCAATCTTCTGCAGGCTAACGAACGGATCGCTACCATTGCCTTGAGCTTATATTCTCATCCTGTTCTCGGCTTGGCTGCCAATCTCTTAGCTGTCTTAGCCATGTTTACTTCTTTCTTGACTTTGGGCATCGCTTTAGTAGAAGTGTATCATTATGACTATAAGTTGCCTCGTTCATTATCCATGCTCTTGACTTTTTCCCTGCCTTTGTTGGTAGTTATCTTTAATCTCACTTCTTTTATCACCATACTTGGTCTCACTGGAGCCATTGCCGGCGGTCTTGACGGTATCATGATAATTTTGATGTATTGGCGTTCCAAGGTATTGGGCAACAGGAAACCTGAATATTCAATGAAACCGCATAAAGTTCTTGGAGTCACTCTTATAATACTGTTATCTCTGGGTATCCTCTACCAGATCTGGTCCAACTTTTTCTGAGCTAATCTCGTCTTTAAAAACAATTTTTACCACAGTCTACAAAATATCCTTTCCATCCTGACACTACTTTTGAATAACAAATCAACCAAAGGTTTATAAAGTCAGTGCTACTTTCAAGTAACAATCACCAACTACTCTTACGAGGTCTATATCAAAATGAATCCAATCAAATATCTGGCATCTACTGCAGCTGCTGCTTATTTAGCCTTAGCTGGAACTCCTGCACTCGCTGATACAATGCTGCCTGATGGCTTAGCTTGTATTGAATATTCTCAAGAACGAAATAAAGCGGGAGCTAATGTGATCACTGTTCCTGTATTCGCAGAAAATTATCCAAAATTAGAAGCGATGTTAGATGATGAAACTTTATATCACAATCCTCTTACCATCAAAAAAGTTTCAAGAGCAGAAGTTGAAGCTGCTTACCTGAAGCGACATGGGCAAGATGAGCCGGAACATCAACTTGATGATGATGAAGTTTGTGCCGAGATTACACTACCTCAAGATTTGTCTGTTAAGCTTGATGCTCAAAGAGCTTTATCTCAAAAATACCTTTCTGAAAAAGAATCAGTTGAAAAGCAACTTGTTGAACTTACAAAACTACATGAATCGTTAAGGGATGCTTATGTTGCAAAAAAAGAAGCAGAGCAAGATGATGGAAGTTTCACTGCTTTTGATCTAAGTTACAGTCTACTTGCTAACAGTAATGTAACACTTCATGATGTTTCATTAGGTTATACTGTTCAGAATTCTGCTGGTTTGTTCTTTAAATTAGAAGCAGGCATCAGGATTCCCGCACAAGATCCACAAGTTGGAGAAAAAAAATTAACTGAGCATATGATTACAAGACACGATGGCGACGTTACTGAAAGAACTGATTACTCAACTTCATCTAGTGAGGAAAAAGATCCTTCTTTCATTATGGGCGCTGATATTGGTGGCAGTTATTCTCTTGGTGGTGATTTTTCATTAGTTGGTTCTATAGGGGTGAGAGCTAATTTAGGCGAAAGAGAAACATCCTCAACTATTGACAGAGTTATTTCCTTAAATAGTGAACAGCAAGAAGAGTTAACTGCTAAAGGAAAAGATGGCAAGGATACAGTTTGGTCTTTCGAAGTACCAATTGGGTTTGGTCTAGTTTACAGTATCGACGAAGACAATAACATTTCCCTAATTTTAAACCTTGTTCCGACAGCAAATAATTCTAATCATGGAGATATCTTAGGTGGCGTAAATCTTGGCTACCAACACAAATATTAATGATTTTAAGGAGAGAGAAAAATGAATAAAAAAATATTGACAATTTTGTTGGCGATTATGCTATTGCCTTTAGCAATCGCCGCCTCTAATGCTTCAATGTCTGTCCTTTTAGATTGGCATGATGCAAATACAAGTTCATTAACAGTTGAACTAGGTGCTCCGGCAGTCTTTGCTTACGCTGCTGATGACCTAAGTTACTTTGGTGATACGGATTACACGATTACTTTAACTGATAGCAACGGCAATCAAGTAAATGCGCCGATTGCTATATACTATGAAGAAAGTAAATTTGTCGACGGAAAATTTCAGGTAACTGGTAATGCCGGCATAGACACGACAGGATTATTGGGAGATTATGTAGTAAAATTCACTTTTACTAACAACACAACTCATGCTCAAGTAAGTGGAAGCTTAAATTTGCAGGTTTTAAACAATTCTCCAAATACTAACCATGCTCCAGTTCTTTTCTCTGTTGCAGACCAATACGTTAACGTGGGAGAGAAAGTTGAATTCGCTTTACATGCCCTAGATGCAGAAGGTGATCAGTTATGGTATAATGCTGAATCTTTTGCAGCTGGAATGATGTTAAACACGCAATCTGGTGCCTTTAGCTGGACTCCACAGCATGCTGGTAATTATGTCATGACTTTCAGTGTAACAGATGGCAATTCTTTTGTTTACAAAACCATGAATATTATCGTCTCAGAAATTGGTCCTCAATTTGTCAATCCTGTAGAAATGAATCCTATTGATAATATGACTATCAATGAAGGAGAAATTTTTGCTTTTACTGCAACTGTTGATCAACCAGCTTCCGTAACCTATGAAGCAGAAGTTTGCTCAGCGAATTTCCTTCACCTTTGTGAAAGAATGGATTGGTCCACTGTTTCCTCTGCTAGTTTCAACCAAGCAACTGGTCATTTCAAGAATTTCATCTCTTATGATACAGTAAATCATCCTTTCACTACTGGCTTAATCCATTACCGCGTTAGAGCATTAGATGATATTGGTTATACCACTTGGGAATATTTTGATCTTAAAATCAATGATGTTAACCGAAACCCAGTTCTTTCCGTTTCACCAGAAGCAAATCATGCAGTTTATGAATTTAAGGTTGGCGAAGAAATCAATCTTACCTTAACTGTCCTTGACCGTGATAATGATGAAGTTAGTGTTAACTTATCCACTATGCAGGATTATGTCTTGCCTTCAGGTCTAGAATTAGTCGACATTGGTCACAATCAATTTTCCTTGCAAGGAAAGATCATGAGTGCCGGAACATTCGGTTTGATTGCCTCAGCTAATGATAGTTATGGTGGGGAAGATAAGTTACCTTTAGTCTTCAAAATAACTGATAGCTCAACTACTAATGCTAATCATCGACCTAGCTTAAGACTACTTAGGAACCAAGTTGTAAATGAAGGAGAAACCCTAAGTTTGCAGTTACATGGTTATGATTTAGACAGTGATAACTTAACTTACCTGATGAGTGGAGTTAACGAATGTACTACGTTTGAAATATTCTGTAAAGTAAAGGAATTTTTTACCGGTAAAACCTTACAGATTGATGACTTAGACTTCAATGAACAGACAGGCTTATTTACATTCTCACCAGATTACGACTTTGTTCAGCATCCTCATGAGAAAAGTTCATTTACCGTAAAATTCGCTGTTAAAGATGCTCAAGCAACTTCCGTTTGGCAAAGCATTACTGTAACTGTGATGGATGTTAACCGGCAACCTGAAGTTGCTGTAAGTGGTGCTACAACTGGTAATGTTGGACAAGATTTCAGTCTTCAAGTAAATGCAGCAGATGTGGATAACGATGCTTTAACCATTACCATGGAAGGAGCTGTTCCAGGATTAACCTTCACTGCTAATGGTAATCAGGCTGAATTAGCAGGTGTTCCAACACAAACTGGTGTATTTGTTGTTATTGTTAAAGTAACTGATGGTTACACTGTTGTCGAACTTCCTATCAGAATTATCATCAATGAAGAAAATACTGATCCTGTAGATGATGACATTGATAATGATGGAATAATTGATGACGAAGACAACTGCCCTTACACCTACAACCCTGGTCAGGAAGATGCCGATAACGATGGCTTAGGCGATGTTTGTGACAATAATATTCCTGCACCAATCAGCTCTAAAGCTGGTTTAGTGATCGTTTCAGCTAGGATATCTCCAGAAATAGTTTCTGTGGGAGAACCAGTTTACATTTCCCTGAACGTAGAAAATAATGGCAGTGCTGATTTAGAAGATCTAAGAGCTTCTGCTGTAATCTATGAGCTTGGTGCTAAGAATACCAGTTCAGAAGAATTCAAGCTGAGAGAAGGTAAAGAAGAAACCACGGTTGTTTCCTTACAACTTCCTTACGACGCTCCAGCTGGCGATTACATTATCAAATTAACGGTGGGTAACGATCAGATCCACGAATCAACGTATCGGATGATTACCATCCGCTAGAGACCATCCTCAAAGAGTAACGCCTAGTTGTTACTTTTGGATACTCACAGTTTCGAAACATTTAAATATAAAACACGTTTTGAACACACAAAAAGCCCAAATTAGGCATTACTTATGCTAAACGGTTTGGAGGAAGATAAAAATGAAAAAACTTTTTAGTTTAATGGCGTTATTCGTCGTTAGTCTGTTAATGGTTTCAATGGTAAGTGCTGTAAGTAATTCTGCAGCAGACAACCCAAGTACTTTGGGAGGTTTG
>Ga0210057_1007667_pt1 | contig 12998 bp, 14 predicted proteins | sample CryGeyCG2114_010_2_FD_183968 | JGI IMG/M metagenome (GOLD analysis project Ga0210057, IMG submission 183968) | Groundwater microbial communities from aquifer - Crystal Geyser CG10_big_fil_rev_8/21/14_0.10 (SPAdes) (version 2) | ecosystem: Environmental > Aquatic > Deep subsurface > Groundwater ... | reverse complement strand
GTTTAATCGTGGTCTATAGGCTTCAAGAAATCCAACTGCAAAGACTCCAAGATAAGTGGTGCACGAGGCGGGTTTTACTACTTCTTCATAATATCGACCTAATGCTCTCCTGAATCTTCTGTTATATTTATAATCAAATATTTTAGCTAATCTGCGAGGCCTTTTTTTCCACACTTTCTTATCCGTTAAGCTTAGCAGTGTTTCCCGACTTGCCACCATATTTTATGGTATTTTAGCATACGGATCTTTTAGACCATGATATATAATCATCATATGAAGACCATATGCATTTTCTGCGCGGTAAACGAAGTCGGGGAGCCGTATGTAAGCGTAACAAAACAGTTTGCAAAACTTCTGGTTAAGCACGGATACGATTTGGTATGGGGAGGATCCAATAGGGGACTTATGAAGGTAATGGCGGATGAAGTTCAAGCCTCTGGCGGGAAAATTATCGGGATCACAATGGAGCCTATAAAGGCGACCAGAAGAATGAATGCGGACGAGATGATTATCGCTAAAGATTTGACAGAAAGGAAACGGTTACTCCTCAAAAGGAGTGACGCCATTGTTCTTCTGGTTGGCGGGCTTGGCTCTTTGGACGAAGTAACAGAGATACTTGAACGAAAAAAGCGCGACGAGCATGGTAAACCGATCGTTATTTTGAATACGAACGATTTTTACCAGGGGGTGCGTCTTCAGCTTGAGAGGATGAAAAAAGAAGGTTTCATTATAAAGGAGTTATCCGATCTAATCTACTTCGCAAGCACTCCTGAAGACGCGATTCGATATATCGACGGTTCTTTAAAATCGTCATCGTAGAAATCCCAATTAATCTATTCAAAAACATTACGCTATATTCTGAATTCTGCATTCTACATTCTTAATGATTCATACAATTGATTTTCACATATTCATTTGTTATTCTCAGTATACTTATGGAAATCAAATACCTCGGTCATTCTTCGTTCCTCATCAAATCCAAAGAAGGGAAGTTAGTGACCGATCCATTCAATCCCTCCATAGGATTACGGTTTCCAAAAGTCGAGGCGGATATCGTTACGGTTTCCCATAATCATATCGATCACAATGCGGCAACCTTAGTAGGTGCGAATCCCATAGTGATTGACATGCCGGGGGAATTTGAAAAAAACGGCTTCCGGATCACCGGCTTCCCGAGTTTCCATGACAAAAAAAAGGGAGCGGAAAGGGGAGAAAACATCCTATACAAAATGGAATCGGACGGAATCTCCCTTCTTCATATAGGCGACATAGGATATGTTCCGCAGGATGATCTCGTTGACCAAATCGGAAAGGTCGATATTCTTTTTGTCCCTGTTGGCGGGACCTTTACGGTGGATGCCGCAGAGGCGATCGAAATTGTAAAAAAAATCGAACCCTCCATCGTCATCCCCATGCATTTCAGAAGTAAAAAAGGAAAAATGAAGAATTCTGAAGACTTGGCCCCAGTAGGTGAATTCCTTAAAAAGATGGGAGCAGAATCAACAGCAGCCCTTCCGAAACTCGTTGTCAAAAAAGACGAGCTGGGAGGGGAAATGAAAGTGGTAATGCTTGAGGAGTAGTTTTTAATTTACTATGCCAACTTCATCGGATGCCCTAAAAGTACCCCCTCATGATTTGCAGGCTGAAAAATCAGTGTTGGGAGCAATCCTTATTGACTCATCCGCTATTACGTTAGTTGCCGAGTTTCTACGACACAGTCATTTTTATATCCCAGAACACCAGATGATTTTTTCCGCAATGGTGACGTTGTTCGAAAAACAGCAACCTATCGACATCATCACGATCCAGGATGAACTAAAACACCAGGAACATCTTAAAAAGATCGGAGGGAAATCCTACCTTTCCGAACTCATCAATGCGGTACCGAGTTCCGCCTATGTGGAACACTACGCACAGATCGTAAGAAACCACTTCGCAAAACGCAAACTCATTGAGCTTTCATCAAGAATGGTAGAACGCGCGTTTGAAGAGAAGGGAGACGTGACCGAATTATTGGATCAAGCGGAAAGCGAAATCTTCTCTATTTCCCAACAGCATCTCCACCGCGACTTCGTAGAGTTGAAAGAAATTCTCGCTGAGAGTTTTGAGCGCTTGGAGGAATTTATTAAAAGGGGATCCCACTTTAGGGGAGTGGCGACTGGATACCTTGATTTGGATAATAAACTATCGGGGATGCAGGATTCCAATCTCCTGATCCTGGCTGCTCGACCCGGTATCGGGAAAACATCCTTCGCCCTGAATATCGCATTGAACGTTGCCACGAAGGAAAAACTTCCCGTCGGGTTTTTCTCGCTTGAGATGAGCAAGGAGGAGCTTGTAGATAGACTGTTGGTTGGGCAAGCGGATATCGACGCATGGAGGTTGAAGACCGGGAGGTTGTCGGATGAGGATTACAAGCAACTCACTGAGGCGATGGGGGAGCTCTCCGACGCGCCGATTTTCATCGATGATAAGCCGGGCGCATCAATTCTAGAAATGCGGACAAAAGCACGCAAGCTGAAATCGGAAAAGAATCTAAAACTTCTCATTGTGGATTATTTGCAACTGGCAGATGCGGGTCGAAAATTCGATTCACGGGTGAGCGAGGTCTCTTTTATTTCCCAGGGGCTGAAGAATCTGGCGCGCGAGCTTCGAATCCCGGTACTTGCCATTTCCCAGCTCAATCGGGCGGTCGAGCAACGGGGAACCAAAAAGCCCCAGCTGGCGGATTTGCGTGAATCCGGAGCCATTGAGCAGGATGCAGATGTAGTCATGTTTTTGTACCAGGAGGATGAGAGTGAGGATCTTCTCGATCAAAGCAAGCGAATGGTGAAACTCAGTATCGCCAAGCATAGGAACGGTCCCACCGGAGAGATAGACCTCATGTTTAGAGGGGATCGGGTGAAGTTCTACAGCATGGAAAAATCTACGTGATTCTTTTGACGAGAAAAAGGACTCCTTTACTAATGAGCCACCCAACTAAAGCGCCACCGACAATGTCCACCACATAATGACATCCGAGGTATATCCGCGAGAATGAAATTAATAGGGCAACCGTGTAGTAGAACCATTTCCGTTTTTTATCGAACGCAGAAAGGATGGTAGCGGCAGCGACTGCGGTTGCGGCATGACCCGAAGGGAATGAAAAGTCCGTGGGGCAGACTGCTATGGATTTTTCAAGTAGCGTATAGGGTCGCACCCGCTGGAAGATATTTTTGAGGAAAAAATTCGACACTAAAGCGGTTATTGCAAAACTCGCGAAGAAATAGAGGATGAATCGTTTATCTCTCCGTTCCTCAAATAAGACAAGGAAAAAAAGGATGAGAACCCAGATAAGGAAGGAATCTCCCTTTAGGGAGAAGAACGAGAAAAAAAGATCAAAAAAACCCGTATGGGGGAAAAGGAAGCAAAGGGGCTGTGTTATACCGGAATCTACCTTTTGAATAAAAGAAACCATATATATGTATATTATAGGGGATAGACGAAAATTGGGTTTACTCCGTTGCTGATGGTAAGCGCTGGCCTTAGACTTTTGATGGGATAGTAATAGGAGACAATAGTTTTTTTACCAGGGAGAGTTCTAATCTGTTTTAATGTTTTTTCGAGAAACCAAGGGGAGATATAAAGAAAGATTGTCATATTGCTATATTGTTCTATTGTTTTAAATTTAAACATATCCGCCCAAACGATCCGAATATTTTTTTTGTTTGAGTGAAATAATTTGCGCAGATGGAGGATAAAAACAAGGATGGGATTTATTTCAACCGCAATGAAACGGGTGGCGAGTTTTTTTTGAAATGCACGGTGAGCTGCTTCAAAAACCACGAGTCCGTCTCCGGCTCCCAGATCCACAACGATTTGATCATCTCTCAAATTTAAAGCCGTTAGGATGAGTGGAATATCTTTTTTGTTTGAGGGAAAGTAGGGGATAGGTGAAAAGTGGGGAAACGCGAAGATGGTAAGGATCCCGATTAAGATGAAAAAAACGACTCCAGCAGCGATGATCATGAATCATTTATTTATACACGACTTTCAACGCGTTTCCAAGGGATTCGTTTTTGCGATACCCCTACGCTTTCAAAATACAAAAGTATCGTACCTAACGAAGTCCCGCTAAGCGGGACGAAGTGGTATATAATCTGGTAGACCATGAAAAAAAAACTTATCATCTTTGATTTCGATGGAACCATAGCGGATACATTACCCCACATCATCAACTTATATAATACATTCGGTTTTGCGTACGGGTTCAGGAAGATCACTAAGAGTGAACTAGAGTGTCTAAGAGGGAAAACCATATCTGAGCTTATGAGGGAATTTAACGCTTCCCTGCTAAGGCTCCCGTTCCTTATCGGGAAAGTGCAAAGCGAGCTATATTCCCACATGGATAAGGTAAGACTTTTTCCAAACATGAAAAAAGTCATCGTCTCGTTGAAGAAATCGGATGTGACATTGGGAGTCGTATCGTCTAATTCAAAGGAAAATATTGAGAAGTTTTTTAAAAAGCATAAGATTGCTACTTTTGATTTCATTCACAGTGAAAAAAATATTTTCGGAAAAGATAAAGTGCTGATGAACATCATGAGGAAATATCCCATTCCAAAAGGAGAAATTGTCTATATTGGGGATGAGGTGCGGGATATTGAGGCATGCCGGAAAATTGGAATTGATTGTATTTCTGTAACATGGGGTTTCAATAAAAAAGAACTCCTAAAAAAAGAAAATCCAACCCTAATTGTAGATACTCCTGAAGAATTACTTTCCCTCCTAACAAACTAGTGAGAACATAGAATGCAGAATATGGAATATAGAATTGGGTAGCGCTTTTGATCCTGTATTCTATCTTCTATATTCTAACTTCTCAAATATCAAGGTGGGCAAGGAGGGAGTCGAACCCTCACGGCAGGTGACTGCCACAAGTTTTTGAGACTTGCCTGTATGCCATTCCAGCACTTGCCCTCTAGATCATATTATATCATGGATTTTTGTACTTGATTTTTCTGACGAATAATATTAAAGTATTCGTTGGTGAATATCAGGAAAAAAAAATCCAAACACAAAAAACTCCCAAATCTTTCCACGCGAATTCACTCTCTTATTCTTCCCAATCCGACAATTCTAGCGTCAGGAATTTTGGGACTAGATAGTGCCTCCCTTCAAAAAGTGGCTCGTGCCGGAGCCGGCGCAGTCACGATGAAATCGCTCACCAAAGATCCCCGCAAGGGACACAACAATCCGATTCTGGTTGAAGTGGAAGGTGGGTTCCTAAACGCGGTTGGATACGCAAACAAGGGAATGGAAAAGGGTATAGAAGAATTCCAGGAATGGGATAATGCGGTCCCCCTGATCGGAAGTATTGTCGGAACGGACATGGACGAATTTATGTTGCTGGCAGAAAAAATCCAGAAAATTCCGATAAAAGCTATAGAAATTGTTCTTTCTTGTCCCCATACTCCGGGATATGGGCTTCTTGCGGGGCAGGGGACACCTGAGGCAACCGAAAACATCACGAAGAAAGTTCGGAAGAAAACAAAGCTTCCCGTTATCGTAAAACTATCTCCATCCATTGAGCGGATAGGTGACGTCGCAAAGGCAGCAGAGGCAGGCGGAGCAGATGCAATCAATATGGGGAATACTCTGGGTCCGGGAATGAAAATCGATATTGAAAGAGCTTCTCCAATACTTCACTTCAAAGTGGGAGGGATGAGCGGTTCTGCGATAAAGCCCATAATGATTCGGGCAGTGTATGATATATATAAAACTGTGAAAATTCCCATCATTGCAACCGGCGGCATATTAACCGGGTATGATGCCATAGAAGCAGTGATGGCGGGAGCAACGGCAGTTGGGGTGGGAACAGGTATTTACTATCGGGGAGTGACCATATTTAAAAAAATACAACAAGAAATGGTTGAGTGGATGGAATCACATAACGTTTCGGATATCAATACCTTGAGGGGAAAGGCACACCCGGTATGAAAAACCAATACATAACCGCACGCATTCGGTCCATACAAAAAGAAACAGAACACGTGAAAACGTTTGTTCTAGATACGTCACTACCTTCAAAACCCGGACAGTATGTAATGGTGTGGATTCCTCAAAAAAATGAGAAACCCTTTGGGATTGTTTCCCCAGACCCTCTCACGCTCACGATTGCGCAGGTTGGACCCTTCACAAAAGAAATCCATAGTCTTAAAATCGGGGATTTGATGACGTTTCGAGGCCCCTACGGTTCCTCATTCCATTACGATTCCGGAAATTACCTCTTGGTTGGTGGAGGGTATGGGATCGTCCCCTTATTTTTTCTGGCATCAAGAATTTTGAAAAAAAAGAAATCCACGGTTACCGTTGTTATTGGAGCCAAAACAAAAAGAGACCTGGTATTTCTCAACCGATTCAAAAAATTAGGATGCAGTACATATGCGTCCACGGATGACGGGACGTTTGGGGAAAAAGGGTTCGCAGGCAATATGGTAAAGAAATTATTAGAAAAAAAATCATTTAAAAAAATCTATACCTGTGGCCCAAGACCCATGATGGAGCAGGTAGTAATTCTTGCGGAAAAATATCATATTCCGTCTGAAGTTAGCATGGAAAGTTTTTTCAAATGCGGGGGAATCGGTCTTTGTGGGGAGTGTTCCCTCAAGGGATATTTAGTATGCAAAGACGGTCCGGTATTCGATGGCTCTTTATTAATTCCATAAAATTTCCTATGAAATTTCAAAGGAAACTAGAAGAAGCAATGAAAAAAAATCACTCACTTCTCTGTGTCGGGCTCGACACGGATTCCAAAAAGATTCCGACTGCTCTTCGATTTTTGGAGTTTCCGCTGTTTGAATTCAACAAACACATCATTGACGCAACCCATGATCTTGTGTGCGCATACAAACCAAATAGTGCGTTTTATGAAGCGCATGGGGAACAGGGAATCCATGAACTAAAGCTAACCTGTGATTACATCCGTCGATACTATCCATTTATTCCCATTATTCTCGATGCAAAAAGGGCAGACATCGAAAATACAAACAAGGGATATATTACGTTCTCCTTTGACTTTTTGAAGGTGGACGCTATCACCCTTCATCCCTATCTGGGAAGAAAGGCGCTGGGACCCTTTTTGGAGCGGTCAGATAAAGGGTGTATTATCCTGTGTAAAACATCCAACACCGGATCAGGGGAATTTCAGGATAAGATAGTCGATGGGATGCCGCTCTATGAATTTGTGGCGCGACAGGTTGTGAAATGGAACCGGCGGGGAAATTGTATGCTTGTTGCTGGCGCGACGTATCCGGATGAGTTAGGTAGGATACGGGAACTCGTTGGGGAGATGACGCTGTTGGTACCGGGAGTGGGTACTCAAGGGGGAGAACTGAGGCGCATCATGAAAAAAGGGCTCAACTCAAAAAAACAGGGGATGATCATCAACGTGTCCCGTGCGGTTCTTTACGCGTCCTCGGACAAGGATTTTGCTGAGAAAGCACGTCGGGAGGCCCACACCCTTAAGAAAAAAATTAACCATTATCGCAGGTCGTGACATATTAATAGTTACCATCCATACGTATGACGGATTCCAAACTCATTCTTGAGCTTAACAAAAGGAATATTATCAAATTCGGATCGTTCACGCTGAAGTCCGGAGCGGTTTCTCCCATTTACATTGATCTTCGTGTTTTAGTCTCATACCCTGACGTTATAAAAGAGGTGGCGCTTCGGTATGTGCGGATTCTAAAAACTATCCCTTTCAAACGGATGGTCGCCGTACCGTATGCAGCGATCCCTATCGTAGGAGCGATCAGCGCGATCAACGAAAAACCATGGATCTACACTAGGAAAGAGGTGAAAAATTATGGAACAAAAAAAACCATTGAGGGAGAATATCGACGAGGAGAACGGGTAGTAGTGGTGGATGATCTCATCACGACCGGACTATCGAAGCTGGAAGTCATGGAGCCAGTACAGCGGGTTGGTCTCACCGTGCGGGATGTCGTAGTCTTCATCGATAGGGAACAGGGAGGCAAAGAACAGTTGAAAGACCATGGTATAAGACTTTACAGCGTGTTCACCTTGCCACAGATCCTTGATGTGTTGGAAAAACACGGGCGTCTCTCAAAGAAAAAAACAAAGGAAGTAAAAACCTACCTATCCTGTAAGTGATTGTTGTAGACTTCTTCCTATTGACTAATATTAGCTTCGGGACTAATATACTTGTATGATTGGTGAAGTGAAGGTTGCAGCGGGCCAATTCCCGCAAAACACCCAAGTTCTCATCGTACCTATCTTTGAGAATACTCCTGAAAAAGACCATGTCGTACAACTACTCGATAAAAAAACTGGAGGAAGACTCAGCAAAAAGATAAAAAGGGAACAGTTCGTAGGCAAGGATGACCAGACTCTGACCCTAGGGGAGGGAATTTCTTTTGAGGAGGTGGTCTTGATGGGGTTGGGCTCAAAACAAGATTTTTCCCCAACGAAGTTCACGTCGACCCTTGCAATCGTATTAAAAAAAATCACCTCTTCAAAATACTCCCATGCTACCTTGTTTTATTCCCATGCGCTCGGAACCGATTTCACCCGGATAGGAAAAAATCTCGCCCTATCGTTTTACCTATCCAATTACTCGTTCGGAAAATATAAAGGGACCGAGGAGAGAAAGAAAATAACCCACCTGGAAGAGCTAACATTTTTTATAGGGAAGGGAACCAAAACTCAATCAGGAAAAGTTCAACAGGGCATCCAGGGCGGGAAAGCAATTGCCGAAGGGGTGAATTTGGCTCGGGATCTTGTGAATGAGCCAGCCTCTCACATGCATCCCCAAACGCTTGCCGGTTATGCACGCTCCATCCAAAAAGAAGCAAAAGGAATCATAGACGTTGACATATTAGGCCGGGATAAAATAAGGACGTTGGGAATGCATGCCTTTTTGGATTTCGCCCGTGGGAGCGAGCGGGAACCGATGCTCATCATACTCCATTACCTTCAGACACCGACCCCCAAGAAGAAAATCTGTTTGATCGGGAAATCTGTAACATTCGACTCCGGAGGACTTTCCCTGAAGTCGTCCCGCGCGATGATCGATATGAAAATGGATATGGCAGGGGGAGCTGCTGTGCTTGGGGTATTTAAGACGTTAGGCATGATGAAGATTCCGATAGGATACGATGTATGGGGTATTCTCCCCGCATGCGAGAATATGCCTTCTGGGAAAGCGGTTAAACCGGGAGATATTGTGACGACCTTGAGCGGGAAAACTATCGAAATAGTCAACACAGATGCTGAAGGAAGAGTGATACTCGCAGAAGCTATCTCATACGCGCAAAAATACCTAAAGACGGATAAGATCATTGACATTGCGACATTGACAGGAGCGTGTATGGTTGGGTTAGGAACCGATATCGCGGGACTGTTTGGGAATGATGTAGCGTTCATCTCCAGTTTCAAAAAAGCAGCGCAGAGTTCAGGAGAACCGGTTTGGGAGCTCCCACTATATAAGCCGTATGCCGAAAAGATAAAAAGCCACGTGGCGGATCTGAAAAATGTGAGCGGTACGGGATATGCAGGTGCGATTACCGGAGCCCTCGTGCTGTCTGAATTTGTGGAAAAATCCCCGTGGATCCATGTAGATATAGCGGGTCCCGCATATAATTCCGACTCTCCAAAGGGAATCCTTCCCAGAGGCGGGACGGGCTGGGGTGTCCGAACGTTGTTAGAATTTCTTTTTAGACCATAGCTTTCTTATGAAACTAAAAGACATTCTCAAAACCGACAATATCATTAAAATTTATCCCGGAGAGACGGTATCCGCTGCTCTTTCCAGGCTTTCCACGTCCCATGATGCGGCATTCCTGTTTTCGGATGACGACGCGTTTATGGGGATGATCAACCCCTATCACTGTCTCATAAAATCCTCCTATCCGAGCAATGCCAAGGTGGAACACTGCGTATTCCATCCTCCGAAAATTCGGTTGAATTTTCCCTTAACGAAAGTCATACAGCTTTTTAGAGAGTCAAAGATCCACTACCTGCCGGTTTTCGACGAGAAGGATGCGTTCATCGGAATCATTTCTGTTCGGAGAATCCTGTCCCACTTTTACGATTCCAAAATATTCTCGATTCCCATTCGCGAATTCCTGAAATCAAAAAAAAGACCGCCGGTCGTCATCCAGGAAAATGACGCCATAACGACAGCCTTAGCAACGTTCAAAAAAACCAAAGTATCAAAACTTGTTGTTGTAGGGAGCGATATGAAGTTGAAAGGGATCTTGAGTTATTACGATATGATCTCGTACTTGGTTGCACCCAAGGGATCGGCCCACAAGGGAGAGCGGGACGGGAACAAGATCCATTTCCATCACATGAAAGTGGATCACTTCTTTAAAACCTATGTGCTGACGCTTTCCCCCAATGATGTGTTATCGTCTGCGTTACGACTAATCCTTGAAAAAAGGATAGGGAGTGTTGTCATCATTGATGAGGAGCGGCATCCGATAGGGATCATTACGACCACAGACCTCCTAGCCTTGTTCCTTAGAGGAGAACAAGGGGAAAGGATCCAAATTATCAACAAAAACCTTTCCCAACAAAGCCGCCAGGTACTTGGCGGCTTTTTTGATAGGTTCCATCTCCATATCAGAAAAGATAAGGATATCGATAGAGCAAAACTCTTTGTGAAAGAGGAAAAAAAAGGAAATCTATTTAGGGTTGTTCTGGCACTTATTCCTAAAAAAGGAACTCCCCAAATTTTCAGAACCCAGGGGAAGAATCTTTTAAAAACCCTAAAAAGGATTCTTCACAGATCGTGAGCGATAATATGCTCAATGGTTTTCTTTAACGAAGGGAATTTGTATGGATAGGGGATTGTCCTATCCAGGAGATTGTAAATCCATGCGATCTTGGTTCTACGGAACTTGGGAGACAGGTATTCGACGATTCCCCAGTTATCTTCCACAAAAACATCCAGATCCAAATCTTTGATCATGCGTTCTTTGAAAAAGTGGGGCTCCTCGTTTTTGGTATTGTATATGCATTTGCTAAAGCGCGCGTGGGATTGGATTTTTCTGAACCATTGTTCGACGTCATCTTTTAGAAAATCATACCTAGCCGTGATGATGAACGGTTCTATCCTTTTCTCCAGCGCAAGCTTTCCGATATCCCTCAGACCCGGAGCTTCCCAAAAACTGGTTTTATGAAGGATTTTCCACAGGAATTTTTCAGGGTCAGTTCTTGGAAAGTAAAACCTCTGGCAATTTGGTTTAAAAACCAATGGTTTAACAAAACTTGCTATGGGTCGAAAGATTCTTACAGGGTTGTAGAGAATGACTCCGTCGAGGTCGAAACCTATCCGCAAAGCCTTTTTTGCCATGGGAACAGTGTACCACAATTGGCGAAAAAACGATATACCCCTCCGCCCCGCTCAGCGGGGCTTCGGTAGGTATATACCGTTTTTTGCATAATTAGAGCGAAGTGGTATATAATAACTTTCATGAAAATTTGTATTACCGGAGGAGCGGGTTTCCTAGGACTTCATTTGGCTACATTTTTATCAAAAAAAGGGCATGATTTGATCCTTGTGGATGTGGCGCCTTTTCATACAAAAGAATACCCGAAACCGTGTCGTTACATACAGGCGGATATCCGCAACGCAAGAATAATGCAAGAGGTTCTGCAAACGCGTGATGTTGTCATCCATGCAGCTGCCGCATTGCCATTGTGGAAAAAGGAAGATGTGTTCGATATTAATGTAAAGGGGACGAAACAACTCCTGAACGCTTCCCTTCACAACCGAGTAAAACAGTTTATCTTTGTTTCCTCGACAGCCGTATATGGTATTCCTAAAAAACATCCCATTGTCGAGGATGATCCTTTACAAGGAGTGGGTCCCTACGGGGAAAGTAAAATCAGGGCGGAAAAGCTATGCAGCCAATTTAGAAAAAAGGGTCTGATCGTTACTGTGGTCCGACCCAAGACATTTATCGGGAGTCACCGGTTGGGAGTGTTTGAAATCCTGTTCGACTGGATCAAGGACGGAAAAAAAATACCGATGATTGGTTCCGGGAACAATCGTTACCAACTCTTGGATGTGGACGATTTGGTTGAGGCAATCTATCTTCTCATCACGGCCAAGAACAAAAAAAAAGTAAACACGGTTTTCAACGTTGCATCGGAATCTTTTGGAACGGTACGTACAGATCTAGATGGGTTGTTCGCATATGCACACTCCTCATCAAAAATCCTTCCAACGCAGGCCTTTTTGGTAAAAAAAACCCTGTGGTTTTTGGAAAAGATTAACCTCTCTCCTTTGTATCAGTGGGTATACGATACTGCGGACAAAGACTCGTATGTTTCGATTGATCGATTAATCGAAACACTATCCTGGCATCCAAAATATTCGAATACCCAAGCGCTCATCAAGGCATACCGTTGGTATGAAAAACACTACAGGGAAATTAAATCCTCGCCCGCAGGGATAACCCATACATCGGGTTGGAAACAAGGCGCACTCTCGTTGGTTAAAAAATTCATGTGACGTGCGCGATCGCCGCCTTTAGTCAGATTTTTTTAAAAATAAATATGTGGGGGTGGTCGTAGACCGTAAAGGATTCATCTGCAGCATCATCTTTTATAGTTAGCGAAGTATTTCCGATTTTTATTCCTGGGTACACGCTGAATTCCGCCACTTTCGCAAATCGTGCGTTTCCTGCAAAGAGTTTTTTATAATAGTTGGCGGTTAAGGGATAGCAATTCTCATATGTTTGGCAGTCTGACAACTTCTGCAAAGGTGTAAAGAGTCGGTTTGACGCGATGATGATGTAATCGCTTGAGGCAATCCTTTCATTCATCTGTCCCCATTTTCTTTCATCATCCGGAAGGTCGTAAAGGGGCAATTCAACCATCGTATAGTTCTCACTTCCCACAAGGGGTAACCGGTCGTCCCAGTGTTCAACTGCCAATGTTTTTCCTTTGGGGATATTCTTCAAAATCCACTCCGTCGCCTTGAT
>Ga0210057_1007666_pt1 | contig 12999 bp, 13 predicted proteins | sample CryGeyCG2114_010_2_FD_183968 | JGI IMG/M metagenome (GOLD analysis project Ga0210057, IMG submission 183968) | Groundwater microbial communities from aquifer - Crystal Geyser CG10_big_fil_rev_8/21/14_0.10 (SPAdes) (version 2) | ecosystem: Environmental > Aquatic > Deep subsurface > Groundwater ... | reverse complement strand
GGGCCTACTCAAGGAGCTTGCGTTGAATTCCCTTTATAGTTTTTTGATAGTTTATTTGATCTTCAATGAATCGTTTATAGGTATGAACAGATTTAATAGATATCTCTTTTGTATTTAATAATGCTTCGGAGTTTGAAATAAAAGTGATATACGAAGACCATTTCCATTCTTCAGGTTTATTTACATAACCCGCTGTTACAGGGTTAAGATGTATATATCGATGGACATGAAGCAAAGTTTCATTATCCTTAATACTACTTGCTCTAAATCTAGATTGCCACAACGGTCCCTTTCTTCTATTCAGTTTGTTGTAATAGCGAGTATAACTGTTTTCAATATTACTAATACACCTTGATAGGGAATAATCTTTATGTACCTTAACTAAAAGGTGGTAATGATCGCGCATAATACAATACGCAAGTACATACAGTATTTGATTGGGTTTTCGCACTAACAAGTTTTGCTGGACAATTGGCTTTCGGAGAGCTTTCGAAAGACATACCTGAATATTTATGTCATTGTAATGATGGATTGCCGTAAGAAAACGATCAATCCAGTTTTCATTTCGGAAAATGCTGTAGTTTGAGATACTCTTATTGCATAAATGAAATATCTCTCCTTGTGGGAAGCTACGTAATTTGTCCATGTAAATAGATATAGACTATCATCGTGTATTTCACAAGGGATTATAATCCACATTACATCTTGATTAGCCTTTCTTGAAGGGATACATGAGAGACTTATCATGAAAACTTGGCCTGGCAACCTGCGAGGTTGCCAAAGGGCGAAATTGGCGTAATGTTGAGATATAATACATCTATAACCATGAAACCCAAAAAGAAAATCAAAATATATATTCTCATACCCGCATATAACGAGGGACCGGTCATCGCTTCGGTAATCCAGGACGTTCAGAAGGAAGGATGGAAGAACATTATTATCGTGGACGATGGATCAACCGACTCCACCTATGATGAGGCTAAAAAAACAGGAGTCATCGTTCTTCGTCACTCGCTTAATCGAGGAAAGGGAGCAGCAGTCAAAACAGGATTTGAGGCCGCAAAAAAACTCCATGCGGAGAGCATCGTCACGATCGATGCTGATGGCCAACACAATCCAAAGGATATCATGAGGCTTCTTGAGGTTCTCCATAAAGGCAATGATGTAGTTTTGGGAGTGCGCAACTTCGATGAGAAACATATTCCTCGCCTCAAAGTATTGGGAAATTATATAGGCAATTTCTTTACCTGGATGCTCTATGGGGTATGGGTGACGGATAGCCAGTCTGGTATCCGCGCATACAATCGCAAAGCACTCAATTCCATCACTATTTACAATGACAGATATGAATTCGAGACAGAAATTGTGAGGGAGATTTCACGGAATAATCTCATATGGCGCGAAATCCCTATCACCGTACGTTATACAAGCTACGACCAGAATAAGAGAAACAAGCAGTCGCTGATGAGCGCAATCAAGACAATGCTTCGCTTGGTGATGTTTGATTAAGCAAAGGCGAATTATGAGACAACTGTGTTTATATAAGGCTGATTTGGTATACTTAGCTTCATGAATCTTACCGTCCTCCCCATTGCATTCAGCGTACTTGCGGTGCTTGTCATAATATCTCGCATTGTTCGATTTATACGCAAGGAACAAGGTCAAACCCTTTTTAAACTTCTAACAACTATCGGAGTTTGGGGAAGTATCAGTTACATTTCCCTCTTCCCCAATCATATCCGCTTCGTCTCTCGCCAGCTCGGGTTTGGCGAGAACCTCAACACTTTCATTTTCTTCGGATTCGTAGCTATTTTTGTCATACTTTTTAGGTTCCTGGCGATTTTTGAAAACAACGAACGATTATTGACGGAAATAATCAGGAAACAAGCATTGAAGGGATTTATAAATAGGAGCTGACCAAGGTTGGCAACCTGCGAGGTTGCCAAAGGCGGGCGGAAGGATTTGTGGTTATGAAAAAATTATGAAAAAAACCTTTTTCGAAAAGAAAAAAATATTATTGACAGGTGGAGCAGGATTTGTCGGTCGCCATGTAAAAGCCGAATTATTACGAAGGGGTGTCGATAAAAAAAACATCCTCATTCCCAGAAGTCATGATTATGATCTGCGGAGAGAAGACATTTGCGATAGATTGACGAGGAACATCGATATCGTCATCCATCTTGCTGGTAACGTGGGAGGAATCGGCTATAATTGGGACAATCCAGGACGGCTTTTTTATGACAACATAATGATGGGAGTCAATCTCATTGAATCCGCACGGATCCACAAGGTAAAGAAGTTCGTACAGATTGGTACCATCTGTGCATATCCAAAATTTGCCCCAATTCCCTTCCAAGAAAAGAAATTATGGAACGGATATCCTGAGGAAACAAACGCACCATACGGTATTGCAAAGAAAGCACTCCTTGTAATGTTGCAGTCATACCGAGAGCAGTATAAATTCAACGGTATCTATTTGCTTCCTGTAAACATTTATGGGCCTTACGATAACTTCGATCCAAAAAGTTCTCACGTTATCGCAGCCATAATCAAAAAAATATCTGATGCAAAAAAAGCTGGCTCCAAGGAAATTATTGTATGGGGAGATGGGAGTGCGACACGTGAATTCTTTTTTGTCGAAGATGCGGCAAAAGCAATTGTCAAAGCGACTGAATATTATGAAAAGGGAGAACCAGTAAACATCGGGGCAGGATTTGAAATAAGCATAAAGGAGTTGGCAAACAAACTGGTTCAACTCATGGATTTCAACGGATCCATAGTATGGGATACGACCAAACCAAACGGGCAGCCACGAAGGATGTTGGATACTTCACGAGCCATCCAGGAATTTGGATTCAAGGCAGAAACATCGTTTGATGAGGGGTTGAAGAAGACAATAGACTGGTACAACAGTGAAATGACAAAATCCAAATGACAAACAGTCTGCCGAAAATATCGATAATCACACCTTCCTACAACCAGGGGAAATTCATTGAACAGACAATCCAGAGCGTTTTAACGCAGAATTATCCCAATCTCGAATACATCGTCATGGACGGAGGGTCCACAGATAATACGGTTGATATTCTTAAAAAATATGAAAGAAAACTGAAATGGTTTTCGGAAAAAGACAAAGGTCAGAGTGACGCAATCAATAAGGGTTTAAGAATGGCGACGGGAGCAATTGTGACATGGCTCAATAGCGATGATTATTATCTCCCGGGAACATTACAGAAGGTTAGTAATTATTACGCAGAACATGCAGATGCATTTTGGGTTACCGGGGACTACGAGATAGTTGATGAAAGCGGAAAACAGATACATTCATTTGTTCGTATCTACAAAAAATTCCTAAGATCCCTCCCCTTTCGCAACACTCTTTATATTGCAAATTATATTAATCAGCCAAGCACATTTTGGAAGCGATCCTTGCTAAAAAAAACAGGGTTCGTGAATGAAAATTATCATCTGTGCATGGATTATGATCTTTGGCTTCGCATATATAAAAATAATCCATTACACACAATTTTCTCACCTCTTTCGGCTTTTCGTATCCACTCAGACTCGAAAGGCAAAAGCCAATATGTAAAGCAGTTCAATGAAGAGAAAGAGGTAGCGGAAAAAAATGGAGGATCCAAGGTAGATTTAACTCTCCATGCAATCCATTCGTATTTAGTGACGAAAGTGTATAATGCAATAAAATAATGTCATACTTAACTCAACTGCAATCTGTAGGGAATGCGTTGACTCTCAAGAGGAAAAAGGAGTATATCTCTCATAATTTTGGAAAAGCGATAAATCATATTCTTAAAAAGAAGAACTCCAGCATATTGGAAATAGGTCCCGGTTTTGGTGAATTCGTAGAATATTGTTCGGATTTAAACATAAATAAAATCGATATTGTTGAGAGAGACAAAAGCGTCATCAACTTCCTTAAGAAAAACTATACACTTCGCACTGTTTTCCTAAACCAGGATATTTGGAAAATAGACAGAAAATTAAAGGAATATGATGTCATAATGATGACCCAAGTGCTTGAACACATACCCGTATCAGATCATATAAAAGTACTTAAAACGCTCTATAAACATCTTGCGGTGAACGGAGTACTGATTATTACGGTACCCAATATCGGCAATCCACTGGCTACCTTTGAGCGGTATTATGACTACACTCATCACACCGCATTCACGGAGCATTCCCTGGAACAGATGGTTGATTTTGCAGTTCTTAAAAATGTGAAACTTACTTTGCAGTCATTCTCAATCCCCCCTAGTTCCCTTCTTAATTTTTTGCGAAGAATTTTACAATCATTATTACATCTCTTTTTTAAATTGATTTACATTATTAATGGTGGTGTATATCCCCGCATTCTTACCACCAATATAAGTCTTATAATCGAAAAAACTGTCTAAGAAGATCAAACAAAATATAAAATAAGTTGTAGGTATTTTCCATTTTTCTTTCAAATTTCGTATCCACTTCAATATGTTTTGGATGAATGAGTGGAAATGTGATTGGATCTGTTTGTAATTTTGCGTGAAACGTCGAACGTTTCGTATGGGTAGCACTCATGTCGAATCCAATATTTTTTACGAGGTTTACACGGGGGAAAATACATAACCCTTTGGAAATAAGCAACGCATATTGCAAAATATAATCCCAAGTATCAATCTGACCCATGAGTGTTTTTTTAATTGCTTGAAGACGGGTAGTTTTCATGAGGTTGCTTAGTTCTCCATAATTGTCCGTGAGAAAAGATACTCCCTTTTTTTCTGCAAGATGATAGGTGTTCCAAGTACGTTTCCACGTTGCCCAACCCCAGATGAGGGAATGTCGGGAAAATCCATAACTGTAATTATATAGATTCCCGCCTCCGCGGGAATGACAAAATGAATTTGAAAAAAAATTGTCTCCTGATATCATAGCGATTCGCTCATCATCTTTATATTTTTCAAGCAGATCTTCGCAGTAAGGAAAGAATGAAGCATGAGGGACACAGTCATCCTCAAGGATGATTGCTCTATCAACTTTAGAGAAGACCCAATCCAAACCAGTGGATACGGATTTTCTGCAACCCAGATTCTTATCGGCATATTTTCGCACCACTTCGCACTTCCATAAGATATGTCTAACAATACTTCTCGTTTCTTCAACCAGTAGTTTTTCTTGTGAAGTGCGTGGACCATCAGAGATGATAAACAGTTTTTCAGGTTTAACTTCTGCAATCTTTTCTAATACCTGTCGGGTTAGGTCTGGGCGATTGAAAATGATGAGAATAACAGGTGTCGTCATGTATTTCTGAATTATATATCAGGCTGATATACTTATGGCATGATCAAGAAGCAACATATTCTCCTCCTATCCATTCTCGTTCTTATCAATTGTTTTGTCACGTTTTATACCTTTAATAAGATTCCACAGAATATCGCATATGATGAAATTCTGTTGGGTAAACTCGCATTGTCCCTCGGCAAACAACCCTATACCCTCTTCACCTCTTTTGCGGATGGGCACGCAACACCCTATTTCTATACGATGCTTCTTTCATTCAAATTGTTCGGTGTGAATAATTTCGCACTTCGCCTCCCCGCTGCACTGTCTGGTTTTTTTGGAGTATTGATTTTTTATGGGATCGCAAAAATAATCTTTAAGGACAAACGTGTTTTTTTCCTTCCCATCAGCTTTATTGCGAGCATACTTTTTACCTGTTTGAGATGGAGGATAAACTTTGTGCGATTCTCATTTGAAATGTCCTATTTGCTTCTTGTCTTTTGTCCAGTTATTTTTTACTCCGCTATTTCCAGAAGCAAAAAGCTTTATTTCTTATCTTGTCTGGAGTGTTTGCGGGACTTGCATTCCATTCTTACCAACCGGGAAGAATATTTTTTCTCGTTCCTCTGATCTATCTCATTATGAGAAAAGTGGATTTAAAACATATGCTCTCCTATTTGTCTTCATTTCTTGTGGTCGCCCTTCCGCTTGTCGTTTTTCTCATGATGAATCCGGGAAACGATGGACGAGTGAATCAGCTCAATTACCTGCAGGACTTTTCTCTATCAATTCCACAAAAGGCGGGTTATCTTTCCACGAATATCGTAAAAACTGTATCCATGTTTTTTTATAAGGGAGATGCAAATGGGAGACATAATTTTCCCTATAAGAGCGCAATCAATCCATTATGGGGACTTCTCTTTATCGGTGGGTTAGTGGAAACGATATGGAATAGTAGGAAAGAAAATACATATAAACTCTATTTCTTTATTTACTTTCTTATTGCCCTTATTCCTACTCTTCTCACTCTTCCTTACGAAAATCCTCATATGTTACGAACATATACAGTAATTCCTTCGGTCATTATTTTTATGGGAGACAGTTTCCTCAATATACAAAAATATAAATTCCGAAAGGTATTGAGTGTAGTCCTACTTTTCATCTCCCTTGTTGGATGTATATACGAGTTCAGAACATATTTTGTCTATCAGGCACGGGTTATGAGGAATTCATTCGAAGTGGCATGTCCATTAGAAAAAGTGATATATCGGAACACAAAAAGTTTGGGAGATCTACCTAAGGAGTGTCGTATCCAGAAGAATCTTTTTTAATCACGCTCACGAAGTCGCCAGATGTTACATGCATTGAAGCAGCCTGTTTGGACCAATTCAAGTTTAAAAGTGTCTTGAATTTTTTTGAAATCGTCACGCAACACCTGCTCATTTCCTAGTCCATAATTATGCACATAAATGGGATAGTTATTCAGAAGAGCCTTGTGATAAAGAGTAATTAAATTTGAATAATCAAAGTTTCCCCACGCTTCTTTTGGCGTATTCCAAAAATCCTGGGAAAGAGAAAGTGGGAGGAGGGAATAGTTTCTGTTACTAAAAAAATCAATATAATAAGGGCTCATGCTTGAGATAACAATTGGTTTCTTGTCGGGGTTGGGTGGCGTGGCAAAATATTTATTCAATTCAAGAACGGAGATATAGTACCAGGGGGTCTCCACATATTTAAGGTTCAGCATGATTTGTTTTTTGAGACGGATAGCATTTGTGAATAAGTAAAAAAGGAACAAAGCGATTAAAAGAAATATGAATATGAGGCTGGATTCCCGCCTCCGCGGGAATGACAAAGGAAGTGTGAATGACAAGACTGTTTTCCAAAATAGGGCGAAACCGAGGAGAAGAGTTGGTATCGCATGATAGAGATAACGCATGTCCTGAGAATAAAAGGACGACATAAACAAAATTGAAGAAAAAAGCATCAAAAGGAGTGATATTGTTATGAATCTAGTCTGTTTTTGGATAACCCCAAATATAAATCCAATAAGTGCAGAAATACCCACGTATATTGGCACTATTGGTGTATCGTCCCAAAGGAATCGGATTCTCTCTCCTCCTGCAAGGGCTCGAAGATAGTGAGGTAGATATTTATTCACATATGCGAGTGAAAACCATCCGCCAGAAGAAACACTGCTAGTGGATTTTATACTTGATACAAGAAGCGTTGATCCTTTTGCATACCACTCCCAGAGGGAATATATAAAAAATAAGAAAACAGAGGAAAAAATTAGGATGAAATACAGCTTTATATTTTTCTTTACCCCCGTTGCGTATCTTTGGTCAAGATATATTTTTGCCAAATAACTCAAAAAAAAGAAACCAGTAAGTGGAATACTTGCGTATTTTGTTGCATAAAAAGCCACTGAAATAAGGCTTGCATAAACCGCATTTTTCTTTGAAAGAGGGATAAGTAACAAATAGATGGCCCCCATAAAAAGAGTGAGAGCCAGGTTTTCAGCCATCGCAAGCGTAGGGTACCAATAAAAAAAATAGTTGGTGGCGTAGAGAAAAAGTGTGATGAAAATAATCAGGTAGTTAGTCCCCACTTCGCCAAGGCTTCGCGGGGCAAGCATTAGTCGTTGGTCGCTTGCAATCAATGTCTTCCTGAGGATTTTGTAAAACAGAAAAAAAGACAAAAGGGCTAGGATGACATTCGTGAAGTAGAACATGCGAGGATCGTTGTAAATGAGAAACAGCGGCATGAGGACAAGGGAATATAGGGGTGGCACATTGGTTTTGAGTGCTCTTCCCTCTCGATAGATCTGTAGGCCGTGTCCTTCTATAAAGCTACGAGCAGAATTAACATAATGAATAGTATCGGGATAAGGTTCAAAGTTGGGAATGAGGGAACGCTCTGAAAACGGATTTTTTGCCAACAATAAGGCAAAGATGAGAAGGTTTATGATAAAAATCCAATGCTTTTTTAGCATAACAAATTTTAGCATAAAAAATGTTACAATTAGCCCTGCGGTAACAACCACATATAATAATGAAAAAACTATCAATAATCATCCCCGTATACAATGAAGAGGATTATATTCTGAAAGTTATCAACTCCGTGATAACCGCAGATGCTCTCGGTCTGAAAAAAGAGATAATCATTATTGATGATGGGAGTACGGATAGAACAGCAAAGGAAATCAAAATCAAAATCAAAATTCAAAATCAAAATAAAAAGAAAAACAGTTGTACTATTCTTTTTATCGAAAAGAAAAAAAACGAAGGCAAGGGGGCGGCGTTGAAAACAGGATTTAAACAAGCCACCGGAGACATACTTATGGTACAGGATGCAGATAGCGAATACAGCGTAAAAGACTATCCCGCTCTACTTGCGCCATTTCTTAAAGATAATGCTTCAGTGGTATATGGGAGTCGCAATAAACAGAGGGAAAATTTTCACAACCGGTATAGTTATTTTTCTTTTTATATTGGCGGACTTTTACTCACTTGGTATATAAATTTGTTATATGGTCTTCGTTTAACGGATCAACCAACCGGATATAAATTATTCTCAAATAGAGTTAGGTCATTTTTATTAATACCTTCAGAAAATAGGTTTTCTTATGAAGTTGCTGTTACGGCATTGTTAGCAATAAACAAAATAATTTTTGTAGAGGTTCCGATTCATTACAAACCGCGTACAATGGAACAGGGAAAAAAAATAACCACAATGGATTTTGTTAAAAGCATACTCGTTGGACTTAAATATAAATGTATTGGTTGATGATATACCTATGGGAACAAAAAACTTTAATATACTAGATAAAGTTATTTCTTGGATGAGGTTAGGAAAAGTATTACCCTACATACAGGAAAACGATGAAATTCTTGATTTTGGATGTGGGAGCCAAGCTTACTTATTGACACACGTAAAAGACAAAATCAAAAAAGGAGTAGGTATTGATTATGACTCACCAACGAGAACGATAGCTCCTCATGTAGCTGTGAGACATTTTTTATTCAAAGATAAACTCCCCTTTACAGATAGAAGCTTCAACAAGATTTTTTTACTTGCCGTTATAGAGCATTTAGAGCCATTTGTTGTTTCAAAACTTTTTCATGAACTCGGACGCGTTCTTAAACCGAACGGAAAGATAGTGGTGACAACCCCAACTCCCTTTGGTAAAATAATTCTTGAATTTTTAGCATTCACCTTAGGGGTCATATCAAAGGAAGAGGTCGGGGACCACAAAAAATATTATAATAAGAGGGATTTGGAGCTTGTAGCAAGAAATTATGGATTTATGATAGAGTTATATCATACGTTTCAATTTGGAGGTAATAGTATATGCGTATTAAGAAAATCCTGATTTTTTTTATACCAATTTTCCTTATTTTAGTTTTTTGGAAAAACACCCTCCTTCATCTTTCAACTCATCTCTATGATTGGCACGACATTCCATTTGTGATATGGGTATTCCAAAATAATATTAAACATATCGGTGTATTTAATTTTGCGTACAGTAATGAAACAAATGCGATGTATCCCTTCCTCTTTTCCCTTTCGTTCACAGAACATATGTATTTTCCCTCACTTATTGTCTCCATGCTTACTCGATTTACAAGTAATGCTATTACTCAATTCAATATCCTTGCAATTGCAAATCATATCGCATTGTATGTATCTGCATATTTATTAATAGGCAGAGTAGTGAAAGACAATTGGCCGAAAATACTAGCAGGTTTTTTCATTGCCTTTTCCCCCTACTTCTTCACACAGCTAGGACATTTCCAAATGATATTTTTTTGGCCACTTTTAATAAGTTGGTATTTTTTACTTCACCCCAACAGACAAGTACATCACTATGCACTAGGAGGGCTTTTCCTCGCCTGGCAGTTTATGAGTTCCATGTATATCGGTGTCATGGGAATTCTTATGATTTTTATATACTATTTTCTCCGACTGTTTGTTCCTCAGTCTTTTTCCTTTGCCACCTCGTCGAAAAAAGAGCTTGAGGACAAATGGAAGGCATTTTTGGTGAGTTACTACTCGATCCTTGACAAAAAAAAGCCACAAAATATTGTAAGAATACTTACTGAGATTGGAGTCCTTTTATTTATATTCATTTTCGTGGTGGGACCCACTTTTGAGGCGTATTCTCAGATGCAAAATACCTATAAGCCCGTTATTGAGCAGGGACAGTATGTAACATATTCAGCCCACATCACCGACTATTTTTTCCCGCTTAGCAATGGATCCGTTCTTTCTCGGATGACAGGATGGTGGAGAGGATTAAACAAACATGTTTCGGGAGAACTGGCAGCATTTATGGGGTTTATACCACTAGCAGTTATTGGATATTGGGCATCACAATTAAGAAGAAACAAAACCACAAAAGGAACTCAATGGGCAGTCATATGGTCTTTACTACTGATACTAGTAGGAATTTTATTTTCCCTAGGTCCTCGTTTTAATTTTAACGGAAATTATTTGGTATTCCCCCTCCCCTATTATTTGGTCCTTAAAATATTCCCTTTTATTGGTTTTATGCGAGCTCTGGCTCGTTGGTATTTGGTTGTCACTTTAGGAGTTGCGATTCTTTTTGCAATAAGTCTTGAATTGATTTCATCAGCGATAAAAAATAAACTCGTTCAAAAAATGTTTTTTCCACTGGTTTTCATATTGTTAATCATCGAATTTTATCCGGCACCGCTTGAAGTATCTAATAAAAATTGGTGGACAAAAGGATATAAAGTAACGAAAAGTATCTGCAAGAATAATCCCCAGCCAATGCTTGAATACCCGTTTGATTATCGAGCCAGTGATACCACGGTCTCAAAGGATCTTCAATACAAGACCAGTATTTTACTGGCCTCAACCAACCACGACTGTGAGATATTAAGCGGGTTTTCAGGATACACACCTAAGAAATATCTGGAGTATCGAGATTTTCTTCAAAATCGGGAATTTAACAGAGGAGTAATTAAGTTATTGTATGATATTGGGCTTAGATATGTTAAGTTGAATTTAACAGCGATGCAAGATGAAGAAAAGAAACAGATCACAAACTTTACAAAACTTCGTTACGTCAAAAAACTATACGAAGATAAGACTACTATTATAATCCAACTACGACAACTTACAAAATATGAGTTGATATACAGTTACTAAAGATGCGGGATATTTTCATAATACAATTGTTTTATCCACCAGAGGTCAAGTGAGAACGCATACACACAATTGAATAAATCTTCTTTCACTTGGTACTTTATAGTTTTATAGCGAGAGAATGTGTTAAACAGCGGATCTGGATAGAGAGTGCGAAAAGCGGTAAGAGGATTTGGATATTTTTCAGTAAGTAAGGGCCCCTGTTTAAATATGAGTGGGGTTTCCCTTGTTTCTCGTTTAAGTAATTGAACCCACCCAACAAGAGCGGGTGAACAGCGGGGATCAAAATATCGGTAGTTTGGTTGAATACAATATGGTTTTGAGATAAGGGGAAATGTAAAGTGTGGAATGAGCAATCCAGGAATCTGCACAAAAATACCTATGATAATAAGAAAAATAACTATCATTTTTGCAAATATCTTTGCCTTACTCCAGAAAAGAAAAATAAAAGGAATTCCCAAGGGGACCAGAATAAAAAGATAACGGGGACCGTATGTACTTTCTCCATGCCAAATTGTAGCCAAGGAATAATTGAATACATAGAAAAATGTCAAAATAAGATAAAACATGGAGAACTTCTTGTATTTGCTTTTCTTTTTTAATGCTTCTTTCATCGCTACGATGTAAGAAATAATCAATAGTGGATTATTGAAGAGCAGTCCTATATTCGGACCAATCGTCATACCGATGAGGTTTTTTATGTTTTCGATTGGATTGAACTCATATATTTTGAATCCCAGTTCAAGGTACCCCATTTGGAAGGGATTACCATAGCGCATATAATTCCACACGAGTTGTACAAGAACCGAAGGGAGGAAAGAAAGAAGTAAATAATAATTGAAGAAGGAATAATATAAAATCAAAGGAATAATGAGTAATACGAAAGTGGCATTATAAAGTGTAGCCGTTATAGTCATGTATACGCTAAACAAAACGATATCCTTCTTATGCCCCTTTTCCCTGTAGTCCCACAATTTCAAAAAAGAAAGCAGTGCGAATAATGTAAAGATGGGATGTGCAAATTGATGATGCCCCTGGATGACCATATTAGTACCAAAAACCAAGAAAAGGAGGAGCCACCACTCATTATTTGTAGTCTTATGATGGAAACGTTTTAGAATTTCACATATTAAGAGAACTATCCCAACGATTACTATTCCATTGAGCATATTGGCATACCAAGTAAGGATATAGTCCGGTTGGGATGGAAACTGTGAAGGAGAAGCATGTAAGTATTCACGAACTCCCTCACTTAATAAAATGCCAGGAATATAAAATAGTGCGTATCCAAAATTGTATATGATATACCTATTCCCATCATTTTTATTAATGCCCGCAACCATCTTATTAGCGAGAACTCCTGTGCCATAATCGATTTTTCCATGCAGGACCATTTGCTTTGCAAGGTACATATGAGAAATTGCATCAATTGAATCAATATTGCCTGACGCAGTGAGAAGGAAAAAAATAAAAAGAAGTACAACAATTATTTTTCTTGACATATAAGATACAATTATAATAATGAATATGCAGAAAGACAAACCCTTGGAT
>Ga0210057_1007664_pt1 | contig 13003 bp, 18 predicted proteins | sample CryGeyCG2114_010_2_FD_183968 | JGI IMG/M metagenome (GOLD analysis project Ga0210057, IMG submission 183968) | Groundwater microbial communities from aquifer - Crystal Geyser CG10_big_fil_rev_8/21/14_0.10 (SPAdes) (version 2) | ecosystem: Environmental > Aquatic > Deep subsurface > Groundwater ... | reverse complement strand
AGACCGGATCACGAAACTTTCCGATTACGAGCCGTTTGCCGGCTTTTTCTTTGCCGAGCCGAAAGTGGACAAAAAATTGTTGACTGCCTTGGCGAAAGAACAGTTGACGAAGGTGATTAGCGTTTTGGAGAAAATTACCGATTGGAAAAAAGCAGAGATTGAAAAACAACTTCAGGGTCTGGTGAAAAAAGAAAATTGGCAGATGGGCGAGTTTTTTATGAATTTCCGCCTTGCCATTGCCGGGTCCAAATTTACCCCGCCTATCACCGACTCGGTGGCGATTATGGGCCGTGCCAAAACCCTGCCGAGATTAAAATTGGTTCTAGAGCTTCTTTAGCCAGCTGACCGTTTGGCCTGCATTTGGCCCAACGGTGGCGTAGGCGATCGGAGCCTGAAGCGCTCGGCTTAAAAAGTTTAAATATCTCAGAGCATTTTCCGGTAAATCTTTGGGGGTTTTGGCCCGGCCGGCGGCCTGACCATCCCAACCAGGTAGATCAACCGTGACCGGCGTTAATTTGTCCAGCTCTCTTTGATATGGTCGGTAGGGCGCCGGTTGGCCGCTTTGATCTAAATAACCAACCACGACTTTTACTTTCTCGGTGGTCCAGTCCAGATGGGTAACCACCAGCCAGTCGTATTCACCGAAGTCTCTAAAAAACTTAAGAGCCGGAATATGAACGGGATAAATATCCCTGGGCCGGCCGGAAGACTTGCCAACCTCGCCGAAAGCATCTCTAACCACCGTGGCTACTTCAGGCTGATACGGGCCGCCGGGAAGAATTCGTTTACCAACCGAACTCAAATAGGCCTTGAGCACGCCAAATTTACCGGCAATGGTTTGCGGTTTAATTACCCCTTCGGTGGCGTCCCTGATGCCGTAGAAAGTGGTTTCCGAAGCAGTGTAATCAGGGTCAAGGCCAGCACTGCGAAGAAGACCTATCGCCTGCGCCCCTTCAGCGGAAAAAGGAACAACGGGGTTATGCCATCTTTCCCTGATAAAATCGATCACGTGGGGAGAAACAAATTTGGCAAGCTTATCCCTGGCGGTGGCCAAGCGGTCGATGAATTCGGCGAGACTGCCCGCCGGTCTTTTCTTATCCGCCAGTGAAGAAACGAGCAGGGTTGCCAAATCTTGACCGTGTCCGATTAAGGTTTTTTGCACCCAAAGATAATGGTTGGCAAAGGCGGCTTGCCAGTCTTTGTCCATAAGTTGCTCCATAGTTAAATGGTTGCGTAATAATTGCCCGGCATAGGCCGGACCTATGCCCATGCCGGTGGAACCGGTAGCGCCAATAATTGCTTCAAAAGCCCTTTCGGTATCAAGACAAAGCGGGGTGTGGGTATCGATCAGCAGATTGCCGGGTATTTGTCCAAAAGCTTTTTCGATTTGGCCGATTTCAGTGACGGCGTCCTCCGGATTAAGAACCATACCCCTGGTGATAATTCCGGTTGTTCCCGGAAAATCTACCCCGACCGGAATTTGGTGGTGACAGATTATTTTATCCGGACTAAGTTGAACTTCATGGCCGGTATTATTGCCCCCTTGCCATCTGATAGAGACAGCTTCTTTTTTTTCTCCGGCAAGCATTTCCCCGTGTAAATCGTGCCAGGCCCTTCCCTTGCCCTCGTCTCCAAAGCCGCCGCCTTCAATCGCAAAGCTGTTGGGCCTAACGCCATAGCGGTGCCGATAAATCGGGTTGGGGTGAATTTTGTTGGCAAATCCTGACGGGTCGTACCCGGGAGAATAAACCTGATCGATAATTCTTTGCGGATTACTTTCTTTACCCACTGCCAAGTGAATATTATTATGGGCCCTGCTGCTTGTCAAGAGGTACTTAAATGATTTGGTGGTTGCCGACAGTTTGGTTTTTTAAATGTTTGTTGGTGCCAACCTCAACATTGTCTCCCAAAAACGAATTTTCAATTTGTGAAAAATCGGCTACCATGCCGCAGCGGCCAAAAAAGGAATTTTTGATTTTGACCCCTTGACTGATAAACCAGGCATCTAAAATATTGCTGTTTTCGATAAGGGCGTTGCCCTCAATAACGGCCATGTCGCCGATAGAGGCATTTTCAAGATTTACCCCTGGGCCGATAAAACAATCCCGGCCGATTAAAACCGTGCCTTCAGTTTTTATTTCGCCTTTTTCGATCCTTTTTTTAAGACTTTCGCTGATGTGACAGGAATAAGAATCCCGGCCGCGGATCCAAACATTTTTGCCCGTCACCTGGATGTAACTTCGCTTAATAAAAGGTTTCAGATAATCGAAGGAGCCAGCCATTAAGCTTTGAAATGAAGTTAAGTGAAATTGCGGCGAACCAAAATCATACCAAGGTTTGGTAAAGTGGTAGCCGCCCAAAAGTCCCATCTTTTCTAGAACGGGTAGAGTCTCTTTGCCAAAGTCCCCCTTAAGGTAGGGGAAAGCGGCGGGTTTAATCACGTAAACACCACTGTTAACTAGAGCCGGCGTACCTTTTAACCAGGCTGGTTTTTCGACAAAACTTTCAATGGTTTGGCTGTCTTTGGCCAACTTGGCCACACCATAGTGCTCCGGGTTGTTAACCTTGACAAGGCCGATAAAAAACGGTAAGGATGATTTTTGCGCTAGCATCAGCATGTCTTTTAGGTCCACCGAGCTGAAAAAATTGTCACAGTTGACCACCACCACGGTATTGGCGATATTGAATTTTTTAATGTTATAAAGAACGGAATCGGCGCTACCCCGATCTTGGTAATTAGGATTTTGGTATTGAAAATTGGCCTGAGGATGAAGGCCTAATTTAGTGCTCCAGCCGCTGCCGCCCTGATAATATGATTGAACATTAAGGTAATTTAAGTAGCCATTAACTCCGAAAGCAAAATGCCGAAAGCCCAAGGCTGAAGCGAGGTTATAAAAGGCAAATTCCGTGATGGGAAAATTATTAATTAGCGGTACCAAGGCTTTGGCTCTTTCCTGAGTGTAGGGTCGCAATCTTTTGCCAATGCCGCCTAGAGGAACGATAATCCAATTATTGTTAAAATTAGTCGCGATCATTTTTCAATGATTTCCACCAAGGTAAGGCTGACGGGATTGATGGGTTGGGAATTTTCGCCGGTAGGGCTGGTTTTAACCGGCGCGGTGGCAATCTTATCTAGCACTTCCAAACCGGTAATGACCTGGCCAAAGATAACGTAATTTTTGGACAGAGGGTAATCTTGGTGGATAATAAAAAATTGGCTGCCATTGGTATTGGGGCCGGCGTTAGCCATGGCCACCGTTCCTCGCCGATATTCGCCCTCAAAAGGTTCGTCGTTGAACCGGTATCCTGGTCCGCCGGTGCCGTCACCGTTGGGATCGCCGCCCTGAATCATAAAATCTTTAATCGTCCGGTGAAAAATCGTGTTGTTGTAGAATCCCTTTTTGGCCAGCAGGACAAAATTATTAACCGTGGTGGGTGTTTTGGCCGCCAACAGCTCAATGGTTATTTTCCCCTTGGTGGTGTTTAAAATGGCCTGATAATTTTTTTGGTTATCGATTTTCATTTGCGGCACGACCGGGCCGGTCTTTTCCGGCGCGACCGTTGTGGCGGGTTTTTTATTAAGAGCTTGGCTGGCCAAACCGCCCAGTAAGAGAATTATAACGAAACCGATTAAGTATTTAAACATATTGTAATCTGCCTTCAAGCCGCCGGCTTAGATTCTGGTTGACCCGTAAATATTCTTCTAAAACATCCTGGGCCGAAGTCGTGACCACTTTATGTTTGCCGGTCGTCAGCAGCTCTTTTTCGGCAACGCCCAGATAAGCTTTCGCGTTATTAACATGATATCCCTGCAGGCAAAGGGTGTAAAGTTTTTCTGGAAGAACCGCTTGGCCGTTAATCAGCAACGTTTTAAGTTGCTTTTGGTGGTCGTCATAAACTGCCTTGACGGCTTGGTTAACCTGATAGCATTCGCCCTCGCCGTCACGATTTTCCGGCCGCATGATATGAGCAAAAATTTTGGCCAACTGCTCGCCGGTGATTTCAAAACGATGTAAGCTGTCATCATAAGGAAAACAGGCCAAAAAATCGGATAAGGTCACCAACGGCCCCAACTCTTTCACCCGAATCGAGCCGCTGCCCACCAGCGTTACGTCCGCTAAGCTATTGTCGGCAAAAATGTCGGCAATCAGATTGCCCAGCGAGGTTTCGGTTTCCCTTTGGGGATGCGTCAGTTTTTGGGCCAGCTTGGAAATCACGCCGGCGTATTTCCGATCCACCTTTTTCTTAAACGAGTTGATAAATTCGGTTAGCCTGGTATCGGGTTTGGCCAAATTTTCATCGATCGGAATCAGTTGCCATTGATAATCAACAATGGCGTTAGTGTCATCATCCACCACGATATCAAACCGGCCGATTTGGTCTGAGCCGACCCCAGCCTGGGCAATGAGAATCTTATTTATTTTGGCGGGTTTGGCCAAAACAGTGTGGGAATGGCCGCCGATAATCAGGTCAACGCCCCATTCCGGTTTTAACAGTTTGGCCAGTTCCAGGTCGGACTCATAGCCAATGTGGGTTAAAAGAATGGTAAGATCGATATCGTCGTTTTTATAGGCGTTGCAGATTTTGCCGACCTCACAACTGGCTTCCTGCAACGTCACAAAGCTGCCGATGAGCGGATCCTGTTTTAAGGTGTCCATAATTTTTTCGGTAATGATGCCGGTGAATAAAATGTCCAAGCCCGCCTTGTTAATAATTTTGTAGGGATTCATCAGGCGTTTGTTGTATTTTTTAATGTAAAGATTGGCGTTGACGATGGGGAAATTAGCCATTTTTTCCAAAAACAAAAGATGAGGTAAACCGTAATCAAATTCATGGTTACCCAAGGCGACCACGTCTGGCGCCAGATAATTCATAATCTCCATGGTGGAAATACCTTTGTATTCGGCGTCGATCAGCGAGCCTTGCACCATATCGCCGGCGTCACGTAAAGGACATTTTCCTCTTCCTGCCGGACCTGATTAATGTAGCCGGAAAGCAAAGCCAAACCGCCGATCAGCTTACCGCCGCCCGCCTTAACTTCGGCCAAAAAGTCGCCGTGAAAGTCGTTGTTGTGCAAAATGGTAAATTTTTTCGTTTTCATTGCTTATTGGGAAGACGAACCGCCTTTTTGCCAGGGGGCCGCTTGTAACACGGCACCGTAAATATCTTCATCAAGCGGAATGTGCAGCTCCTTTAGCTCCGGCTCACTCGGATCCCGGCCGGTGAAACTGACAAAAGGCAAATCGGTGATGACTGCCAGCGGTGTTTGTTCGTTGCCCTCGCCCATGTTCAGGACCGCGCCGGCGGCCAGGCCGTCCATGACATTGACCTTGGTCACTCGCAACTTCTTGCCAAAAATATCCGGCTCGCCAATATAATTATTGAGCGCCCGAAAGCCGCTGTGGGCAAGGGTAATGCCGGTGACGCCCCAGCGCAAGGGTGTGGTTTTACTGTCAGTCATAATCACGCCGTAATTTTGGTGGCCAAACCTTTTTTCCAAGTAAATTCTTACGTCATTGACCGATTTTTGCGGATCATCCGGCCAAAGAAGGTAATAGCCATTGCCGTTGGATTCATCGATGCCCGCGTTCACGGCCAAAATGTTTTTTTTAATCGTCAGGTTCATGTGGTAGCGGTTGGTTTCCGGTGGCAAATACAGCTCTGCTTCTTGTTTAATCAAATCCTGTTTGGTTGCCTCGCCGATTTTAATGACCCGGCCTTCGCAAATGGCCGCAATTTTGGAAGTGATCACCAAAACGGATTTTTCCGGAAGCGAGGTAACGTAGCGGTCCAGGATTGCCCGCAACGATTCTTTAAAAGGCAAGATTTTATGCGTTTTTAACGGCGTGACAATCATGTGTTATCGGCCACGGCGGTGGCCACGGCGTTGACCAGGTCTGGTGTAAACGGACCGGGAATAATTTCTGTCGGTGAGGGTTTTTTAACCAGATCGGCGATGGCTTGGGCCGCGGCGGTCTTCATTTTTTGCGTAATCCGGGTTGCCCTTTTGGCCAAGGCGCCTTTAAAAACACCCGGGAAAGCCAGACTATTATTAATTTGGTTGGGAAAATCGGAGCGGCCGGTGGCGACGATAAAGGCGCCGGCTTTTTTGGCCACGTCCGGCATAATTTCCGGCGTCGGGTTAGCCAGGGCAAAAATAATTGGTTTTTGGTTCATCGTGACTATATGCTCGGGAAAAAGCAGATTTGGTTTGGACACGCCGATAAACACATCGGCGCCGGCTACCGCCGTCGCCAAATTCCCGGCCAAATCTTGCTTGTTGGTGATCTTCAGCAATTGCTGTTTATAAGGATCAAGATCGGCGCGTTTTGAACAAAGAATGCCCTGGCTGTCCAAGACAATAATATCGGCCACTTTACCGGCCAGCATCTTGGTGACGCCGTTGCCCGCAGCGCCGGCGCCGTTGATGACCACTTTCAGATTGGCCATTTTTTTACCGGCGACCTTGGCAGCATTAAGCAGGCCGGCCAAGACCACCACGGCGGTACCGTGCTGGTCATCATGCATGACTGGAATCCCCAAATCCTGCAAGGCCTCTTCAATCGCAAAGCACCGGGGCGCCGAAATATCCTCCAGATTAATGCCGCCGAAAACCGGCGCCAAATATTTGACCGCTTTGATGATTTCCGCAGGGTCTTGGGTGTCAAGACAAATGGGAAAGGCGTCCAGATTAGCAAAGATTTTAAAAAGAGCGGCTTTGCCCTCCATCACCGGCAGGGCGGCTTGGGGGCCAATATTGCCCAGGCCCAAAACAGCCGAGCCGTCGGTAATGATGCCGACGGTATGACCCTTGATGGTGTATTTAAATTCCCGGCTTTTATTTTTGGCGATGGCCAGCGAAACAGCCGCCACCCCCGGCGTATAAATTAAAGCCAGATCTTCTTTTGAAGCAACCGGCGTGGTTACCAGAGTCGCTAGTTTGCCTCTGTTTTTGGCGTGTATTTTTAAAGCTTGTTCGGCCATATTCATGGTTAACATAATAACACACCATTGGAGTATGATTGAGGTGAGATGGACTCGCAAACCACGTGCCCTTATTGTCAGGGAAGCATTTCTTCAGCGGATTATTTTTGTCCGAGTTGCGGCAAAAAGCTTAAGGAAAAACCTCTGGCTACTACTTTTGGGAAGCAGCTGATGATTTATTTGATCAGTGTTTTTTTGCCGCCGCTGGGAATTTTGCCGGCGATTAAGTACTTACGCCAGCCGGACGCCAAATCCAAAAAGATCGGCCTAGTCACTTTAGTTTTAACAATCATTTCCGTCATCGTCACTACCTGGCTGACGATTGGCTTGGTCAACTCGCTTAGCAAAGGCATGAGTGACCAACTCAATCTTTATCAGAATCTCGGCTACTAGCTAAAATCTGTCTGGCCCAGTTTTTCAGAATTTTGGCGTTATTATTGAAGACGAAATTCCATTTCTTTCCCAACGTATTTAACCAAGCTGTTTGCAGACAATTTTTTTATAACGCTTTCTACCGAACCAATATCTCACCAAAATAAGTGTTTGTCAAAACCGCGTCGACTTAAGGTCTAAAAATATTTTTTAATAACCGCAAACATTTTCCGGTGGCCTGGACCACGCTATTGCCAAAAACACAAAAAGTTTTATCCATAATTTTATTTTTTCCCCTCGCCGAACATCTCTTGTATTTCTTTGGGCCATAATGATCTGGCGGTTTTCCCGCTTAATGCCAAAACTTCACTTAAGGTTGCCCATCGAACTTCTTCTAAATCACTCCCGACAATTAGATTAGTGCCCCCGGCTTTACAAAAATACCAATTTACCAAGGTGCCCTTTGAAGTTTGGTGGGAACAGATGAATCTAACCATCTTGACCGCGATTCCTGCTTCTTCCTGGATGCCTCTGGCGATGGCCTCTTGGTCGCTTTCTTCGCCTTCAACTGTTTCCCCGGGAATGTGCCATTCGCCGCTAAGCATGCCCGTCGAATCGCTTCGCTTTTTACCTAAAAGAAATTTTTCGTCGTTTTCAACAATAGCCGCCACTGCTCTCTTTCTTTCCATCAAAAGAAGTATATCAAATTTACCCCAATCTCTCTGGCCAGCTCAGGACTTTATTATATAATTAATCTCATTATGGTTTATATCATCATTACCGCCGCCGGTTCGTCTAAAAGAATGAAGGGAGTTGATAAATTATTTTTCCCCATCAAAGGCAAGCCGCTGCTTTGTTGGACCTTAATTAATTTCGTCAACCTTACCTTAATCGACACCATCGCGCTGGTAGTAAGCAAAGATAAACTCTTGCCGGTTCGCCGGCTGGTAAAAAATTGGCGGTTTGCCAAAATTATTCATCTGGTCCCTGGCGGAGCGACCAGGCAGGAATCGGTTGCCCACGGCCTTAAGGAAATAAGTAAACACGCGTCCGATAATGATGTGATCTTAGTTCAATGACGGCGCCCGGCCTTTAATTTCCTCAGAAGATATAGAAAAAGTTTCAAAGGCGATCGGTAAAAATAGCGCTGCAATTCTGGCGGTGCCGGTGAAAGAAACCGTTAAAAAAGTTGATTCCAAACTAAAAATAATTAAGACGATCGAGAGAAATAATTTATGGTTGGCGCAAACCCCCCAAGGAGCGACTCTCAAGACTTTTGGAAAAGTCTTGCAATTTGCCTCGCGAAATCATCTTCAAGGCACCGACGAGTCAGGCCTTTTTGAGCAAGCGGGTATTCCGGTCAAAATTGTGGAGGGAAGTTACGCCAACATTAAAGTCACCACACGAGAAGATTTGGAAGTTATTAAGCGTTTACTTTATACTTAAGGTGTGAAGCTAAAGAAACTGGCCGTTGCCACTCTGATATTGCTTGTTCCCAGTTTAGCCGCCGCCATTCACCTCACTGTCTAAACTAATTTTAAAAAAAAGAGTTATCCTTCTTGAATCCTATGCCGATCAGTATGGCCGGATAATGGCTCTGGTTCCCTGTTGATACTTATGACAACTTTTCCGCCAAAAAAGCTCTTCAAGACGCCAATGATTATGCTCGAGCCAACAATCTTGGCATTTTTAGTCAGCGATGTTCTCAAACCATTCCGCCTGACAAGGATTGCATTATCAAGGGTAATCACGACCAGCGTCAAAATCGCCAGCTTTATTTTGCAGCTCGCGAATAGATCTAAATTTCAACTATGAGCGAGCAAGAAACAAACTTGTTGAGCCCAAAGGGCGAGAATAGCGAGGGCTATCAGCCCTCGGTAGTTTATTCTTATCCCGGTTGTACCAATTACAACCGGACGGTGGTCGATCTTTGGCAAGACGATCAGTGGTTTTGCTCCGAGGCCGAAGCCCTCAAGGCCGGCTACACTCGTTCCGGTGACTGTCAAAACAAGCTTAAGGGGTTAAATTGAACCGGCCGGGCTAGGATCCTTACTTTCCCAAAATCGTTTGAGATAGCGGCTCAACAATTTCGTCGATTTTGTCATATTCGATAACTGTGGTAGAGATACCTCTGGTGGTATCTCTAATTTGCGTTCCCCGTTTCATAATGACAACGACCTTTTTACCTAAGGCATACGCCATTCCTGCCTCAATGGCTCTCCCCGTTGGTTTGTCGGTCATGTCGATAAGGAGATAATCAGACTTCTCAATTTCTTCTTTTGCCCTTTTCATCAACTCGACAGGATTGTTGAATATTTTTTGATAATGTTCGACGTCGCGGATAAAACAAAAATCTTCAAATCCTGCCGATTTCACCAACGAGCATAAATTCTCAATCTCGGTTTTGTTTTTACCTTCCTGGAAAGACGCGGTGATAAATATTCTGGGTTTCATTTTCATCTTGATATTTTATCATTTCTGATCAAAGCTTCTTTCTCGGATTTAGACCATCCCTTGAGTTCGGCCTCGCGGCGCATCGCCTCTTTCCTGGATTTATAGGTTTCCGAGTGGACTAATTCAAAAGAAGAAAAATAGCAGATGTATTTGGCGGACTTGGCTGACTTTTCCCGGTGTTCTTTCAGGCGTTTGGCTAAATTATGAGTTTGACCAATGTATAAAGTGTTGGCGGAGGTGCGGAGAATGTAGACGAAATAAGGCATGTCTTTAATCAATACTTTGTCTAAAGACCTGAATTTTTGATATTCCTAAATCTCTCAACGCTTGAAATCTTGCGTAGCCGTCTACAAGATATAAGTTTTTACCTAAAACGATTAAAGGCAGCAATTTTTCTCCTTTTTTAATCATGTCTTTGAAATGATCTTTTCTTGCGACATGAAGTGGATCATCATTGTGATCGGCTATCATTTGCATATCGGTGTGTATTTCTGAAATTTCAATTTCTGCCAGAATCCAAGGAGAGGCATCAATTTCAAATTGAGGAATGTCATTGGCTTCCTCAGCCAGAGTTTTCTTTACATAGTCTTCAATATTCTTAACACTTTTCCACTTAATATCCATGAATTTAGTTTTCCCTTGACCTTGCTGGCCGTTTATCGAAAATGTCGAACTTCATTTGATTAGCTCGCCCCTTCGGGGCTCGCTGCTCCGGCGTGGCGCCCCCACCCGCCGCGCCTCCGCTATTTTTTGCGCGCGCGATTTTTATTCTTCCTCTCTTCATTCGGAAGAAGTATCCTTGCCCAGCCTCTGCAAGGACAAAAGTTTTTTTATATTTTCTTAATAAGAATCATGTTCAATCTCAGAAATGATACCCCCTCATCACTATAAAATTCTTTATAATAAAAAACATTATTTATTTCAAATGCTGTAATAAGTTTTGCGCATTGTAAACAAGGCGCATAAAGTGAAAATACGGTTGTAGAAGGAATGTCTACTTTTTTGCGAAAAGCATCCGAGAACATAAGATGCTCAGCGTGAATTGCATGGCAAAAACCTGGCTTATTACCATCTCTTGGTTTCATCTTTTCGCAAAAGCCTGGGATGTAATTATAATTTTTTTGCAAAGATACATTTATACCTCCTGCTAGAAATTTTCTCTTAGAAGAAACTAACACTGATGAGGTATGCAATAAACCGCAAGTAGAATGTTCGGCCAACTCGTCTAAGCATTGGTGTATAATGTTAGTGTTTTCAAAATGACCCATTTCATTGTATTTATTCAAGATGTCATTAACAATTTTGTTAAGCCGATGATGGGTCATTGGGACAATTATAACTAATTGGGTCCAAAATAAAAACATTATGAAAAATGATAGCGGTAGATTTGATGTCAAGATAGTCCGAAGAATAAATAGTAAGAAAAAAAGAGATTTTAGAGTAATCTTTCCTTTGGATGGAGTTAAAAACAGTATCCGCCCCATCTTGTTAAAAGATGCTACGCAAGTGATACTCGGAAAGTTAGGAGACGGGTTGATTAAAAAGGCTGATTATATTTTAGCTTTAGACCGAGGTGGTCTTGTATTAGGCTTAAGTTTGTCTTTGGCAAAAAATATTCCATTGAAAATTGCTTGGAAGCATAACCTAGATCTTGGAAATAAAATAGCCCTTACTGATCCATACATTCCTAACGAACCTTTGTATTTATACGGCGCTAAGAAGGATGATAGAGTGATATTGGTTGATGATGAAATATATTCGGGAGACACCATGTTAATAACGGTTAAAGATCTAGCTAATAAAGGAATTTATGTAGTTGCTGCTATTGCTATTGTCGAGTGTCTAAATTTTAATGCAAGAGAGAAGCTTGAAAAAGCAGGGTGTAAATTGGTAACTTATAAAACTTACAAATTATGACAGAAACTATAAAAATTTTTGTGGTTGCAGGAGGTAGGGGCAACAGGCTATCTCCCCGAACATTAGGTATACTTCCAAAATCTCTAATTCCCTTAGCGGGGAAGCCCGTTATATCTTACCAATTACAAATTTATGAAAAGTTTGGCATAAAAAATATTACACTTTCCTTTAATGAACAATGGCAAATTGATCTTTATAAGAAATATATTGAATTAGGGTTAGTACCAAATTTCAATTATGAATATCATCTAAGGCCATATATTCCAGAACAACACCATTTCGACTCTTTGAAAGCTTTCTTAAGAAACAACTTTAAAAGCGGGGTTACAATTATTTTTAGTGCAGGGGATATCGTCTTTACTAATAAGTTTTTTTCTACCTTACTTAGCATGTCCAATAGAAATAAATTTTCTATTTTAATTAAAGATAAGCCGGATAAAGCCGTAAAGAATCGCATACTTACAAAAAACAATCTGATTTATGGAGTTGATCCTAACAAATATGCGACCTGGACATTGAACTGCTTCTTCCTAATACAAAGTAACTCAATTAAAAACTTGTACAAAGCTTCTCTAAAAAAGGGTCATAGAACTTTAGATTTTGTGAACAAAAGTCTTAGTGAGGACAAAAAGGTTTTGGCAATATGGCCTAAGAGGGAAGAATTTTTAAATATAAATTCAGAAAAAGACTATTTCGATGCCACTTTGTTAGTTAAAAATTTATAACTGATTTATCTTCTCTCCTTGTTAGAAATTAGGTATTGTTTCTAATAAGCGATGTTGTTAATATTCTTTTGTACTCAACTTATTGGTCGCTTATTTTAATGGCCGCTTTGGGCAATTTGAGCGATCAAGTTGAGTACAACCAGAGCGGCCATCTAAGTTTATAAAAAGTTCTTTAAAATTTTTGCGTTTTTTCTTTTGGTCGCTTTCAGCGACTTTTACGAGCCGACAGTTTTGGAGGCGCGGCGGGTGGGGGCGCCACGCCGGAGCAGCGAGCCCCGAAGGGGCGAGCTAATCAAATGAAGTTCGACATTTTCGATAAACGGCCAGCCTGGTTTGGCAGGTTCGTTTACCCTGAGCGTTTATCCCGAGCGTAGTCGAGGGAAAGTCGAATGGGAATCCCTGTCCTGCGGCCAAAATTTAGAAAGTGATTCCATGAAAATGTTTCTCACCTGACTTACTTGGTTTAATATCAGGTAAGGAAGAAAGGGGGTGAGAAATAAATGACATATATTGGAATTGACTTACACAGAGAATTTTTCGTAGCTCATGTT
>Ga0210057_1007662_pt1 | contig 13004 bp, 14 predicted proteins | sample CryGeyCG2114_010_2_FD_183968 | JGI IMG/M metagenome (GOLD analysis project Ga0210057, IMG submission 183968) | Groundwater microbial communities from aquifer - Crystal Geyser CG10_big_fil_rev_8/21/14_0.10 (SPAdes) (version 2) | ecosystem: Environmental > Aquatic > Deep subsurface > Groundwater ... | reverse complement strand
TTGACAATACCGTAAAGACTTATGATTCTTCCTGGATTAAAAATCGTCTCAAGAGAAAATATTTTATCTTTAAAGGCTTTTATAACTTTTCCTTGTCTTTGACTTCTGGCAAAATCTGAACCCTCCCCTCCTTTTGCATGACGCGATCTTACAAACATAAGTGTAGTTTTCCCACTCATATGCTGTAAGCCTTTATCAAAATGAAGAGTTTCATAGCGGCAGGGAAAGACTTCCAGCTGAGAAGATGCAGTTGCAAGTTCAGTAAGTTCTTCTTCTTTATGCCCGCAGGGATCTTCTTCTTTCCCATCAATTGGATATTCAAAATCATCAAAAGATCTCTCAACATTAATGTCAAGTCCCCCAACTTCATCGACTGCTCTGATAAAACCATCAAAATCAATACGAAGTCCGTAATCTATCGGCTGATTAAGAATTTTAGCAACAGCTGCCTTGGTAAGCACTAATCCTCCACCTTTTCGTTTTTCCTCACCGGTTGAATAAGCCGTGTTTATCTTGGCATTCAAATCAGGAACCCATAGATCTCTTGGAACAGATATTAATGTAACCTTATTTTTTGATAGGGAGATACTTGCAAAGATCATTGTATCTGTAAGATTGGGACCTTCATGATTTTTTCCGCCAATCCCCAAAAGCAAGATATTAATATTATGATCAGCAGTTTTAAGTTTTATTTCTTTTTTGAATAAAAGTTCAAATAAAAACGGAGAGATTTTGACAAAATCCAGAACTACTTTTCCAACAAAAATAACTGCTATTAAGCCCAGTAGAATAAGGATATATTTTTTAAGCTTTTTGTTTTTACGCATTTTTAATTATCCGAAGAAATTCCAAAGGATCAAGACTAGCCTGACCGATTAAGCCCCCATCGATTTCCGGAAGGCTGAAAAACGAACTAACATTTGTAGAATTTATACTTCCTCCATATAATATTCTCAAAGTGTCTTTAATTGTATTCTTGATTTTTATAACATTTGATCTTACAACTTCAGGAGATTCGGGTTTATAATCTCCGCCTCCGCTAATCGCCTCTGGGGGTTCGTAAACAAATACTATTTCTTTTGCTCTTTCAATAATTTGTTTTCCTCTATCAACATAGGATTCTAGTTGAGATAGATTGCTGATACAAAGAATAGGCGTTATATTTAATTCTAAAAGAAATCCAATTTTTGCGATCACATCATCATCGGTTTCGTTAAAAAACTTTCTTCTTTCTGAATGACCAACAATACAATATTGGACTAATCCTTTTAACATTTCCGCTGTTACCTCTCCAGTATAGGCTCCACTTTTGAATTTTGAAACATTCTGGGCTCCAATCTTAATAGGCAAATTTAAATTTTTACTGCAGTAATTTACATGTTCTAACACAGTAAATGAGGAGCATAATATTATTTCTTTATTTTCAAAATCTAGTTTGTCTTGTAATAATTTCTCTGAAAAATCATGTAACCACTTTTCAGTCTCACTTATTGTTTTATTTGCTTTCCAGTTAGTTATAATAAAAAGTTTTTTCATACGTTCAGCATATGCTACAATGACATGATCAAGTAGGTTTATCTATTATAAAGTATGGACAAAGACTTTCTCAAGGACTTAAACGAAGATCAGAAAAAAGCAGTTCTAAATACTGACGGGCCAATGATTGTTCTAGCCGGTGCAGGAAGCGGAAAAACACGGGTTCTTACTTATAAGGTTCTTTATTTAATAAATGTAATAGGAATTGATCCGAATAATATTCTCATGGTTACCTTTACCAATAAAGCGGCAAACGAAATGAAGGAAAGAATTAAATTAAATAACCCTTCTTCGCTCCCCTTTATTTCCACTTTTCATTCGCTATGTGTAAGAATTCTTAGAATTGAGGGAAAACATATTGGCATTGCACCAAATTTCATAATCTATGATGAGCAAGATCAAATAGACGCCATTAAAGAATGTATGAAATTACTCGACATCTCAATCCGGGATTTTAAACCATCTTCTGTCTTAAATACGATTTCAGAAGCAAAAAATGAAATGATTGAAGAAAGTGAATACCCCAAATATGCCAAGGGCCATTTCCAGGAAACTGTAACAAAAATTTATTTTCTTTACCAAAAAATTCTTAAAGAAAATAATACTCTGGATTTTGATGATTTGATTCTTAAAACGATTTATCTTTTTGAATCAAATCTTCAAGTGCTTAGAAAATATCAAAATAAATTTCAATATATTTTAATTGATGAGTATCAGGACACGAATCGTTCACAATATATACTGACCAAAATGCTTACCGGAGATTTAAGCACCAAGAAGCAAAATATCTGTGTTGTCGGAGATTTTTCTCAAAGCATATACAGCTGGCGCGGCGCTGATTTTCAAAACCTTATTCGGTTTAAGGATGATTTCAAAAATACAAAGACATTTTCCTTATCCCAAAATTATCGCTCCACTCAAAAGATTTTAGACGCTGCATCATCTGTAATTTCCAAAAATACCTCTCATCCAGTACTCAAACTTTGGACCGAAAATGGAAGCGGAGATGATGTAATACTTTACGAATCTTCAAATGAACATAATGAAGCAGAATTTATTGTAAACAGAATAACTGATATCAAATTCCAAAATCCCAAAATTAAATATTCGGATTTTGCAGTCCTTTACCGAACTAATGCTCAGTCAAGATCAATTGAAGAAGTATTTCTGCATCTTGGAATCCCTTATATACTAATTGGAGGAACGAGATTTTATGAAAGAAAAGAAATCAAAGATATTCTTGCTTATCTTAAAATTCTTGCAAATCCAAAGGATATGGTTTCCTTTAAAAGAATTGAAAAGCTGGGGAAGGGACGGCTTAAAAAATTTGAAGAATTCAAGGAAAAATTTTCCGATTCGGAAAAACTAAATAATCTCATGACTCTTGAAATTCTTGATCAGGTAGTATCTGCCACTGATTATTTATCTTTATATGATGAACAAGACGAAGAAGATAGAGGAAGACTTGAAAATATAAAAGAGCTTCGATCAGTTGCAATTGAGTTTCCTGACGTTTTACAATTTTTGGAAAATGTTGCTTTAGTTGAACAAGAATATCTTCCAAAAGATGCTACCCGCCCGCTAACGCCTGAGCGTAGCGATGGCGGGCGGGTTAATCTCATGACCCTCCATGCAGCCAAAGGCTTAGAATTTCCTGTAGTCTTTATGGTTGGAATGGAAGAAGGACTATTTCCACATTCACGAAGTCTTATGGACAAAAATCAGCTTGAGGAAGAAAGAAGGCTTTGTTATGTCGGTATAACCAGAGCCCGGGAAAAATTATTTTTAACATATTCACGAAAAAGATTATTCTTTGGACAACGGACATCAAATGTCATTTCAAGATTTATTCTGGAACTCCCTGAAAATATATTATCTAATAATCTGCATATTCTGGAAAAAGGCGAGGTGGAATATTTATGAACGCTCATCCTTTGCAATCTTTTAAATGGGGAGAGTTCAGAAAAAAAACCGGAATAAAAGTAATCCGGGAAGACAATTTTCAGCTCACAATCCACAAGATTCCCTGCCTGCCGGCAGGCAAGGCTCATCTTCCTTGGAACATAGGATATCTTCCCAAAGGGAATCTTCCGGATAAAAAAATAATTGAAAAACTAAAAAAGATAGGCAAAAAAAACAAATGTATCTTCATTCAACTCGAACCCAATGTAAAAGTTGAAAGTGGAAAAATGAAAGATAAAAAATTGACTCTCAACTCTCAACTCTCAACTCTCAACTTGATTCCTGCAGCTCATCCATTATTTACAAAATATACATTTATCTTAGATTTAACAAAGAGTGAACAAGAACTGTTGGCTAGTATGCATCAGAAAACCAGATATAACATAAAAGTTGCACAGAAACACGGAGTAAAAATAGTCCAAGATAATTCTGATAAAGCTTTCAAAGAATATTTAAAGCTCACAGAAGAAACTACCAAAAGACAAAAATTCTATGCTCACACGCAAAAGTATCATGAGCTCATGTGGAACACTTTAAAAATGGAAAATGGAAAATCAATTGTAAATGGAAAATGGAAAATGGAAAATGACAAACTTATAGCTCATCTTCTCCTAGCAAAGTACAAAGGAAAAATCCTCGCCGCTTGGATTCTTTTCACATTCAAAGATACTCTTTATTATCCTTACGGCGCTTCAAGTGATAAATGTCGAGAGACAATGGCAAGTAATCTTATGATGTGGGAAGCAATAAAATTTGGAAAAAAACTTGGTCTTCAAAAATTTGATATGTGGGGTGCGCTTAGTGAAAATCCGGATCCCAAAGATCCATGGTACGGATTTCACAAATTTAAACAGGGTTATGGCGGAGAACTGGTAGAATTCATCGGAAGTTACGATCTAGTAATTAATCCTATTCTCTATAATCTATACAAACTCGCCGACAAAATCAGATGGGTATTGTTAAAAATTAAAAGGAATTAGCTATTTTCAATTTCGGGGATTCTAAATTGATCTAGCTGCTTAAAAAATTCATAAAGCCAGCGAATTTTGTCAGCCTCATCTGGCATTTTTTCAACCTTATGAACTAAATAACTAACGAATCTTCCTCTTATTTTATTGAGAGTTAAGGGTTCTCCCTATGCTTCCATGGGAAAAACAGAATCTCTAGGTCTAGCTAAATATTCCAAGGCAAGTTCTCCCAATGCTTGATATTTCCTCTCAAACTCTGATCTATCCATTCTCCTAATAGTTGCTCTAGATCCAACTCCTGTTTCTAATCCACTTTCTTGACTTTCCGAACCCCTCGATTCACTTTCAATTCCCATAAAAGGCGATTTTACTACTAAAATCAGATTTTGTAAAGAAATAGGTTATTTTTTTTATCTTCTTTATTTGCTTTTAAATTCATTTCATATCGAAAACTTACGATTCTGGTTCCTTTTTTGAGTTCTTTTTTGAACTTTGGTAAAAGTTGATTTAAGGCTTTTGGGACAAGATACATAACTATAATTGTTGCTTTAGAAAAATCTTCGTGGAAAAAATTTTTTCTTCTGACTTTTACTTTTCTTTCTAATCCATTTAGTAAAACTCTGATTCTTGCAATTAAAAACCGTAGTGGGTCAATTTCAATTCCTACAGCTTTTGCTCCATAATCTTTGGCAGCGGTAATAATTAATGTTCCGTCTCCGCACCCCAAATCATAAACAAGGTCCGACCTTGTAATCTTTGCCAGTTTACAAATTGCCCTTGCTGTCTTTTTATCCGTCCTCCACCATGGTGCCCACGGACTGTCCGGCGGCCAAACCCAAGACAGAATAATCAACAATATAAAAATTAATACAAAAATGATAAAGTTAATAACTAAAAAATCCACAATAACAATTCAGCAACTAGTTTCTAGTCACTAGCGGCTAGTCGCTTATTCTATATATTACCTTTCCAATTATATCCTTTTTCTCTATCCATCCAAACTTTCTGCTGTCTATGCTTTCTTTTTTATTATCACCAATTACAAAATATTTTTTATTTTTATTTTCCTCGATGCGTTTAATATATGTTAATTTATTAATTTTGAAAACAACAACATCTTTTATTTTTATTTTCCCAAACTTTGAAACAACAACTGTGTCTCCCGGATTTAAAAATGGAAACATGCTGTTTTCTTTTATCCGGAATTTCTGAAACGGAAGAAAATTGAAGATATTGAAATTCACTATTTTGGCGTTTTTGCTGTTTCTGCTTTTTTAAATATTTCCGCAATTTCATCTACTGCTTTTACCAATTCTTCTGCTGACTTTTGGTCTACGCTTTGTTTATTTTTGGAGCATAATTTTGCTGCTTTCCAAAAAATTTCGTGCAAATTGGGAAATAACGAAATATGTTCAGACTTGAAGTAATCTGTCCAAAGTATAAGAAGTTCTTCTTTGCATTTTCTGGCATGTTCTTCTTTAGTCCACACCATTCTAATCAATGCATTCCGATCCTGAATAGTTGGGTTGTCATTCGGAAAATCATTTTGGATTTTTTGAACCATCTTAAGAACTGTCGCCGCGGCAATCTGCGCAAGTTTGGGGTCATAAATTCCACATGGTACATCACAATGCGCATACGCAATTTGAAAAGGCAAAATTTTAAAAAGTATATTTAATATTATTTTCATAAAACTAATCTTATTATATAATACATATACTGAGTTTTATCAAGTAATAAATATGGTGAAAATTTTTGGTACGGATTATGATGGCGTAATCATAAATATTGAGCCTCAAAAAGCAAAAGCATTTGGAGATCTTCTTGAAAAGGAGTGGGGAGTAAATAAAAACGCGGCGGCAAGATTTTGGATAGAAAAAGTCGGGACTTCAAGAAAATATAAATTTGATTATCTTTATAAAAAGAGATTTGGAAAGGAACTAAATGATTCTGAATATAAAAAGATAGAAAAAACATTTAGTAAAATGTTGAAAACAGAATTTTATCCGAAATTAAAACTGTTGCCGGGAGCATTGGAGCTTCTTAAATTTATCCGTTCAAACTTTGATTATATATTCGTATCAAGCGGTGTTTCCGATGAGGAAATAAAATATTTGGTCAACCTCTCCGGTCTATCAAATTATTTTGATTTAATATTGGGAACCGGAAGTATTTATTATTCCAAGCAAGATCATTTCAGGAAAATAATTAAAGAACAAAGGCCTGATTTAATAGCCTACGTCGCAGACGGGCTTGAAGATATGAAAATTGCCAAAGAATTCGATGTTTTTTCAATTGGAATTCCAACAAACCATTCAAAAGAAAAACTTATTGCGGCGGGGCAAATAAAGTTTGCGATCTACCAGATGTAGTTGCTCTAATAGAAAATAAACTCTGATATTTTATTTATTTTAAAGAATTATTAAGGACGGAATTTGCCACTGATAGGATTATTCCGAAAAGAAGAGCCCACCAAAATCCATCTACTATAAATCCGGGGACAATTTTTGCAACCAGAAGAATTAGAACAGCATTAATCACAAGTGTAAACAAACCTAAAGTTAAAATATTTATTGGGAGCGTAAAGATAACAAGTACGGGTTTTATAATTGCATTTATTATACCCAAGACAAGTGCGGCCACTATTGCGCTTATAAAATTTGCGACGTGAACTCCTGGCAAAAAGTATGCCACGCTTAGTATGACCATTGCGCTGATTAACCAGCTTACTAATATATTCATATTATATGATAGTCATATTTTCAGAAAATAAGCAAGAAGAGAATGATTAGATTTATCCCTTAGATTTTTTTATCAATTCAAGAGTTTGTCTATTAAAAGGTATTAATAATTTCCCTCTTATAACAGGGGCTGCACCTGATTGTTCTAATAATCTTTTTATCCCCTCAGGTAACATATCCATACCTCGGGCAATTATGACTGAAAATGAAGGATCTATCTTGCGAAGCTCATCAATTTTTTTCCATTCCTTCTCAAAAAGAGGAATTGTTTTCTCTCCGCTATGTTCCCATTCCGGAACTATTGTTCTTCCTACTGCAGAATTAAATCTTCCAATCATATCTTCTTCTCTAAATACTGCATCTCCCCACATGTTCTCAATAGCAATTATACAAACTCCCAAAATAACAGCCGCATGGTTTAATATCAAAGAATCTTGTTCTTGTATTGCAAGTCTACGAAAAGCAAGCTCATCAAATTCACCAGATCCTTTTATTTCATTAATTCTGGGATTTAGTCTTCTTAAACCCTCTGATCCTTGTTCTATATATGTACTGGCTACAATAAATACAGGAGATCTATCGTGACCTTTTTCTTTTTCCCTTAACTCTACTATCCCTGTAAATTCTCTGGCTGCTTGAGAACTATTTATTAATCTTTCTACTGACATAAACAGATTGTTTGAGGATTTTATTAAAAATAATAATTAAATGCAAATGGGGGGCTTTATTCTTTCTCTTCTCTTTGTACGGTAATGGAGCACTCTGTGACTAATGCGGCGACAGCACCAATTGCGGCAAGAACCGGAGCGATTACTGCACCCACAACTCCAAATGTCAGAGGGAATTCTATCAGAACTTTACCTTTTTTGTCTTTGATAATAATTCTTCTTACATTTCCTTCTTTGACCAATTCTTTTACTTTTCCAAGAAGCTTTTCTCCCGTAACATGAAACGTCTCTTCTTTTTTAGTAGTTTTTTTAGCTGTGGTCTTTATCATATTTCTATTATAGCAAATTTTTAAGATTTAAGATACTCTTCAATTCTTAATAGCTCATTATATTTTGCCAGTCTTTCTCCGCGATCAGGACCGCCGAATTTACATTGCGATGCTCCGGCTCCCACAGCAAAATCAGCAATAAAATAATCGTTTGTTTCTCCTGCCCGATGAGCAACGATACTTTTAAGACCTGCCTGTTTTGCAAGATTGACTGCCTCAATTGTTTCGCTCACTGTTCCTATTTGATTGGGCTTTATAATTACACTGTTGATAGCTTTCTCATCAATCGCCTTCTTGATTCTTTTAATATTTGTTGTTGTTAAATCGTCTCCGACAATTTGATGATCCTCTCCAATCTCTGAAGTTATCGATGTCCACTCGCTCCATTCATCTTCTGCAAATGGATCCTCAAGAGAATAAATCGGATAATTTCTTGTCCATTCTATAACTTTTTCCCTCCATTCCTGCGCTGTATACTTTTTCTCATTCTCACTTTTGAGCATATAGTTACCGTCCTGAAAAAATTCCGATGCGGCGAAATCAATTGCCAAAACAAAATCCTCTCCGGCTTTATAACCTGCTTTCTCAATTGCTTGAATAATCAGCTCAAAAGCTTCTTCATTAGATTTAAGTTCTCTTGGGCAAAATCCTCCTTCAAAACCCACTCCGGCTGAATATCCTTTTTCAATAAGGATTTTTTCAAGTGCTTGAAAAACATCCGCTGATGCATAAAATATCTCGTCAAATTCAGGATTAGAATTTTTGCCCGACATGACCATAAATTCCTGTATGTCAGTTGCCCAGTTTCCATGCTTTCCGCCTTCCATAAGAAGTGCCATTGGCTTTGGTATTATAAATGTACTGTTTGAAGAAAGTTTCCCGATATATTCAAAAAGCTTTTGTTTTGTCGCGTAAGATGCGGCTTGACATACTGCCATTGATACTCCAAGAATAGCATTTGCACCTAGTCTTGATTTATTTTCAGTTCCATCCAGCTCTGTTAAAATTCGGTCAATTTTTTTTTGATCCCCTACATCTTCGTTAATTATTTTTGTAGATATTTCCTGATTAACATTTTCAATTGCCTTTAATACTCCCTTATTGTCCGGATCTCTAAGCTCAATTGCCTCGTACTTTCCAGTTGATGCACCCGAGGGAACTGCGGCTTTACCGATTACACCGTTTTCCAAAACTACATCCACTTCAATTGTGGGTATTCCGCGAGAATCAAGAATCTGTCTTGCGTGGATTTTTGAAATCTTCATACCAGAACCTAAACATTATTTATTGATTTACCGCCTGCAAAGCTTTGAATATTTCCTAAGGTAACTTTAAGAATTCTCTCAAGTGCTTCCTGGCTATTGAAAGCGTTGTGGGGTGTGACAATTACTTTTGGATGTCTGATTAATATATGATCATAAAGAAGAGTTTTAAGATTTATGTTCTGTTGGGAAGCCTTAGTCAGAATTGACACTTCCTCATGCAATTCATCTTCCTCTTCCAAAACATCAAGACCCACTCCCTCAAGAATTCCCTGATCAAGTCCAAAAAGTATTGCTTCAGTTTCGATTAAACCACCGCGTGCAGTATTTACAAGATAAGAGCCTTTTTTAAATTTTAAAATATTATCTTTGTTAATAATGTGTGTTGTTTCAGGAGTCAGGGGCAGATGAAGCGTAATTACATCTGATTCACCAAGTAGAGTATCAAAATCCCTGTATTGAAAACTCAACTTCTGTGCAAGTTCTTCATCAGGATGTCGCGAGAAGGATATCACTTTCATCCCGAATCCCTGAGCAATTCGCATTACATGCTGCCCTATTTTTCCAAGACCAATAATTCCGATTGTTTTTTCACTAAGATCAACCCCCTTAAGCTGTGCATGATCAAAATTAAGTTTTTGGATTTGTTCTATAGCCTGGGGAATTTTTCTGGTCAGGTTTAATAAAAGCGCAAATGTATGCTCGGCAACAGTACTGCTGCCATATTCAGGGACATTTGAAACAACAATATTTTTACTTTTACAATAATCAACGTCTATATGATCAAATCCTGTTGAGCGGGTTACGATTAATTTAAGATTTGGAAGTTTATCTATAATATCTCTATTAATTTCAGAGGAGATAAAGGATGAAATTATTTCCGCATCGGAATATGATGAAACATTTTCAAAAGTTAATTTATCTTCGGTAAAAACGGCGTCCGGCAATGTCCTTGCAAGAAAATCTTTCTCCCATTCTGCGATCTCAAATATAATTGTTTTCATTAATAAAAATTAAGATACTTTTTTATTCTAGCATAAAGGATATAAATATCACTATACAAAAAAAATTAATTGATGTACGATAATTATATGGATAAAAAATTAGTTCTCTGGTTCAGGGATGTTGACAAAAAAGACATAGCATTAGTTGGCGGTAAAGGAGCCAATTTGGGAGAAATGACCAAGGCAGAATTTCCGGTTCCTCAGGGATTTATAGTTACTGCACAAGCTTATTATCAATTTATAAAAGAAAATGATCTTAGCCAAAAAATAAGAGATATTCTAGAAAAAGTAAATTATGAAGATTCAAATGATCTTAACAGAGCCTCCAAAGAGACTAAAGATCTAATCATTCAGGGCAACCTTTCCGACCAGTTAAAAAATGACGTAATTAATTCATACAAAAAATTAATTGAAGAATACGGTGGCGAATTGGTTGCTGTACGATCATCTGCGACTGCTGAAGATCTTCCCAATGCATCTTTTGCAGGGCAACAGGAAACTTTTCTTAATGTAAAGGGCGAGGAGAATCTTCTTATTAAATTAAAAGAGGCCTGGGCTTCTTTATTTGATGCTCGTGCAATTTTCTATAGAAAAGAGAATAACTTTGATCATTTCAAAGTCGGCATTGCCATACCGGTTCAGAAAATGGTCGAGTCAGATGCTTCCGGAATTATGTTTACTCTTGATCCGGTCAGCAATGACAAATCAAAAATTGTCATTGAAGCAATTTTTGGACTGGGAGAATTAATTGTACAAGGTGCAGTCACTCCTGATCATTATGAAGTAACAAAAGATTCAATGAGTATTGCAAATAAAAAAGTTTCTATTCAAACAGTACAACTTATTAAAGAGGGCGACGAAGATAAAGAAGTCCAAATTGATGCTGAAAAAGGAAAATTACAAAAAATAACCGATGAACAAATTCTCAAACTCGCGGATTTGGGCAAAAAACTTGAAGAACATTACCAGTTTCCCCAAGACAGTGAATGGGCTATAGAAAAAGAGAAAGTGTATCTGGTACAAACAAGACCGATTACCACTATAAAATCTGCTGATAGCAAAACAGAGGAGGCTGTTAAAAAAATAAATCTTAAAGTTATTCTAAAGGGTGACCCGGCAAGCCCGGGCATAGCCTGCGGCCCTGTAAAAATTCTTCAAAGCGCACAGGAGATTGATAAAATTGTTGAAGGCGATGTGCTTGTTGCTCCTCAGACTAATCCGGATTTTGTCCCTGCTATGAAAAAGGCAGTCGCAATTGTTACAGACAAAGGCGGCAGAACTTCTCATGCTGCAATTGTTTCAAGAGAGATCGGGATTCCCGCGGTTGTGGGAACAGAAGAAGCAACGACAAAACTTACCGAAGGAATGGAAATAACCGTAAACGGCTCAACAGGTGAAATATATGAAGGACATTATGAAAAAAAAGAAACTTCTATAAAGATTGATCAAAATATCCAGACCAAAACAAAAGTCTATGTAAACTTGGGCGAACCTGAATTTGCAGACAAAATTGCCAAACGTCATGTCGATGGCGTGGGACTTCTTCGCGCAGAATTCATCATGGCAGGAATCGGCAAACACCCCAAAAAATTTATCAGCGAAAATAAACAAAATGAATTTATAGAAAAAGTATCAGAAGAGCTTGCAAAATTTTGCCATGCATTTAATCCCCGTCCGGTTGTATACAGAGCTTCTGATTTCAAAACTAACGAGTACAGAAATCTTGAAGGTGGGGCGGAATTTGAACCTGAAGAACCAAATCCAATGCTGGGTTATCGGGGTGCATACAGATATATAAATGACCCTGAGGTTTTTAAACTGGAGCTTGAGGCGATAAAAAAAGTCAGAAATGAAAAACAGCTTAAAAATCTTTGGCTTATGATTCCTTTTGTCAGAACTGTAAATGAGCTAGTTAAAGTTAAAGAATTAGTAGATTCTTCGGATCTTAAAAGATCCCAGGATTTTAAACTATGGATGATGGTTGAAATTCCCTCAAATGTGATTCTTCTTGAAGATTTTATAAAAGTCGGTATTGATGGCGTATCGGTTGGGTCAAATGATTTAACCATGCTTATTCTTGGAACTGACCGGGACAATAATTTAGTCGCCAAAGAATTTGACGAAGAAAATCAGGCAATTCTTTGGGCGCTTGAGAAAGTCGTCAAAACTGCGCAAAAATATAATATCACCTCTTCTCTTTGCGGACAGGCCGCTTCAACTTATCCCAAACTTTTGGAAAAACTTGTAAATTGGGGTATTACAAGCGTATCGGTCTCTCCAGATATGATAGATAAAACCCGTGAACTTATCTCAGGTTTTGAAAATAATTCTGGTGGAAATTTCTTTGGTAAATTATTTTCTTCTTAATAAATTTTCCTTAGTTCTGGATGCATGTGGGGCCGTTCATCATCCTTTGACCGCCAAACATTGGAGCTGTTCCTAAACCAACGCTCGAGATATCAGCAGTGTTGATAAATGAACCACCAGGCGCATTCCCCGGAACCACATCCCAGCGTACGTCAAAATTGGGATTT
>Ga0210057_1007661_pt1 | contig 13005 bp, 10 predicted proteins | sample CryGeyCG2114_010_2_FD_183968 | JGI IMG/M metagenome (GOLD analysis project Ga0210057, IMG submission 183968) | Groundwater microbial communities from aquifer - Crystal Geyser CG10_big_fil_rev_8/21/14_0.10 (SPAdes) (version 2) | ecosystem: Environmental > Aquatic > Deep subsurface > Groundwater ... | reverse complement strand
CGGAGAAAACCAGATGCTCGACCGGTGGGCGACGGAAGTCATAACCTTCCTCCCCAAACCGACGTTGGCTGGCTCTCCGGTGTTATTTTACCGTTTCTCTAATCTCTTCATAGGGGGAATGATACAAGCCGAGATAGCTGATTATCTCTCGCTTGACCGTGTCGTCACCTTCAGCAAATCGTCTGCAAGCCGTCACCGCAAACGCTAGATCTCTATCAATCTCCTCTAGTCGCTCATGCACACGCTGGTCCACGCCATCGGCTATGGTCTTGAGCAACTCTGATTTCTGCTCTAGTTCAGCAAGGTGTCGATTGTAATAGTCATCTGGGACCTTGCCCTCCAAATACTTCTCGACCAGGGTATCCATTTGCTTGAGACACGCGTCATACTCTTTGCGTTGCATCACAAGTGTCTGGCCTCTATCAGCTATCAACTTCTCTTGGTCTTTTTTGATCTCCGCTATTGCCCACTCGTGGAACGCCTCGGGGATCGTAATACTAGCTAGAATATCTCGGTACTGATTCTCTAGCTTATCAACGGCCGTGTGTGGCTGAGCACAGGCACCCCGCTTCTTCGTACAGCGATAATACATGTAGTCGTGAGTATTGCCGTTTAACTGGATTTTGTGCTTTGGGTCGCCAATGATCGAGCACCCGCACTCACCACACTTGATGAGCCCAGCATAGGGTACAAAATGAGTCTGTGGTCTTGGCTTATCCTTTTTGCCTAGGACCACCAAGATCGATTCGTATTCTTCAGGGGTCATCGCTGTGGGTGCTTTTGACTGATACATGATCCCGCTACCTTCGGGATACTCAAACTGACCAGAGTACATCGGGTGAGACAAAAGATCGTAGTAGGTAGAGTGGGGCAGTGGCTTGCCCTTTTTACCCTTCACTCCGATCTCAACTAGGTGTTCATACGCCTCAATCGGCGTTCTCTGCTTGCTAGCCACAGACCGCAAAGCCTCGCTCATCATGGTAAAGTTTGGCTCATCGATAATAATCTCTTCTTCACCCAATTTCTTATATGGACTATGCATATATCCTAGTGGTAGAACCGCAAAAGGTGCCCAGCCTCGCTCAGCTTTTTTGATCAATCCTCGCTTGGTATCAGTACTCAAGTCACGACTAAACTGATTAGTCATTCCAAACTCGACATACATCATCATGACATTGTCGTCAGGCATCCAGTTGCGCTCTACGGTGCGAATGTGCTTGATCTGGCCTCGCTGTAGCATACCCATGATCCGCCCTGCATCGTCGGGGTTACGTGATAGACGAGATAGTTTCCACACGACGATCCCATCGGCCTCTCCACCCTCGATCTTCTCTAGCATCTGATTAAACGTCTTACGCCCGACCTTAAATCCAGATCCAGACTCGCTCATTACGTCCACTACCGACAAATTATGCTCATCAGCCACTTTTTGCATAGCCTCGATCTGAGATTCTATGCTCGCCACCTGGCGATCCTCGCTCGTCGTCGATTTGCGGGCATACAGGATGTATCGCTTCTTTGGAGTTTTGGGTTTGAACATACTTCGACTATAGCTCATTTGTTTTGCATTTGCTCAAGTACTAGCTGAGTCACTCGCCTAACCTCTTCGTCGCTATGGCTTGTTGATTTACCGCTAAAATCTAATGATCGCATGAGTTCATTCACTCTCGACGTGCCGATCGAGCCATACGAACGATAAGTCGTAGCGATGTGCTCATGCCCCAAGTTTTGAGATAAAGCCTTCATTTGTTCTGGCGTAGTCATGTACTTCTCAGCAATATTGGTCACGAAATGACGAAAAGTGTGAGGGTAAAAGTACTCGACGCCCGTTTGTTTTGCACGATCGCGAAATATCTTTCGCATAGGACCCGCATCCTTCCAAAATCGCTGGCTCACACCTTTGACCTCGTATGCATGATGTTCTGGTCCAATTTGGGCGATCTCAGTACAGGGAAATAGGGGATCTTCGATCCCAAAGTGCCTTTCCTTGACCAAGTACTCGTACCACTCGCTAAAATAGCGATACAGCTCAGGATCAATCGGCAATAGAGTGGTATAGATCTCTTTGCTAAACTTCGTCTCAACTCCCATGCTCGGCAATTGTTTTACCATCCGCGTCTCAGGTACATAACATCCGATTCGCAAGGTAACAATCGCACGGTCCCGCATACCTGTGATAGCAGTAAAAGCGATTAGGGCTCGATCACGCCTGTCGATCTCAGACTCAACAGGGAAACTACATAATTTTTTGATCTGTTCTATCGTAGGGTAACGTGGTTCACTCGGTGCCGTCGCCATCTGCCTCTCCTTCTTGGGTAACTGCAAATACATCACGTCACCGACCTTGACCCGTGTTTTATATCCAGGCTGACTCGATAACCAGAGAAAAAACTCTCGTAGGTGCCGTAGGTGATGATACTGACTCTTTACCCCAAGCACTTGGCCAGATCGCTTATTTACATTCGTGCTCAAATACTTCTTAAACTGGTCCGCTCGCTTAGAGTTAAACAAGACAAAATCCTCTTGCTTGGTAAAGTCCTCATATTTCCAGATCGCCTTCTCGACAGCCAGTATCGACTTATCAGAGAAGCCATCCGCACCTCTCTTTTGGTCAAAGTAGTGTCGCTTCACCTTCTCATTTTTTTGATGTATTTCTGTCGCTTTAGACATATGTAATCCTCTCTACACTAAAGTTAGTGTTATAAAGAGGGTGGGTGTTCTAGAATAATACCCTTCCCCTCCGCTAATATATTTACTGGCTTTACGTCAAATCTACGTACCCTCAGACCACACTCACAGCATCTACCTTCGCGTCTCATCGATGATTTGCCCCGCCCGATCATTGCACCTGTATCGACAACTCTCTCCTCGATCGCCCGTCTAGCGCCCTTACAATGCATGCAGTAGTACTCGTCATTAGCTAGCTTCAATTTTTGATCAGCCTGGCCCTTAGTCAAAAACCGCTTAATCTCGCTCCCCATAAACAGTGAGTTATGCTTCGTCTCATCTATTGGTTGCATCCCACGTGCCCGCCACTCTCTGATCGTCTGTGGGTGTGCCCCCAGTAGCTCTGAGAGCTCGATAGTCGAGTAGCTCCGCCGTGACGTAATACGTCGCACGTTATACCGCTTTTTCATGGATCTCCTCTTGTTTGATGTCTTTGCTCGGCAAATAGACTACTCGGTAAAGATTGACTAGATTTGTAGCACGCTCATACGTCTCAGCCTCCGACAGCTCGACCCCATACTCTTGGAGATAAAGTTGCTTAAACTGATCTAGTGAGTTCTGACTTAACATACATCTCCAAAGTGAGTAATGTAGTGATATTTGTGCGATACAAACGTATTCATGCGTACATGGTAAGCCATGTTTTTGGAGTTTTATAACCAACGGACATTGGCGGAAAAATTTGAGTATTTATACTGCAAAAAATATGCTAAAAGTCGATTCGCGGAAAAATTACTAGTTGACAGCGTTTATGTAGTCACTAACCATATCATCTATCTTCGCTAATACTTTATCGGGCAAAATCTTAAACTCCTCAGGGGTTATAGCCGACCTAAATCGTAGCATTTTTGATGACTTATCTATTTTCACATCAAGCATATATTTAATCAAAGTCTCGCATAGTGGGACCAGATTTCGGCGTGATTTCACATAATCAACCTCATCATCTTTGACTTCTACTAAATCCTCGATTTCACTCTTTGCATAATTGCGGTATACGTCTGGCTTATATTCGATATGGCGCGCTAATAATTCCTTTACGACGTAATAGTATCGAGATGATCTATCTGAGTTAAATGCAGGGACGGCCACTCCACTCAATAGAGACCCCATCATTACAATCTCTTCACCGACAGATTGGATCTCGAAAACATATCGCGATTTACGATCAGACACTTTCGAGGCAACTCCCAGTACTTTCTCGATAGAAATATTTTTCTGACCCATCACCTCGGTTGTATTTCCAAGGCGTAGCTTCCTCTTCGAAAATAACTCGCCAGTTTTAGATAACACATCTATTTGGGTAGGATGCAACATCCTAGCAGATACAAGCATTTGCATCTCCAGAGTCTTACCATTCCCCAGATTCCGCAAATAATTGTCTACTGTCTCATCTGGCAAAAGATATGCCGAAGCCTCGACATATAGTCCAAGCTCAAATATATTCTCGGAATTTTTCATCAGATTAATCAATTCGCTTGGTCCAATCGCCTCAGGATCGCGCATTGACTTAGTTAGCCAAGCCATAGATCTGATTTCCCATAGCCGACTTTTACAAAAATTAAATCTTGAGTAACTTTGCTCGTCCTTTCCTTGCTCAACTAATACCAGTTTGGCTAGCCAAAATCTTTGCCATCTAAATAAGTGGGCATTCACGAACATATTCTCGATCGCCGATTGCACCCAAGATTCAGATCCATATGGCTGTAGGTAGCGTGCGATCATATCAGCGATAGATGGGAGCTCTGGGTAAAATCCGATTATGTTTTTAGCAAACGTATAATCGTTTGTCGACTTGAGATGGTAGCGCAAAGTCGAAATGTCCATTTTTTCTACCTCTTCGCCCATAAATAGCTTATTGATGACCGCCTCTGCCTTCACTTTCATGTCTTCTGTGTGGACCCAATCATTAAATGACTCGTAGTCTAGATATGGATGCTCAATGCCCTTATCATCAAAATAGGCGCTTGAATCTAATACCTCTGATTTTGATTTACTATTTAGATCGAGTCCCAAAGAATCGAGTAACTCCGTCAATTTTTCCACAGCCTTCATCAAGTCATTATTAGATTTTGCCATGATAACCATGTCGTCCATGTACCGCACATAGCCTACATCGCTCACAAAGCCATCAAAAGCATTGTCTACGGTTCTTAGGTAGTAATTCGCCAAAACGCTAGAGGGATCAGGGCCTTGTGGAACCCCGCGACCACTCGGATACCAACTAGAGAGTATCTTCAATAGTAACGATCTAACCTTACTCGTCCCGATCTGATCATTTTCGATCATGTCAAACAATGTTTTATGGGGAATATTATCGTAAAATGCATGGACGTCGTACTCGCCTCGAAAGTTCATCTCACTATCATCAAAATATGTCCTCTGCGCCTTCCAGAATGACTTGTAGTAGTCAGAATATGACTCAAGGTAGAGATGATCACCCGTCTTCGAAATACCTGGGTAGTAGCTCAGTTCGCTACCTTTTGACACAAGCTGATTACCAAGAACATCACGGTTCAATAAAGCCTGATATACCACTCTATCAACCATAGTTAGCATCGCTAATCGGCGTATGCCAAAACTTGGCTTGTGTTGATGAAATAAGTAGTTAGGTCCAGGCAAGTACTGGCCTTCTGCAAGTTGTTTCGAGAGTGAGGCAAAAAACGCATTGCCCAATTTATCTATTGCCTTTACGCCTGGAATCCAAAAAGGATCAAGTGGCAGAGTCGACTTCGCAATCTCCGATTTAACAAACTCAAAAGCTAATCTCAAATTATCTCTACTAACAAACCGATCAAAAAGTGCGTCATTCATCAATCCATTTTACCCCATAACTCAAGAGCAAAGTGAGTGATACAATGATTAGAATACGATACAAATAATAGGACGACTATGATCAAGCAAAATCTAGTGACAAACAATACATATACCCTCAAAGACCCAGATCACGACGAAATAAAAGATGGCTACCAGTTACGCTGGGTCGGGAAAAACTACGCCAAACTCCAGCAGAATTTGCTCCCAGAGACCGTAATCGTTCCCGACAGCATGCACAACTCACAAGAGCCAAACAAAGACAGTCAAAACCTTTTTCTTACAGGTGACAACCTTGAGGTCCTCAAGCACCTAGAACACGCCTACACAGGCAAAGTCGACATGATCTACATCGACCCACCCTACAACACAGGGAGTGATGGATTTGTCTACAACGATGACTTTAACTTTACCGACGAGCAACTCCGAGATACGCTTGGGCTCACAGCCGAGGAGGTCAAAAGGATCAAAAATATCTATGGTAAGTCTAGTCACAGTGCTTGGCTCACCTTTATGTATCCCCGTCTCAAGATAGCCAAAAAACTTCTCAAAGATTCAGGCGTTATCTTTGTCAGTATTGACGATAACGAGCAAGCCAATCTCAAGCTCCTTATGGATGATATATTTTATGAAAGTAATTTCATTACAACATTTATATGGGAAAAAACTCAACACTTTGGTAGGCAAAAAGTAAACTACTACAACAACGCAGACTACATCCTCTGTTATGCCAACAATTTAAACGATGGCGGAAAATTGCGAGAAATATTGATTGAACGTATCAAAACCGAACTAGAAGACGCACCTCTTTACAATGCATCGAATAACTCTAAAATTTTAACTTTTCCCGCTGGGACGGTTAAATTTAATATCAGTGATGGTCAGTACTCACAAACTACCGATGAAAAATACGAACTTCTAGATGAGGTTCGTGTAGTCAATAGCAAAAACTCAAACGAGTTTAGGTTAAAATTTCGCTCTCGATGGTCTGCCGATACAGTAATCGAAGAGGTTGGGAAAGGGACTACTTATTGGGTCAAATCAAACAACTTTGCAATCCGTGCAATTTATGCAGATGGTCGTGAATCATCAGACTCACCCAAGCAGATCATGTTTACGAATACAAATAATGAGTTTGTTACTAAAACAGAATATGGGCAAAAAATTGGTACTAGCGAGGACGCCTCGTCAGAGATTCTAGAAATCTTAGAATCGCAAGCTTTTAGCTACCCAAAGCCTAGTAGTCTGATAGAGTATTTAGTTTCATTATACAAATCCAAGACAGCAATCATATGCGATTTCTTTGCTGGATCTGGTACAACAGCGCACGCAGTGATGAAGATAAACAAAAAAGACCATGGTACTCGTACATACATCATGTGCACACTGGACGAAAAGGTCAAAGAGGGTAGTGAAGCAGAGAAGGCAGGATACAAGACAATTGACGAGATTGCCAGAGAAAGAATTGTAAGATCTGCTAAGCTTGTCGGTGATACATCGGGCTTCCGTCACTATCGCTTTGTTAAACCCAGCATAAGTACTCTCGACAAAATCGAAAAGTTAGTCCCGAGTCCAATCGCTCCAGAAGATATGATCGCTCCCTTTGGCGAAAAAGAGTTAACGGGAAAAGGTAGCTCTAGTGGTATCCCTACTATTCTTACCACCTGGCTAGTGGACGACGGCTATGACTTTACCACTTCACCCATACCTCTCGACTTGGCTGGCTACACAGCCTATTATGCAAAAGAGATTGCCAGACTATATCTAATCGAGAATAAGGGCTGGACCAGTGGGTCCTGTAAAGCATTGCTCAACATGCTCGGCAAAAATGAGATAGCGGTTAACATGATTGTCGTCTACCCATACAGCTTCAACTTTGTCGATCTAACCGAGCTCAAAAACAACATTAAAGCGAACCTCGATGGCAAACCCGAAGTCTACGAGAGGTATTAACAGTGCGTATCCATCTTGAACAGCTCCCACATCAAGAAAAAGCTATAGAGAAGATATTGGAGGCGATGAAAGACTGTCTCGATACAAGTGGCAACAATCCTGACGCCAACTACATCTACGCTAATCCCGTCATCAACCGCATGCGTGGTATCGACATTAAAATGGAGACTGGTACTGGTAAAACCTACGTCTATACCCGTCTCATGCACGAGTTATATCAAAAATTCGGACTAAATAAATTTATCTTGATGACGCCTAGTTTAGCGATCAAAGAAGGAGTCAAAAGTTTTATCAGGAGCGAGTCAGCTACCCAGCACTTCAGAGAGCTATATCGCAATCAAAAAATCAATCTTTGCGTGGTAAATGCTGGTGACTTTTCAACCAAAAAAGGCAAGCGAAAGCAATTTGCTGGCGCTCTCTCTGATTTTTGCGAAGCCAGTCGTAATGACATGGGTGCAGTTAACGGGCTACTCATAAACGATGCAATGCTTTCAAGCAAGAGCATGACTAGAGATGACTATGACCAGACACTCCTTGGGGGCAGTAGTAGCCCTATTGAGTCGCTTAGACTTACACGACCTATCGTGATTATAGATGAGCCTCATCGATTCAAAAAGGATAGTACCGCCTGGAAAAATATCGAATCGTTAAATCCTCAACTGATTATTCGCTTCGGTGCTACCTTCCCCGATGGCAAATACAAGAAAAAGGATTATGACAATCTAGTCTACGATCTTAGTGCCGTTGCCAGTTTTAATCAGGGATTAGTAAAAGGAATTGTAATACGTTTCCCTAACTTGCCTGAAGACCAGGCCAAAGTGCAGTATCGCGTTGAATCCGCCACAAATCAAGAACTCACACTTATTCAGGATGGCAAAAGACATACAATCTCAGTAGGCGAAGATCTATCGATCATTGATCCACGCTTTGAGGGAGATACCACCTACTTGGGCAAAGTACTCTCTAACGATCTAGAGGTCGCACCTGGCATGACCCTCATTCCAGGAGTATGGGGCAACAGTTATCAGGAACTACTAATTAGTCAGGCGATTGACGCTCACTTTACCAAGGAGATTGATCTATTCAATAGACCTAGCAACGCTCCCAGAGTCAAAGTACTCTCTCTTTTTTTCATCGACAGTATTGCTAGCTATCGCAATGTGGATGGCTGGCTCCGTAAGACCTTTGAGCGTCTACTTAAGAACAAATTAGTCAGTCTCATTCAGACTGTAACTGGGGAGTATCGCGACTACCTCCTTGCTACTCAGGCTAGTCTTATCTTAAAAGATCAGGGAGTACACGCAGGTTACTTTGCCGAAGACACAGGGAAAAAGGGAGATGATGGCATTCAGGCAGAGGTTGACGACATCTTGCGAGGCAAAGAAAAGCTTTTACAATTTAGAGATGACATGGGTAACTGGAATGTCCGACGCTTCCTCTTTAGCAAATGGACGCTGCGTGAAGGCTGGGACAATCCGAATGTTTTTGTACTCACCAAGCTCCGCACATCAGGCTCCGAAAACTCAAAGATCCAAGAGGTCGGTCGTGGGTTACGCTTGCCAGTCGATGAACTAGGGAATCGTCTGAGTAATGAGGAGTTTTTTCTTGACTTTATAATTGACTGGAGCGAGCGCGATTTTGCCCAAAAGCTAAAAGGTGAGATCAATGCCGACGGTGGTCTACTCGATGCAGGCAAGATTACCGATTACATTCTTGGCGAGTTAGTTAAGACTGGTTACGCCAACAATATTGCTAAGGCAAAAGCTCAACTACTCATGAGCGATATTATCAACACGCAAGATACTGTCCTCAAGCCCGAAGAGCTAGAAAAACTTATCCCACTTGGGATTAAACCAGGCAAAATTAAAACTAACTCAACTTATAAACCAGTTGTACATCTCCGTCCAGAAAACTGGGCAAAAATTAGCAAGATGTGGCAAGAAACTAGTAAAAGGTTCATGCTCCAATACAACCGTCTTACATCCAACGAGATCAAAGAGCTTATTGGCTCAATACTCTCTGAGAAAAAGATTTTCGCCAGTGGTCATGGTAGTAGTACCAAGTACACTCTTTATTTTGATGAGCTATCTCAAACCATCCAGACCAAAGAGGAACAGATTACTCTAGATCAAAAATTTGGGGCTATTAGCTACGGAAAATTCCTGCAAGCAATTTGTCGTCGGACCCTATTACCTATTAGAGAATTGCACAAGGCATTCGCTAATAAACTTGGGGAAAATGATAGTAATTCAGATAAATTTAATGACTTAACGATCAATAATTTTGTCGAAAGATTCAAAGCCAAGTTTTACGAGCTTTACAGCCAAAAATACGAATATGATCCACTCGACTTTACTGCCAACATCTCAGTCTTTAGCGACAACGGACAAGCTGTCGGAGAGCTCAGCCAAGGCACCGTAGGAACCGAGATAGCAGACGATGTGCTAGTGCACGACAACTACCTCTATGATGAGCCCGTGTTTGATAGCGAGATCGAGCACGAAATCCTGAAGCTCGCTCCACCTCTCGACGTATTGGTCTTTGGCAAGTTACCGAGACGTAGTATCAAAATCCCTACATTCACGGGTGGTACCTCAAGTCCCGACTTTGTGTATGCAATCAAAGATAAAAACTCAAATACTATCAAAATCCATGCTCTCATAGAGGCAAAAGGTAAGGACGAAATGTCTCTGACAGGAGACGAACGAATAGCGCTCTTTGCTCAAGAAAAAATCTCAGAAAAACTAGACAACGTCACTATCAGACTAGTCACCAAAGCTCAAGAAGTGGATGGAATTATCAGGGAACTCGCAAATAACAAATGACCACTCACCAAATCGATCTACAGTTTTACTGGCCAGACAAGAAAACTAGAAGTGAAAAACTAGAGGAAAAGGTCAAGTTAAACCTAGCACATCATCCAGATTGGAATAGTGGTCAAAAACTTGCACGTATCCTTTGGTGTATCGACGAGGGTGATTTTTGCATCTTTAGCTACAAAAACGAGTGGCAATACCTGCAATTTACCCGTCAAGGTCGTAACCTTGTTATGAATTTCCCATACTCGATCAAATGGCCTAGTCGTTATTATCAGGTCGATAGAGTAGGACTCATTCTCAAGAGTCACGGCTTTGGTCCCAATCTTGCCCTTGGTGCCAAATATTTCAAAGATGAGGATTTTATGCTCATGCAAGATACATGTAACGACAAGCATGCTGTACTACAGGCATATTTTGGCTTTGATCATGAGAGTTTTGCTGTAGAGATAATTCAAGAAATAGCACAGCGTATCTGGGATGTCTCGCCCGACCTCTCACCTCACGTTACACTCGGTAGCTGGAAGGAGTAAAGTATTCTTATGACTACATTTAGTCAACAAGTTGATAAAGCGTGGAGCAAAATCTCCCCAATTGGCAAAACTACTACTACCTACATTCAGCGCATTATGGGAATAGGGTATAACAGGGCTGTAAAAATCACTACTGAGCTTGAAGGACTTGGAATTATCAGCCCAGCTGAAGGTATTAAGCCTAGAGTAGTTCTCAAACCATTCAAAAAAGACGACGTCGACTCTACTACAAACTAGATCATTTCATCTGTTATAGGTCTAACAATTCAATTTTTCTTGAGTCACCAGAGTAGGGCATGTCACATAGCATAGATTGTGCGACACGAGATTATATGGAGACAACATTCTTGCCCAGTCAAAACATATCCTATAACTTGACTTTTACTCTGGTATATGGTAGATTCCGCACGTTGTAGTAGTCCTGTCATGCTACAAATAGTTTGCTATTTGTTTCCGCTTGTCAGTTCGCCTATGACTCTTGCACTTTAACAATGGAAGGGTTAACTCCTAATTGATTTTTTGGGGACTACTGTACGGGTGATTTACCGCCCCTAGAGTTGTCCCCAAATCTAATTCACAAAGGAGTGAACTAATGTCCCCCCAAAAGAAAGTAGTGTCCAAATCCCGCTTCGTTGACCCCGATAAAGTCGGTCGGCGAACCTCGGCAGGAACTAGCCGAGTACACGTTGGCACGGTAGAAGCACGCTGGGATTGTACCTCGTGCGGTACCGCCAACCTCCCCGGTTTCACAAAGGTTTGCCCAAAATGTGGCAATCCCCGTGACAAGGACGAAACCTACCAGCCCCCAACTGATATGCGGAAGGCAAGGTTGTTGTCCACCGAAGAACTGCAAGCCGCTGGCGTTGCCGAAGATCATCTCGGAGACCAACAATGCGGATATTGTGGTTATTTCAGCAAACCTGGAACCCCTGTTTGCCCCTACTGCCAGGCAAATCTGACCGACGTGGCTCGCACCAGTCGCAAATGCCCCAATTGTGAGCACGAGACGAACAACGTCACATGCCCGCAGTGCGGCGAAACTACCGAGGTCAAAGGCGTAGATGAAGACGAGGAATCAAGAACACCCTGGTCTTTCAAGGCGCCCGACTTAAGTGGTTTTGACTGGACACGCCTCACAGGTTTTTGGTGGGCACCCGTCGTAATTGCAGTCATCGGATTGATCGCTTTCTTGCTTTGGCCTCGCCAGGCACAAGTCAGCGTCACCGATGCATGGTGGGTCTACACCGTCAACTTGCAGGAGTACCAGTACAATCCTCACGAGGGTTGGAACTTGCCTGCGAATGCGGATAAGACCAGTGAGGAAACTCGCATTCACCATTACGACACCATCATTGACGGGTATCATCAAGAGTGCCATGACGAGTACGAAGTCACAGGCTACGAAACCGTCACGGATACCGAGCAGGTTTGTGAAAGCGTCTACAGCCACACAGATGTGACTTGCTATGATGATGGTAGTTGTGACTACGATGATGTCTACGAGACAGAATGTCACAGCGAGCCAGTGTCAAGGCAAGAACCAGTCTATGGCTATGTGGAACATTGCGAGCAGGTAGCTGACACCCATGAAGAACCCAGGTACGCTACGTACTACTTCTACATGATCTGGGAATGGGTGAATATAACCCCTGCCGTGTCCACCGCTCACAACTTCACCCCGTACTGGTCCACGGACTACGTCATTGACGACACTCACCGGGAAGCTGGTAGGCTTGAAGAATACTACGTCACTCTGACAACAGAAGATGGCGAAGATACCTTCTCGCTCACACCCAGCTCCTTTGTCGAGTACAATCTCTACCAAATCGGCAGTCAATGGCTGATTACCCACTCTGGTGGCATCATCACCGAAATTCTGCCCGCCACGCCGTAACAGCAACCCTTCCAGGTGCAAGACATCCCCTCCGAGTATTCGGACTTGTTGCGTAAGCAACAGTTTGAAGAAAGGAGGGATGTTTTGTATTTATGCGATCGCCACCGTAGGTATAATCGAGTAACTTGAGAACAAGGTTCGAGACCTGGAATCAAAAGTCAAGTATTAGTAATTGCCGGCCTCCTTTCGTATGGTGTGCCTCTCTTCCATACAGCATACACTCGGTTGAGTAATTTGCGGGAGGTGGCGATCATGGCTTCCTTGTAGC
>Ga0210057_1007659_pt1 | contig 13007 bp, 12 predicted proteins | sample CryGeyCG2114_010_2_FD_183968 | JGI IMG/M metagenome (GOLD analysis project Ga0210057, IMG submission 183968) | Groundwater microbial communities from aquifer - Crystal Geyser CG10_big_fil_rev_8/21/14_0.10 (SPAdes) (version 2) | ecosystem: Environmental > Aquatic > Deep subsurface > Groundwater ... | reverse complement strand
GTGGTATTGCATCAATGTATGTAGACACAAGTTTTTGAAGCTCTCGGTATTGGAGTACATCTTTAATCACGGGGTATTCGTCTTGTAATTTCACCAACTCCGACTCTTTCGTGGACACTTGCCCTGTTGCTGTTTTCTTTTGGCGACCCTTGATATCAAGTTTTGCCAACAACACTTCTCCGAGTTGTTTTGGTGAATTTAAATTAAATTCTTCGCCCGCTACTGCATAGATTTTTTTTGCGATTTTCTTTAACTCTTTGTGATATTCAACTGAAAGTTCTTTAAGATATGGTTCGTCTATTAAAATTCCTTCGGAATTCATTTTTTTAATCACGGGAATAAGTGGTTGTTCAATGTCAGTAAAAACTGAAAACACTTTTTCTTGCTTTGCTTTTTCAATAAGCATTTCTCGAGCCGTATCAATTGACTCGACACCTGTTTCATTTAATACATCTTCAACGGAGGGGTTGGTGAGTTCAGAATGTAAAAGCCACAACAACACTTTTGCTTCTTGTGCCTCTGTTGAAAATTCATCATCAGAAATAACTTTTTTGTTTGTCGCTTTCTCTTCTGCTGCACTTTTGGTTGGCTCACCTTTTGCTGTCCCCCCACCATTTAAATTCTGGATACGTGGAATGAGCGAACGAAACCCCCACTTCGTGAATAATTCTGTGGCGTGGTCTTTAGTAAAATTTTCTTTCCATGCGGCGTCGCTCTCTTTAAATTCAACAGGAGCATCGATGCGGATAGTAGCGAGTACTTTTGAAAACTCTGCCTCCTCTTGTCCTTCTTTGAGCAGGTTCTTCACCCGTTCGGTTAATCCTGTGGTTTCTCTGAACTTTTCTTCATCTTTAGTAAGCGCTTTATATATCGCGTCTACACTGCCATAGGTTTGAATAAGTTTTGTTGCTGTTTTTTCACCAATACCACTGATACCAATAATATTGTCTGACTGATCGCCAGCAAATCCTTTAAAGTCCGGAATAAATTCTGGATTAAAACCGAATCGTTCAACTACTGCGTCTTCGTTGTAGGTAACCGTGTCTTTTATTCCTTTACGCATAGTGAACACCTGTACGGCATCACCATCGACTAACTGGAGTGTGTCCATGTCGCCTGAAGCAATAACAATATTGAACTTTTTTTTGAGAGTCGTGGCGAGTGTACCAATAACATCATCAGCCTCGAAACCGGTGGCTTCATAAATGGGGACATGGAACGCCTCAAACACATTGCGCGAGCGATCAAACTGACTCACAAGTGCATCATCTGTTTTTGCACGTGTCCCTTTATAGTTTTCATACACTTCGTGGCGGTGCGTTGGCCCCGCCAAGTCATACGCCGCTGCAATATATTCTGGTTTAAGTTCGTTTATTAAACTCACCAACATTGACGAGAGCCCGTAGAGTGCGCCTGCGGGTTCGCCATCTTTATCCGTTAAATCAGGAAGTGCGTGATACGCACGATGAATAATTGCGTGCGCATCAATCAAAACAAGTGTTGGTTTTTGTTTTTTAGGCATACTCAATATTTCTTTCTGTTTCGTTTACGGTACTGAATTTTAGGATGGGAGCATCTTTAGGAAATTCAACTGGAAGATGTTCTGGCCATTCTACAAGTACAAGTGTATGTGGGTCACGTACATAATCCATAAAACCGATGGTGTCGCCTGTCTCATCAGAGAGTCTATATGCATCAACATGCACCAAATGTGTAAACACTGGGTGCGTGGTGTCGTAGCGCTGAGCGATAACAAATGTGGGGCTGGTAACCCGGCTCTTAACCCCAAGCACTTGCGCTACTGCCTGCACAAATGTGGTCTTACCCGCTCCCAAATCGCCCTGAAGCCCAACAACATAGGCTTTCTCTCCATGATTGCTTGGTAAAGAGTGTACGAACTCTTTCGCAAAATGCTCAAGTCTATCTAGGGTAACCTCCATACAAAGAATGGTACCATTTGAGGCATGCAGAATGGATCGGACGAAACCGAAGCAAAATTGGCAGATCTTCGCGCCAAAGAGGAAGAAGAGCTTGCTCAGGTGCTCTCTCAAAAATACGGTGTTCAGTATCAGGACCTCACACGAGTCTCAATAAATACCGAGGCACTTCGACTTATCCCTGAGGACATGGCGCGCGAAGCAGAAGTGGCTGCATTTGATATTGTTGGTAAGAAAATATTTTTAGCGGTGCGCTCTCCTCAGCATCCAAAACTTCCTGCAGTGAAAGAGATGCTGGAGCATCACAACTACACACTCGAGTTGTACATGGTGAGCCGTGCTTCACTTCAGCGTGCGTGGGAGCGATACAAGGATCTTTCGTTTGCCATTGAAACGAAAGAGGGAGTCTTTGATATTTCTTCAGTTGAACTTGCAGAGACCATGAAAGGTTTCAAAACAACAGATGACGTGGTTCATGCAATTGAAAATGTACAGGAGTTAAAAAAAGCGTACCGAATTTCACGCATTCTTGAAGTGGTTCTCGCGGGGGCTCTCTCAATAAAAGCATCTGATGTTCACATTGAACCCGAAGAAGAAGGTGTGCGTATGCGCTACAGGCTTGACGGTGTGTTAAATGATGTAACTCATTTTGATGCAGAGACATATCGCCTTCTTCTTTCACGAATTAAATTATTGAGTGGTTTAAAACTTAACCTAAAAGATCGTGCTCAAGATGGTCGTTTTTCAATAGAGCTCAACAAAAGTGAAATAGAGATTCGAACATCGATAATCCCAGGCTCATACGGTGAATCAATCGTGATGCGTATTCTTGACCCAGAATCTATCGCCGTTTCATTTGAAGGATTAGGTATGGAACCGTTGCTTGAAAAATTAGTACTTGAAGAAATTACTAAACCAAACGGAATGCTTTTAACCACTGGCCCTACGGGAAGCGGTAAAACAACAACGCTGTATGCATGTTTGAAGAAAATCCATTCCCCTAGTGTAAAAATTATTACTATTGAAGACCCGATTGAGTACCATCTTCAAGGTATCGTACAGACGCAGGTTGAAAAAAATTACACATTCATCGGGGGGCTCCGCTCGGCGCTCCGACAAGACCCAGACGTCATTATGATTGGGGAAATTCGTGATGCAGACGTTGCGCGTACCGCTATTGATTCAGCGCTTACGGGACACTTTGTATTTTCGACACTACACACCAACAACGCAGCTGGTGCTTTTCCTCGTCTTGCAGATTTTGATATTGATTTAAAAGTTGCAGGGAGTGCGATTTCGGTGGTACTTGCACAGCGCCTTGTCCGAAAATTGTGTCCGGAATGCAAAAAAGCGGTTGCTCTTGAAGGTGAAGTAAAACAACAAATTGATACGATTGTAGCGGGTATTCGAAACAAAGACATGATCCCCGCAAACACTACTAACGCCTATGAGCCAGTGGGGTGTGAAGCATGTAACAACACGGGATTTAAGGGTCGTATTGGAATTTTTGAGGGTATCGTGGTCGATAAGGAAATCGATGATTTTGTACGCAATAATCCTTCGGAAAAAGATATTCAAGAAATTCAAAAAAAACGCCCACTCCTTACCATGCCCGAAGATGGAGTGGTCAAAGTGTTGAATGGCATCACCTCACTCACCGAACTTACGCGAGTGGTGTCACTTGAAAATTGGTAATTAATTTCGCACGGCGCGTGCCGCGTCCGGAGCTTCTCGTTTCATGAATGGCATAGTGATTTTTTGAAACATTTCAAATGTGAGCATTTCGTTTTGTTCATATTCATAAAAAACCTGCCTAAAGAAATTTTTTGTGAAGTCGTCAGGTGTGGCACCATCACACATGACGAATATAAAGCTTTTTTCAGCCTCCAGTGTGTCAACTTCCCCTCTCTCGGAAGTGTGCTTCTCTCTTGAGGCTTGTATCCGTTCCAAAATAGATGTTCTACTTGTTCGTGATGAAGATTGAGTCCAAAAATCTACTAGGTTTTCATCGCGTTGCATACTCGCGAATGCTTGAATGCGCTCATCTTCAGATTTGTAACCGGTAGCACTTTGTGAGCGACGCTGAAAATCAGGTATAAGCGCTGCACGGCTTCCCGTGTCGGTGTTACGCCCTAATGCAATTACTGTATGTGCTATATCGTGTGCAAGGTGCCTACCGAAAAAGAGAAAGTTGGTCTCTCGTGCTTTTATCATTTCTACTTGTTTTGGAATATCGTGCTCACTAATGTTGCAATTGGCTCCATAAAAAGCGCCAATTATAAGTTGCCGCACTGCGATTTCAACATATGCTTTAAAATATTCCACGTATTTGCGTTCCATCAAAATTTCAGGAACACGAAAAAAACCTGCCACGGCACTCGCGTCTAAGGGGAGGCTCTCAAGAGCTTCTTTGTGAAGCCCATCAATTGCTCGCTGTATCGGAGGAGAAAAGTTTTCGTATTCAAAACGAGCGTCTAGATTTTGATTCACTCCCTCATTTCTAACCATAGTGTAATGATACCGTAAGGGAATGTGATTATGCTAAAATAGAAAAAGCCCAATCACTCTAAGCAATTCGCTGCAAGAGTAAGTGGAACATGGCTAAGGATAGAATCAGCACGTAATCGTTCAAGCGATTACACCAGTTCGTCCTCGTCACGAAGCCACCGAGTTGCTTAGAGAGATCGAGCTTCTTGTTAAAGAAAGCCGCCTTTTAGGCGGTATTTCTATACTAGCACAGACAAAATATTTGTCAAGTATCAATCTCTCGATGCTACAGTAATAGGTATGGAAGAAAAAGGCGATGAAAACCCCGTAACGAGCGCTGCTCAAACTGGAGTTGAGGCGAATCTCGACCAGACGCTCCGGCCTCATAAGTGGGCAGAGTACGTCGGGCAGGAAAATGTGAAGGAAAATCTCCGGGTTTTAATTACTGCGGCTCGTGAACGCAATCATGCTCCTGAGCACACCCTTCTCTATGGCCCGCCAGGTTTGGGGAAAACCACACTCGCCCATTTAGTGGCAAAAGAACTTAATGCAAATTTAAAAGTAACCGCGGGGCCTGTTATTGAAAAAGTTGGCGACCTCGCTGCAATTCTTACTAACCTAGAAAACGGCGACATTCTTTTCATCGACGAAATACACCGACTTCATAAATCAGTCGAGGAGGTTCTCTACCCCGCGATGGAAAGCGGCAAGCTCGATATTATTATCGGAAAAGGTCCTTCCGCGCGTACCATTGAATTAGGACTCCCACCATTTACGTTGATTGGTGCCACCACACGCATTGCACTTATTTCCTCTCCTCTCCGATCGCGTTTTTCTGGTGGTGTATACCAACTTGAGTTTTATTCAAATGAAGAAATCGAGAAAATATTGGGTCGTTCTGCGGAGCTTCTCGGTGTTGAAATTGAGTACGAGGCCATCCAAGAAATTGCTCGTCGAGCACGGCGCACACCGCGCACAGCAAACTATTTACTGAAACGCTGTCGTGATGTTGCGCAACTTGATCGTTCACCAATTAACAAGGTGGTTGCCGAGAAGGCTCTCTCAATGATTGGTGTTGATGGTATTGGACTCACCATTTCAGACCGAAGAATTCTTGAAGTGTTGGTTGAAAAATTTGGTGGTGGTCCTATTGGATTAAAAACACTCGCTGCGGCTGCAATGGAAGAAGAAGAAACTATCGAGGGCGTGTATGAACCGTATCTTATGCAAGAGGGGTTATTAGAACGAACACCGCGAGGAAGAGTTGCAACGCCGTCTGCATATAAACACTTGGGGAAACAACACCCGCAGGGACACATACTCTAATGAACGAAAATAGAAGCGTCATCGCCATAGATCCTGGATATGACCGCGTTGGTGTGGCGGTTTTTTCTTCTGAGAAACAACTTCTTCATTCAGAATGCATTACACCAGACACAAAAATTTTCACTGAACGGCTTGTCACAATAAAAAAAAGAATTCAGGAATTAATTCATGAATTTAATCCTGCGGGGCTTGCGCTTGAAACGCTTTTCTTTAGCAAAAACACTAAAACTGCAATAAAAGTTGCTGAGGCGCGGGGAGTTATTACAGTTGCTGCGGCAGAGCTTGGTGTCGATGTGTATGAATATTCGCCACAAGCCATAAAAATTGCAGTAACGGGGAGCGGGAGCGCGGACAAAACAAGCGTGACAAAGATGGTGGAGCGCCTAGTCCCATTAGGAGATAAGAAAAGGCTCGACGATGAGCTGGACGCCATAGCACTCGGTATAGCTCATCAAGCTAGTTTTGCATTATCCCCAAAACTATCCACATAGGGAAAATGGGGGGCTTGCCAAGTGGCAAACTTTTGATAAAAATGAGGGCGTCTCGTAAAGATTAGATCTTTGGAGGCGTTAGAAAACTAAACACTTACGTATCGCGCTATATGCAAACTCAAACAGAGTTCGATGTTGATTTTCGCCTCGAAGAGGATGAAATGGAAGAAGATGACATGGACGTGGACATGGACACCGAGGACGACACAGAAATGATGTCAGATGAGGAAGATGACGTGTCTGACGATGATGGTGATGACGATGATTCAGATGATGAAGAGTGGAACTAGTTTCTAACTCTTCAAAAAAACCCGCGATTATGCGGGTTTTTTATTTATGTAAAACAGCTATTAAAATATCTTTTTTCCCGACACGCAACAATTCACCACTGTTTGGCACGCTATTAAAATCTTCAATTTTTTTGTTTTGTGTCACTGAAAATACACTCCCTCCTTGAATGAGTCTTTTTGCATGAGTACGTGACCCAATTCCAGCGAACACAATCAAATCAATGTAGGTTTGCCCCTCGTTGAATGTAACTTCGCGGGCAACTTCTTCTGTTATTTCTTTTTGTGAAAATGTTTTTATAAAGGTATCTTTGGCTTTATCAGCTTCTTTTTCTCCGTGATACATGCGGACAAATTCGCGCGCGAGTGCGAGTTTTGCGTCCCGCGGATGTCCCGATAGAAGAGTCGCCACCTCATCTAAATCTTTGCGCGTCATACTCACAAAATATTGCTCGACAAGTTCGTCGGGTACACTCATGGTTTTACCAAACATGGTGTTCGGGTCATCAGTGATGTTGATAGTGTTCCCCCAGCTTGAACTCATTTTTTTGCCTGTTGGATCAGTAACCAATGAAAAAAGAAGGCAGTGCTGTGGTGTTTGTCCAAAGTGTTCTTGGAGTGGCCTCCCCGCAAGAACATTAAAGCGTTGGTCGCTTCCGCCAAGCTCTACATCTGCCTGTATGGCAACTGAATCGTATCCTTGCATCAAAGGATACAGTACTTCACGTAAAGAAACGCGCTTCCCGGCTTCAAGGCGTTTCTTTATGTTGTCTCTAGCAATAAAATCGGCAACTGAAAAAATATCCGCGTGTTCTCCAATTTCACGATAGGTCAGTTTGCCAAGCCATTCTGAGTTCTTACGGAATTCTGTTTTGTTGAGATCAAGAATTTTTCCTACCTGGGCGCGATACGTTTTCATGTGTTCTTTAATTTTTTCATGGGAAAGCATCGGGCGTTCTGAATCTTTGTCTGATGTATCACCAATAACTGCAGTAAAATCTCCTGCAATAAAAACCACTTCGTGGCCAAGGTTTTGAAAATCTCGCAACTTCCACAATGGAACAGAACGCCCGACGTGAATATTGGAACTTGTGGGGTCAACGCCAAGTTTGATACGGAGACGTTTGCCACTCATTAAGAGTTTTTTGAGTGATTCTTTTGACGGGATTACTTCAGCTACTCCACGAGAGAGAAGTTCGTCAATTTTCTTTTCGTCAGTGATTACGGGGCTTCCGCCAAACATACGCTCTTCATGCTAGCATAAACCGTATGTTCGGTATCTCGTGGCGCACACTTATTCTTGGGGCTGTATCGCTTGGTTTTTTATTGGGTGGCATTATTTTTATCTGGGCCGCGACCTTTAAAATTCCTGACATCCAGTCACTTCACGACAGAAAAGTATCCCAATCCGCAAAGATTTATGACCGCACAGGAACGGTGTTGCTGTATGATCTCCATGAAAATATTGATCGCACCGTGGTTCCTATCGCTGATATTTCCCTACACATAAGAAACGCGACAGTTGCTATTGAGGACTCAACCTTCTACGAACACTTCGGTATTCGCCCACTCGCAACACTTCGCGCAGTGTTTATCCAACCACTTCGCGGGAAGGGTGTACAAGGAGGTTCAACCATCACTCAGCAGGTAGTAAAAAATTCAGTGCTTACAAGTGAGCGTGCAATTTCAAGAAAAATTATCGAGTGGGTGGTGGCGCTCCGACTTGAAAAAGAGCTCACCAAAGACGACATTTTAGAGTTGTATTTGAATGAGTCTCCGTACGGAGGAACTATTTATGGTGCGGAAGAAGCTTCTCAGGCTTTTTTTGGGAAACCAGCACGTGATGTGACCATTGCTGAAGCAGCGTACCTCGCTGCCCTTCCACAAGCCCCAACATACTACTCCCCATACGGGAATAATCGCGATGCTCTTGAAGATAGAAAAAACCTCGTGTTGAGCCGTATGAGGGCTCTAGATTTCATAACGGAGGATGAATACAACGATGCACAAGCTGATGTGGTTGAATTCAAACCGCAATCTATTTCTGGAATTCGCGCGCCCCATTTCGTGTTTTATGTCCGAGAACAACTTGAACAAGAATTTGGGCGTCGCACACTTGAAGAAAGCGGTTGGCATATTATTACCACGCTTGACATGGATCTTCAGGATGCCGCAGAAAAGATTGTTGGTGACTATGCGGAAAGCAACGAAGAAAATTTTGATGCTTCAAACGCAGCCGTGGTAGCCACGGACCCAAAAACAGGAGACATCCTCACCATGGTGGGTTCGCGAAATTATTTTGATGATGAAATCGATGGCAATTACAACGTCGCTGTTGCCAAGCCTGGCAGGCAACCGGGCTCTGCATTTAAACCGTTCGTGTACGCACAGGCGTTCGCTGAAGGGTATGCGCCAGAAACAGTTGTGTTTGACGTTAAGACACAGTTTTCAACCTCGTGTCAGCCAAACGATTTATCTGAAGAACCTCCATGTTACTCACCAAATAATTACGACGAAAAATTCCGAGGACCTGTATCGCTCCGTTCGGCGCTTGCTGAATCACGTAACGTGCCCGCCGTAAAACTTTTGTACTTGGTCGGCATTTCAGATGCACTACGCCTTGCTCGTGCTATGGGCATTAGCACCCTTGAAGGTTCTGATCGATATGGACTGACACTCGTGCTGGGTGGTGGCGAAGTGACGCTGTTAGAAATGGTGAATGCGTATGGTGTGTTCGCGAATGAAGGAATTAAAAGTGATGCGCGTTCGATTATTAAAATTGAGGATAGAAATGGCAACGAGGTTCGCTCATACCCTACAAACCAAAACCGAGTTCTTGATGAAAATGTCGCCCTCTCGGTCTCCGATGTTCTTTCTGACAATGAAGCACGCACCCCTGAATTCGGTGCTGACTCTCCTCTTTATTTTCCAGGACACCACGTGGCAGCAAAAACGGGAACTACAAACGATTCTCGAGATGCATGGATTGTTGGTTATACTCCGAATATTTCAATTGGGGCGTGGGCAGGAAATAACGATAACAGCCCTATGGTAAAGCAAATTGCTGGTTTTATTGTGGCCCCTATGTGGCACGAGTTTGTAGATGTTGCACTTCAAAAATATCCAGAGGACCCGTTCCCTGAACCCGCACAATTAACTACTGCGGACGACAAACCGATTCTGCGTGGTATTTGGGAGGGAGTCGACATACAAAATGATCCTTCAGGAAAATTGCGCGTAACTGCAAATATTCACTCAATACTGTATTGGATTGATAAAAACAACCCGCGTGGAGCTCGACAAGAAAACCCTGAGCAAGACGCTCAGTTCACTCGATGGGAATACAGCGTACGTAACTGGGTAAATCAAAATAGTTTATTTGATGGAACGGTATTGTTCCACTAAACCCCTACCTAATATCTCTCACTATTTCTTTCGCTCGAGGAAGTTTTTCAAACAAGTTTCCAAGCACACGCGACCTATTCACTTGAATAACATTTTTTGCAACTGAAGAGAGCTTTATGTACGCAACCCCATGAGAAATGGATATATTATTTTTTGAACATGTGATATCTAGAGATTCTTTGAGAGCGCTCACTATGGCAGTTTTTACTGAATCATCTGGTGGTTTGAGAGATTGAAAACGAGAAAGAAAGTCGCCAACCAATTTCATATTACTTATTCATCGGCATTACGAGGTATGTGAAGCCTTTGTTAGGAACCTCATTAATAATTAAAGGTTTCCCAGAACCAGAAAACTTAAACACCACACTGTCTGTTGAGACGACGTTAAGTGCGTCAAGGATGTAGCGAATGTTGAAATACATAGCGATATCCTCCCCCTCAATAACAGCGTCAACTGATTCATGAATTTCACCAACTTGAGTATTTACTCCATTAACTACAAAACTCTTTTTCTCTTTGTGTACACAAAACTCAACTTGACCAGTTTGGTCAGTAACCACTACAACCTTTTTTAAAACATTTACAATATCCTCAGTGAGAATTGTCGTAGTGGTGGTGAAGTCTTTTGGAATAATCGCATTATATTCAGGAAAGGCACCATCAATAACCCGTGATGTTATGAAGTTCCCGTCGGTGATATATGTCGTTTGATTTTCATCAATTCTAATTTCGACCAACTCAGATGCCCCTACTGTTTTTATAATATCTGGAATATTGCGTGCCGGTATAAGTATTGGATCGATACTTTGTTTTGTTTTTGTTGGTATTTTTATTTCAGCAAGTCTAAACGAGTCGGTTGATGCTGTAGTAATTCCATCTTCAGAAACATTAAAAAACACACTCGCTAATTCAGGACGCATCCCAGAAGATGCCGCTGCAAAAGAAACCCCCTTGAGGGCGTGTACAAATTCTTTTGAAGGAAGTTGGATAGAAACCCCAACCCCCTCTTTTACATACGGTAATGTGGGAAAATCTGATGCGTCGATAGTTTTTAATTTAACCTCCCCATTTTTAGTAATAATTTTTAAATCACTACCATCGGATTCGAGGGTTATTTTTTCATCAGAAGAAGCTGAGATTGCCTGATTAAACACCTGTGCAGGAACAGCAACAACCCCTTCTTCTAAAACTTTTGATTTGAGTTGTAACTCGATACTCATATCAAGATTTGTCGCCCGAACAGTGCTCCGTGTTTGGTTTGCTGAAATCACAACACACCCGAGCACTGGTAACGAAAGATTTTTATTACTGATTCGTGAAGTGATTTGAATAACTTCTTCTAAATGTTTTTTTAATAACTCTAATTTCATATATATAAAACTTTATTATTATTATGCTCTGTGGAAACAGTGGATTGTTTTTTAACGCATACATGAAGCCTTGGAAACAAAAAGACGTCTTTAATAAGTGTGTGTGTATGTGTGTTTCCAGTCGTGTATAAGTTTTTTAAAAAGTTATGAACAAAACTATTCACAGAGTTGTTAGGTATTTTATTAAGAGTTTTTTTCATATGTATTCCACAGTTATTTCAACATACCTCTTACTTCCCCAATCTCAACTTTAAAATCTTCGTTTTGAGAAAGGTCTGTTTTTATTTTTTCACACGCATGAATAACTGTAGTGTGGTCTCTCCCACCGAACACAGAACCAATCGCTGGGTATGACAAGTGGAAATCCTCTCTCAAGATATACATAATAATTTGTCGTGGGCGGACAATTTCGCGCTTACGTGTTTTTGCATACATTGAAGATTCTTCGACTCCGTAAAACTCTGCAACTTTCGCAATTATATTTTTTACTGAAACTGAGCGTTTTGGTTTTGTTGTTGACTTGATAACATCTCGAATTGAATCATCATCCAACTCACCCTTAAGTTGTAGTTGAATAAGAATTGTGTTCAACATACCCTCAATCTCTCTAATGTTTCCTGTGATGGTTACCGAAAGGTGTTCAATGATTTCATCGCTCAAATTAAGGCCAATGGAGTTTGCTTTTGTTTTAATAATTACCATTCTTGACTCAACGTCTGGCTCCTGGATAGCAACAGTCATTCCTGCAACAAAACGAGACTGTAGGCGGTCTGTGATGTCAGGGATGAGGTTAGGGTGCCTGTCCGACGAACACACGATCTGTTTGTTGCAATCGTGAAGGGTGTTGAACAAATGGAAAAATTCTTCCTGAAGAGTTCCCTTTTTTGAAAAGAACTGAATATCGTCCACGATAAGAACGTCATACGCGCGGTACTTTTCTTTAAATGTTGGGATAGTGCGATTGTTTATCGCATTCATAAACTCAAAACCAAAACGCTCGGCAGTAAGGTAATACACTTTCTTTTGCGCAAATGTTTTTTTGATGTGGTTACCAACACTTTGTATAAGGTGTGTTTTCCCGCGGCCCGTCTCTCCGTAAATGAATAGAGGGTTATATGCAATCCCTGGATTTTTAGCAACAGCAGTTGCTGCAGTGAACGCAAGTTCGTTGAATGAACCCACAACGAATGTATCGAATGTGTAGCGGGGGTTTAGGTTATCTGATCGATTAACATAATAATCTGCTAACGGAAGTTCAGATGGGTTTTGGCCAGTCACTACTTTCTCTGGTGGACGTTTTGGTTCTTGTTTTGAAACAACATATTCAACACTTCGTGTGGTATCCACAAAGCCGCGGATTGTTTTTAAAATAAGTTTTCCAAAGCGCTCCGACAGCCACTCCTTTGTTAATTGGTTTGGTACTCCGACATACACAACACCACCTTCAATTCTGAGAATATGAGTTTCACCAAACCACATCTTGAAACTTGCTGGTGATATCGAAAGCTCTATATTGGTGAGGGTGTTTTCCCAGAGCTGTTTTGTATCGAGTTCCATGGAGAAATTTACGTTGAGGTGTTATTATACCTTTGTGGAAAAGAAATGAAACTTGCGGAAAATCTGCAGAAATGTTAGTAAGTTGTGAACAACGTGTGGAAAAGTTTAATATATGCCAAAAAGAACCTATCAACCAAAGAAACGAAA
>Ga0210057_1007658_pt1 | contig 13010 bp, 9 predicted proteins | sample CryGeyCG2114_010_2_FD_183968 | JGI IMG/M metagenome (GOLD analysis project Ga0210057, IMG submission 183968) | Groundwater microbial communities from aquifer - Crystal Geyser CG10_big_fil_rev_8/21/14_0.10 (SPAdes) (version 2) | ecosystem: Environmental > Aquatic > Deep subsurface > Groundwater ... | reverse complement strand
TCCAGACCCCTTGCAGGCCCAGCAGTTCCTTGATATGTTTTCTCATAGAGGTGGTGGGGATTAGTGGTTAATCTAACTAAATCCTACCACTTCCTTATTTATCCACCACACTAATTAGTGTACAGCCAAAAATATTTGCCATAATCAAAAGAAGTGATATAATAAAATAAATAGGGTTTTTGGAAAAATAAAAAAATAGTTCGAATTAAAGACATATAAAACAAAAATGAGGGAAAATTCGAAAAATAAAGGATTAAAAAAATCTTTATATTTATTTTTAAGTTCCTTGCTTGGGGTGCTGCTGTTTTTGGTTCTCCATAGAATTGTTGTTTTCTTTTATTTATATATCTCCGACAGCGGTTTGGTTTCCAGTGGAAATGGACTAGGATATTTGTATTTTTTGGCGATTGATTATTTTACGCTAATTATTACTCTAATGCTGGGAGCGTGGTATGGAATCTGGCTTGGGATATATTGGTATGAAAAAGTTTACGAAGAAGGTAGCCACAACGGGCTGGCGGCCCATATTGTTGAAAATTATTGGCCAAAGAAAAAATTTTCGGGCTATAGGCTTGATACAAAAATAAAATTGGCGCAAAAGAAATTAGAGGCTGATTTGTGGGAACTTGAAGGTCTTACCAAAAAAGTTTCCGTTAAATCTTCAACTGTTCCTTCCCCTAATCCTGTAAAAAGAAAAGTCGTCAGAAAACAGGCGCCCAAACGGCTAAAGAAAAGCTAAACAAATATAATGACTATAAAAAGATTTTTTGTCATTTTAGTAATTCAATGGCTGGCATTTAGCGCGCTTAAATATTATTTTTTTGACAGGATATTTTTTGGAAATTTAGCCGTCCAATATTTGGTTTTTTGGATTCTTGTAATCGTACTGGCAACAATTTTTGCCAGGAAGCTCGGGGTTATTAATTATTTTGAAGCAATTTTTATAGCCGTTGTTTGGACGGTTATGGCTTTGGTTTCCGATTTGATGGTATTAACTAATATTCTTGACTACAACATCTATTCTCTGTGGCAGTTCTGGGTGGGATATTTGCTTTTGCCTTTAGCAGTGTTTTTTTTCCATCGGAAAAGGCACGTGGAGCTAAGAAAACTCCATAAGCACCATTAGCAGCTTAATTTAATTAGCAAGAAAAAGCCCCGGGGGAACCCGGGCTTTTTTGTTATTTTATTCTCATCCCTTAATACCGCGCGAAGCTTTGTCCGCCTCCGTCCAAAAACCACAGGCCTGCCTCGTCTAACTTTATTGTGAACAAGAATTGTTTGGGTATTTAAAAAGTCTGTTTGCTGAATTTATTGTTTTGGGGTATTATTTTAATAAGGTGAACAATTGTATACTATAAAAGCGTGGAGCGAGAAGCGAAAAATGAAAAAATTAGGAAATTATAGCTGTTTTGGCTTGCCAAAACACTATAGTTTTACGTTTTACGTTTTTAGATTTAAGTTTTTATGCAAAGTGTGATTTTACATCTTGATATGAATTCCTATTTTGCTTCCGTGCTTCAGCAGGATAATTCCGAATATAGAGGCAAAGTCTTGGGTGTATGCGAGCATTTGGGCGGAATAATTATCGCGGCCAGCGTTGAGGCTAAAAGATGGGGTATAAAAACCGGCACGCCCGTTTGGGAAGCCAAGCGGATATATCCGAAAATCATCTTAAAGCACACAACGGCAGATCGTTTTAGGTTTTACACGCGCCGGCTTATAAAGCTCGTTTCGGAGTACACCGATAAAGTGGAGGTTTACAGTATTGACGAGGTGTTTTTGGATATTACAGCAAGCTGTAATATCAAATTTCCAATTTCTCCGCCCGACTTCGCTACGGCGAAGTCGTTGCGGGCGGGTAATTTCCCCGCCTGCAATCGCCTGAGGCTCAAGCAGATGGCGGGCAGGCAATTTCCAAATAATTTTCCAATTTCCAATTTTCAAACCCAAATACGGAATATTAGGGAATTTATCCAGGCGGGAAAATATGAGTGGAAGGCCGCGGATCCGTGGGTCGAGGCGGTTAAAATATCTCTGGAGATTAAAAAACGAATGAAGCGCGAAGTTGGCGATTATATGACATGCTCTATTGGCATTGCGTCAAATAAGACCTTGGCAAAAATCGCGTCGGATTTAAAAAAGCCGGACGGGTTGGTTGTGGTTACTGCCAATGAATATCAAAAAACAATATTGTTCGAGCGAAGTCGAGAACTATCAGAGCAAAACTTAGCTTCTCCACGAGGTCGAAGACTAAATTTTGCTATTTTTGCTAAAAATGACCTATATAATTATTTAAAACTTACGGATGTCCCCGGCATTGGCCATAGGCAGGAAAAGAATTTAAACGCGCTTGGAATAAGGACTTTATGGGACTTAAAAAATTATCCCAAAAGCCATCTTATAGCGAGGTTCGGGCGCGTGCAGGGGCATCATCTTTATAGTTTGGGCCAATTAGACGCTACTTGGAAGTCGGGTGTTCATCAAGACGAAAAAATTAAGTCTATGGGGCATATGTATACTTTGCCCAAAGAATATCGAGAAGCAAAATTTTTTATTCCTGTGCTGTGCAAGCTTTGCGAAATGGTCGGCAGGAGGTTAAGGCGAAAAAACTTGGAGGGCGACGTTATACATTTTTTTATTCGCGATAAAAATTATGAAGGCTTTGGCGGCAGCGAAAAGTTGGGGGATTACATTTCAGGCGGCAGGGAAATTTTTATGCACGCAGTAAGGGTTTTTGAAAAGTTTAAGCCAAAAGGCGCGTGGGAATTTAAGCTTATCGGAGTTACCGTGGCAAATTTGCGACCGCAAAGCGGCCAATTGAGCCTATTTGGCCATCGCGAGAAGGCGAGTAGAGTGTCGGCGGCTTTAGATAAAATTAACGACAAATACGGCGAGTTTACAATTATTCATACGCCGATTTTGGCCGCCGACCGTGTTTTCAGAGATAGTGTGGGATTTGGGCGGATAAAGGAATTAAAGCGCTTGCCCCGTTAAATTTTTCGCCGTAGGCGAAATTCAACCTGGGTAGGGTTTGGGAGAGCAGAGGAATTTAGGCCGTAGATACGCAGATAAATACAAACAGCACATACGCATAATTAAGTTGCGCAAAAAAAGTTTTAAGAAAAACTAATTTTGTGGTATAATAAAGCATCAAAAATAATTAGTAAGAGACCCTTTGGCTTTGTCCCGTGTCTAGGCGGAACTTCGCTCAGGGCGACATCCTTTTGGATGTCACAAGGAAACAAATATGCCAGACCAAGAAGAATATAAAAAAATGCTAACCGATCTTATCCAAAAGCAAATGGTGGTTTTGGGCCCCAATATTGCGCTGGACAAAGCCAAAAAAATCTCCGGTCTTTCCGTGGCTGAAGACGGCAAGGTAATGGACGTAACAGGCGACCCACAAATGGTTTTAAAAGGCGTTGCCAATGAATACATGGCGCTTTCAGGGCAGATTGCGCAAATGACTTTAAACACTTTGCTGGAAAAATATCCAATGATGAAAGATTTGGGGAAAATACAGAGCTGATTTTAATTTGGGAGGTTTTAAAATAAAAAATGATCGTTAGAATTCTTTTAGTCATAGACCTTATTATGCTAGCCGTTGTAATTTTCGGCTACATTTTTAGTTCTTTGAAAGAGCGCAGGTATTTAAAAAAAGCCGCGGAGCAGTCTTTGGAATTGCAGCAAAAAGTTTATCAGGCCGAGGTTTTAAAAGAAATAAACGAACGTATAGGCTACAGTCTGGATACCAACAAAATAGTGGAAATTATTACCAGCAGTTTAGGAAATCTTTTAGAATATGATACGGTTTCTTCTATGATGTTGGAAGATGAGAGCAAAGTTATATTTAAATGCCACGTGGAGAATTCGGTTAGCCACGAGTTTATAGAAGAAGTAAAGAAAAAAACTCTTGAAGCTTATTCCGCAATTTTAAATAAGGAAATCCATCCCGGCGCAATAGATGAAAGCGTTACCGGAAACCTTTTAGACGATGGCTTAAAAACAACCGTAGAGTCGTTTTTCAATTTGCCGGTGGTTATTTCCGGAAAATTGGTCGGCCTTATTAACGTGGCGTCTTCCGAAAAAGGGCGCTATGGCGACGAGCAGGCGTCTATTTTGTATACCATCACCAACCAAGCGGCAACTGCTGTTTCTAAACTCCAAGCCATACTGGAAAGTGAAAAAGGCAAACTCTCCGCCATTATCTATTCTCTAACCGACGGTGTTATTACCGTGGGGCTTAATAACCAGCTTTTGGTTTATAACCCGGCGGTCAAGAAAATTCTAGGATTGGAAGACGATAAAGAATTAACTATGTTTGATATAGTCGACGCTCTTGCAGGTAAAGTCGATATTCGCACCAAAATAGAGCAGGCGACGGCGCAAAATAAAAATATGGTTGTGCCCGAAATAATTGTTAAAGACAAAGCTTTGGAGCTGGGGATTGCGCCGGTTAAAAATCCGCTGGGGCAGACCATTGGCGCCAGCGTAGTATTCCATGATGTGACTTCGGAAAAGTCTTTGGAGAAACTTCGCCAGGAATTTACCGCTATGATGGTACATGAATTGCGGGCTCCTTTAACTGCGGTGAGGTGGTCTTCTGAAAGTATGATTAAGTCTTTGGCCGCGGTCCAGCCGGGTGCTGACCCCAAAAAATTAAAGGACACGGTAGTTACCATAGAAACAGCTTCTAACAATATGCTTGAACTTGTTAACGATCTTCTCGATGTGGCTAAAATAGAAGCAGGCAAGTTTGAACTTAATTCGCAGGAAGCGGATTTAAGCGAGGTAATTAGGGAACAGTCTAAAATATTTCAAAATCAAGCGGAAATTAAGCATTTAGCCATTAATTTGGATGTTCCCGAGAAATATTTGATAATATTTGATAAAATTAGAATAGCTCAAGTTTTAGGAAATTTAATTAGCAACGCAATTAAATATACGGACAATGGGCTAATAGAAATTGGCTTGAGGGCGGATAGCGAGAATAAGCAAGCTGTTGTTGCAATAAAAGACAGCGGAGTGGGGATTGCCAGAGAAGACGTGTCCCAATTATTTTCCAAGTTCAAACAGCTAAAAAGCGTGGACAGAAGCAGGAAAGGCACGGGACTTGGTCTGGTGGTCAGCAAGGGTATTGTGGAAGCGCATGGCGGTAAGATTTGGGCGGAAAGTCCGGGTGATAATTTAGGCAGCACGTTTTATTTTTCATTACCAATAAAAAATTAAGTAACAAGAGCCAAATAACAAGAGCCAAATAAGCATCAAATTTCAATACTCAAATTTTAAAATTGTTGTTTGAAATTTATTTGGATCTTGGTAACTTGGAACTTGTAAATTACGATGAAAGGAGTTAAGTATGGCCAAAATATTAGTTTGTGAAGATGACAAGCTTATTTCCGGCTCGCTCGTAGAAGTGCTTAAAACCGCGGGCTATGAGACGGACATGGCTTTTGACGGCGAAGAAGCCTTAAAGAAAATTAAAGAAATTCAGCCGGACTTGGTTCTTCTGGACATTTTGATGCCTAAGCTGGATGGCATTTCTGTGTTGTGGGAACTTAAGGCCAACCCGGAGAGCTCAAAAGTGCCTGTAGTCGTTTTAACTAATGTGGGTGACGTTGAAACTATCAGTAAAATTGTGGAAGCCGGTGCGGTGGATTATCTTTTAAAGAGTGACCAGTCTATGGATGATATTGTCCAAAAGGTTAAGGATGTTTTAAGCCGTGATATAAAGTTAAGCTAAACATTGAATAAAGCTTGTTTTATAAGGCGGTAAATGCCACATGCTTCGCTTTGATATTTTTTAATTCTTTTAAGATAGGGGGGTGGCAGAGGGGGTTATGAGACGATGAAGATAATATTGCAAGACAACAGAAGATACGTTTTGCGTTTCGACAAAGGGGATGAGGTTGTTTCCGGTATTTTCAAATTTATGCAAGAACAACAAATTACCGCCTGTACGTTCAGCGGTATAGGCAGCGCTTTGGAAGTGGAATTTGGATATTATAACCAGCATTTAAAACAGTATCGCAAGAAGCCTTATGTGGAAGAAATGGAAGTGGTCTCTTTAATCGGCAACGGGAGTATAATGGAAGGGAAACCGGCTGTTCATATGCACGGAATAATCGGCCGGTTGGATTTTACGCTTTTAGGCGGGCATATTTTTAAGCTTGTCACTCTGGCTACCTGTGAGATTTTTTTAATAAAGCTGGAAGGCAATTTGGAGCGTAAAAATAACCCCGAGTGGAATTTAAACCTATTAATTTAAATTTATTTAATAATGAAAAAAGTGAAGATACAACGCCGTAGTAATAAAAAAAAGAAAGTTACTGCCAAAGAGAAATTATTGGCCGGCGTTGGCGTTGGTAGCACTTTAATGGGTGGAGTTGCAGGATTTGTTCCCCAAAAACAACCCGTATCTATTGTTGGCAGAGTACAAAGAAAACAGAAAGGCTCCTCAAGAGATAAAGCAAAAAGTAGTATAAAGGATATTTTTGGAATTAAAGAAGCCAAAGCTTTTAGTGTAATGGGTGATGTAAGCGCTCAAGAGCATCTGGGGTTAACAGATGAACGTGAGGCGGCAAGAGTTTTGCTTTCTACAGGCAAGAAACCAGATGGCTCCATTGCTTCACAAGCAGAGCTAAACGCAGCTAATGATATATTTTATCAGCGATCAAATTATCCTCAAATATCAGTTGTCAGAACCACAGGCACCGTTATAGGCAGAGGAGCTTCTACAACTCCGGTCGTGCGGCAAGAGGAGGAAAAACAAGAAAAAGCAACAGTAATCGTTCCTTCCAGAACCATTAGTGCCGGTATAGGAAGGAATGAAACGGCAACACCCCCGCCTGTAGTTGAACCTCAACAACAAGAACAACAGCAGAAAAAGATGGAAGCTGTTAGGCAGATTGTTCCTTTCTCCCGTGTAAATGACGTTGTAAAGTCAGCTAATACCATTCTTTGGACTCACTTATCTGAAGCAGAGCAAGATGCTGTTAAAGTTTATTTGCAATCCAATAGCTCTGCTTTAACTGAAAAAGATTTTAGCACATTTACCCCAGGCTCTGTTTTTGCCTGGGCTTTAGGTATGGGGACTTCAACTAGCTTAAATGATGCTGGGAAGTCTTTAGGTTTTACTACTTATGAAAACGGGCAGTTTGCTAAAGTGCAACAAAAACAACAGCAACCTGTTGTGCAGTTAGAGCAAGAGAAAAAAGCAGAGCCTGCCGTAGAATTTTTAGCAGAAAAGAAACAGGAAAAATCGGCACCAGAACCAATCAGGCAGCGCAAACAAGACGATGATGATGGGGGTGGCGAGGAAATTAAACAACAACCCGCTATACAACTACAGCAAGAGAAAAAAGCAGAGCCAATAGCCGTTACCAGAACCACAGGCACCGTTATAGGCAGAGGCTCTTTTACAACTCCGGTCGCGCGGCAAGAGGAAGAAAAACAACAAGAACAGCAGCAGAAAAAGATGGAGCAAGTAGAAAAAGCGGAGACGCGAGAAGAAAAAGTAATTGAAGATCCGGTGGTAAATATATCTGACCAAGAGCCTGCAATAGTCACTTCAAGGTCTGTGGGAGGGGGAGTTGGAAGGAGAGAAGAGGCAACACCCGCACCAACGGTAGAATTTTTAGTCGAAAAGAAACAAGAAAAAACAGCCCCAGAACAAGTGATGCAGCAAAAGCAAGATGACGATGATGAGGGGGGCAAACAACAGCCCGCCATACAACTCGAGCAAGAGAAAAAAGCAGAGCCAATAGCCGTCACCAGAACCACAGGCACCGTTATAGGCAGAGGCTCTTCTGTTGCCCCTACTGTATCTGCCGCCCGAATAAACAACATAATAAATTCAGCTAATACTACTTCCTGGGGTAGCCTGTCTTCAGAAGAAATATCCGCCGTAGAAACCTATTTACAATCCAATGGTTCTGCCTTGGTAGCTAAAAACTTTAGCACATTTAAGCCCGGTTCTGTTTTTGCCTGGGCTTTGGGCATGGGTACTTCAGCCAGTTTAAATGGAGCCGCCGAGTCTTTGGGTTTTACAACATATGAAAATGGAGAGTTTACAAAAAGACAACAAGAAAAAACAACAGTAATCGTTCCTTCCAGAACCATTGGTGCCGGCATCGGAAGGAATAAAAGGGCAACGCCCCCACCCGTAGTAGAAAAAAGTGGTGAGGACACGCATAGAAATAAAACTTTATCGGAAACTCTCCAAGAAGATTCTATCCTTAAATATGAAGACGACTACCTCCTTACAAATATTAATGCTGTAATATATACCGGGACAGAAGATATTCCAGACGACCAACTTATTAGAATAGGTGAAAAGATACAGCTAATTCCAGAAAGTGTTAATTCTAAGAGCGTATTGGCTTTTATGTTAGGACTTGGAGATGGCAGTGACGGAAAGATGACAAGAGAAGGAAACGACGGAAAAATGTACAAACTAGAAGGTCCAGTGTGGCAACTTCAAAGAGAGAAAAATTTTAACGATTATATTGAATCAAATGAACCGGCAGAAATTTATGACACTTCGGGGGTTAAATATGAAGTAAAATTTTCAAATACACAATACGGAACCCCGCAAGCGGAAGTACAATTCCAAGGTAAAATAATAGTTATTCGTTCGGGACAAATTGCTTATAAAGACAGTCGCGGTAATTTTGTGGATGCCTCTGGTTTACTTCCAAAAGAAGTTATTCAGCAAATATTTATTAAGCTCCCTAACCAATTACCTCCGAGGTCAGAAAAAGGACATGTTTCGTTCTCGGGACTAAGAGTGCACGAACCTCTTTTTAACGGAGAATTAAGAGTTGGTTATGCCGGTCAATTTATATCAGAACCCCAAATTGAGCAAAATGAAAAGGGAGAAATAGTAGCTGTGAGCGGTAAAGTAAATGGAGTTTTGACATCTTTAGTTAAAACAGGAAATGGCTGGATAAAAGTGAGCGGAAACAGCAGAGTTTCTTTATTAGGAGAGACTTTTGCTACAAATTTAATTTTGGAAGATGCAGAAATTTTCAAGGATAACTTGGAAAGAATTATGGGGGTTAAAGGAATTGGGAAGGACGGAGAACAAATTATTATCAAAGCTTCAGGCGACGCTGTTAATTTAAACAACGCAAAAGATTTTGAAATAATTTCAGCCGGTGCAAACAGGCCGAACCTTTTTCATATTGTCCAAGATGGGGTAATTATAGATGTTACTACATCAGCCGGGGTGAAGGCTTACGAATATGCTAAAATGCATAATTTAAGCGGCTATAAAATAACTTATGAAAATAATTTGGGGGTTATAACTCTAGGACAAGGGAATACTCAAAGAAGGATAGTATTTGACTCTCAAGGGGAGTTTATAGAAAGGCGTCTAGAGAATATTACAAACGATTTAGGCATAAAAATTTCTTATTCGTCTGAAGGTGCGGCAATAGTAAATTATGGAGAAGCTGTATTAATTAACCCTCAAATAATTACAAACGCGCAGGGGCTTAGAGTATCTATTACCGGTAAAACGCAAGACGGAAAAAATGTTAACTTAAAAAAGTCAGGTAATATTTGGGTAGAGATTTTAGAGGTTTCTAAAAATAATTATGAGGTAAATATCTTGGGCCCAGAAGGGCAAAGAAAACAAAGACTAATAAATTCGAAAATTATTAATTTAGAAAACGGCATTACAGGAGTTGTTGGCAGCTTGGGAGAAGGAGATGATTTAGTTTTTGACTTTAATCTGAACAATAAAGTTAACGATTTCACAAATATAGAAGGATTAAGTATTATGTCTGTTGCTAATAACAACGGAGAATATTTGTTAGTTAGAGGAAATACTGTTTTAGGGAATCTTAACGAAAGCGGAAGACAGGCTTTCGAGTATGCCCGTAATAATGGCTTAGAAGGGCTTGCTCTTAACACTTATGGGAATGGTTTTTCCAGCCTGTCTTGGGAGCAAAGTGGAGCAAGACAAACTTCTTATTTTGATGATTCAGGTATTGTAAAACAGGGAATTATTCCTTTGTTAGAAGAGTCTGTAAATTATTCCGAAGCTTTGTCCTCAGATGTGTTAGATGCTTTGCATCCGGACGGCGATTATTTAATAAAATTAACAGATAAACCTAACGCTTATTTAACAAGCAGAGAAAATGTGAATGCATTAGTTAATTCAAACCAACTTTTAGCGGGTTTTTATGCGACACCGGAAAATTTGCAGGAAATAGTAAATCAAATGAATGCAAAAGGTTTTGCAGACGACGATAAACTTTTTGATTTTTTGGAAGAACAAAATTTGGTTAAGGAGGGTGATGATGGCGAGTACTTTTTAGTAGACAGCATAAAGCAGACCGGATTATTAGTAACCGATAGCAAGAGCGAAACTTTTGTACATGAAGTTGACCATATGGATTTTTTTTCCAATCCGGATTATAAAAAACAAGTTTTTGAAGAAATACAAAATTTACCTCCGGAAAAACAGGTGGCCTTGTATGCAGTATTGGTAGGCAGAGGCTATGACACTCTTTCTGTAAATCCTCAAGAAAAACAAAAATTTGATACTTTTATCACAGAAATGCATGCTCATATGGTAGCTGGTCAATGGAATAATTTAGAAATAGAAACAGTGCAGAATTCTACAGATCTTGTCGGAGTGATGGAATATATTAAAGAATTGGTTAAGCCAAATTTATTTGACTCAGAAACAGAAGTAAAAGTTGGCCTGTCTAATAATGGAAAAGCAATAATAGTTCAAGTGGGAGAAATATTTCATTATTGGGACCTATCTAAATTAGAAGGTGAACTGGCTCTACCTAGTGCTTTAACCTCTAACCCTATTTTCACGACTATGGCGATTGATGAAGGTGAAGGTATGGTCACTTTTCAACAGGGCAATTTAGGATTTGGGTTTGATATTTTGGAGGATACCGGAAAAGTCGCACTTAAAGTTGTTAGCGTTATGAACAAAAATGGTTTTTCTTATTTATTTTTGAATGATGTAGAAGTTATAGAAAATAAAGGCAAACCTTTGTGGTTTTCCGGAAAAGACCAAAATGGCAGAGAGGCAATAGTTTCTATAAACGGAAGAGGTAGAGTTGTTTATGATGAAAGCAAGGGTCAATATGTAGGAATTTTAGAGAATCAAGATCATGAGATAGTAATTCAATGGGTTTTAAGCGAAGAAAGCATGAATGATAATAATCTTACACATATTACCGGAAAACTTATTAATCCGGCGACAGGCGAAGTTACGGGAGACGAAATTCAGATTTCTTTGGAAGGCTTGAATGGTATTTCCGGAATTAAAGAAATTAGCAGGAATCCGCAAACAGGGGAAATAACTACAATTATACGAGATGCAGACGGCAACCCGCAACTTATTATTAATGATTCAGGCATTCATAATCCTAACGACGGCTGGGGAGGGAATAATCCGTTTGACGCGGGAATTTCGGGCGGTGGCAGCACATTTGGTATGACGGATTTGCAGGAAATGCTTGCAAATAGAGGTGGAGGGGGAGCAAATGGCCCGCAAACCAGGACTGGGGGAGGAGGGGGTTAGATTTGTCAGATCAAGCAATAACTTTTTAAAATTATTGTTTAAAATGATTTTTATGAACTCAAAAACAAGAAGTTATTTATACATACTCATTATTACCCTCGTGGCAACAATCGGCACAGTGATTTTGCTTGGGCAAATTTTGCAAATGAACACCGAAGAATCGGTTGGGTATTTAACTGAAAAACTAAACCTAAAGTCATCGGTTGAAACATCTGACATCGCATCTTGGCAAACTTACCGCAACGAGGAATATGGGTTTGAAATTAAGTATCCCAGAAATTTGGAAATCCAGGAAAACAGACAAATTGGTAGCGTTTCGTTTTGGGACCCAGAATATAAGGATGCTTTAGTTCCTCCAGTTCTTACGATTGCCGTTTACAAATTGGATCCAAAGTATGATAGTTTACAGGTCGGTTCGCAAAGAGATATGCTTTTGTCGGTGGCTAAAAATGAACTTAGGCAAAATTTTGATAAAGTTAGGCGGTATAAGGGGGATGAGATTATTGTTGATTCAACAGATGCCCATGGGACACATTCTTTTTTCTATGAGTTCAATACTTATACCGTTGCCCACATCTTGGGTAGAGATGCCGCCGATACTAAAGAGAGTTTTTATGACCAAATACTCTCCACTTTTAAGTTTGTTGACTCTACAGTAAATACTGGCTCATTACTTAAAACTTGTCCGGAGGAATGGATTCAAAACGATATGCCGGTAATAACTGGAACCCCAGAAGACAGGCAGTACTATATTGGACGGAAAGAGAAGGGAGCTTAAAGAATTTGACCGTCAGTGGGTAGGGGAAAATTGCAATATTGAAAAACAAATAGTTTATTAATTTTGATATTAATAAAAAATCACCATGCAACTAAATAACCAAAATCAAACACCTCCTGCTCCTGTACAACCGGAAAAGAAGCCTTTTCTCCGCAAGTCATATATTTATGTATTTATAGTAACTTTAGTTGCGGTACTGGGCACCTTTTTTATACTTAAACAGATACAACAACTGGGCGGGGAAGAAGTAAATAGTATTTTGCCCGATAAACCAAACCTTAAATCATCAGTCGAAATATCTGACATGGCTGATTGGCAAACATACCGCAACGAGGAATATGGGTTTGAGTTGCAATACCCAAAAAATTGGGTATTTCTTGAATCTTTCTCTTATGAAAAAGGTTTCTTTATTTCTAGCAACAAGTCTAAATTGGGAATTTTGCCCCGCGGTGAATTTGACTCTGGTCTGCCATGGAGTGACCCTATGGTTAAGACAGGATTATTTGCTGGAAAAGGGACAGAGATTACTGAATGGGACTTGAAAGGTGAGGGAAAAGCGATTTGGTATAAACTGATAGACAACATTCCTAACTGGACAAATGCGAATCGTATTGAGGTTCAAGTTGCTAAGGAAGACTTTGAAACATTTAATCAAATCCTTTCCACTTTTAAATTTAT
>Ga0210057_1007657_pt1 | contig 13011 bp, 15 predicted proteins | sample CryGeyCG2114_010_2_FD_183968 | JGI IMG/M metagenome (GOLD analysis project Ga0210057, IMG submission 183968) | Groundwater microbial communities from aquifer - Crystal Geyser CG10_big_fil_rev_8/21/14_0.10 (SPAdes) (version 2) | ecosystem: Environmental > Aquatic > Deep subsurface > Groundwater ... | reverse complement strand
AAGAGCAGGCATGGCGTCTCTCGCTTCCCCTCATGGTGCCCGCACATGAAAACAGGGAAAAGACGCACGTAAATTTTACCGTTTCCCTAAGCGCAAAAAAAGGAGTTACCACCGGCGTATCGGCATTTGACCGCGCAAAGACGGCGAAGACAATGGCAAACCCGAAATCGACCGGAAAAAACCTCGCGCGGCCCGGGCATATGTTCGGCCTCGTTGCCGAACCCGGAGGGGTGCTGAAACGCGACGGACATACGGAAGCCGCCGTTGACCTTGCGCGACTCGCGGGCCTCACTCCCGCTGGGGTTTTGTGCGAAGTCGTCGGGAAAAACGGCAGAATGGCAACACAGGCCGAACTTATCGCGCTTTCAAATAAGCTTAGCGTCAAAATGGTGCATATCCGCGATATCAAGCGCCACCTCTTAAAACACCCCTTGCCTGCTTTCCCGGAGCCACCGTGCGTTACGAGGATGGCGGAATCAAAACTTCGCACGGCGTACGGCGTATTTACCATCGCGATATACGAAGCGTTCGCCGACCGGCGCGAACACGCGGCGCTTTTTTTCGGCAACCTCAAAAAATCGCCATTGGTGCGTCTTCACTCCCGGTGTGTTACCGGAGACGTGTTTTCTTCCCTTCAGTGCGACTGCGGAGGGCAACTCGCGGAGAGCATGCGCTTGTTGCAAAAAGATAAGGGCGGCGTTCTTTTGTACCTGGACCAGGAAGGACGGGGCATCGGGCTTGCCAACAAAATCAAGGCGTACGCCCTTCAGGAAAAAGGGTATGACACGGTTGAGGCGAACCACGCGCTCGGGCTCCCGAGCGACGCGCGCAACTACAAAGTTGCCGCCGATATTCTCAAGGATCTGGGCGTTACGAGCGTGCGCCTTCTCACGAACAATCCGGAAAAGAAAAAACAACTCATGCGTCACGGCATTACAGTCGCCGCGCGCGTTCCCCTTGAGCGGATTCCCAATCACATAAATCGCAAGTACCTCAAAACAAAAAAGAAAAAAATGGGACACCATTTGCGCAAGGTCTGACGCTATGAATACTTCTTCCGACCGGCGATGGATGATGGAGGCACTCCGCCTCGCGAAAAAAGGCGAAGGGAAAACGTTTCCGAATCCATTGGTGGGGGCGGTCGTGGTTAAAGGCGGGCGAGTGATTGCGCGCGGATTTCATCGCCGCGCGGGTTTGCCACATGCGGAAGTCGAAGCGCTGAAATCGGCGGGAAGGAAAGCGCGCCGCGCGACTTTGTACGTGAATTTGGAGCCGTGCAACCACTTCGGGCGCACACCGCCGTGCGCTGACGCCATCATACAATCCGGCATCTCGCGGGTTGTCTGCGCCGTGCGCGACCCAAACACACGCGTTACGGGAGGAGGCATCGCAAAGTTACGCCGTGCGGGTGTTTCCGTTTCCGTCGGCGTCTCAGGCGCCGAAGCGCGGAAGTTAAATGAAGTGTTCTTTGTTTTTCATAAGAAAAAGCGTCCGTTCGTCGCGCTTAAATTTGCCGCAAGTCTGGACGGAAAATTGGCAACGCGTACGGGAGATTCCAAATGGATAACGAACAAGGAAGCGCGCGCATTCGCGCGGAAACTCCGTGGCGCGTATCAGGCGGTGCTCGTCGGCGTGAATACCGTACGTCGTGACAATCCCCATCTCGGCGTCAGACAAAAAGGTCGGAAAGACCCGCTCCGTATCATCATCGACCCGAATCTCCGCGCGCCACTCGCGTCACAGGTCTTTCGCGACGGGAATGTCCTCGCCGTGGCCTTGTCCAGCGCGTCGCGCCGACGGAAAACGATGTTTGAAAAACGCGGTATCACAGTCCTTTTATTTAAAGGGAAACACATTGCGCTTCGTGAGCTTCTTACAAAACTGAAAAAGCGCGGCATCATCAGCGTGCTTGTCGAGGGTGGCGGTGAAACACTCGGCGGATTCCTTGACGAACGCATTGCCGATCGTGTGTATGCGTTTTATGCTCCGATGTTAATTGGCGGGAAAGAAGCGACGGGGATTTCAGGGAAAGGAGCTCTGACCATTCGACGCGCGGTGCGTTTCAAGAATCCCAATATAAAAAAAATTGGCGATGTCATACTCATTTCGAGCGGTGCGTTCACCGCTTAGAGCCGTTTGCTCAGAGAATATATCTAGAATCATTGTTCTGCGGATAAAATTTTTCCTAAAAAAACTTGCATATATCCGCACGGTGAGGTATCCTCAGAAAGTTACTGGCCTTATCAGCTAAGTTGAAAACACATATGACATTCATGGACGATGGTCAAATGGGTGGCGGTGACGCACCAGCAGCACCAGCACCGCAAGGTGACGGAGCGGCGATGCCGGGAGCAACTCCTGACACAGCAGCCCCTCAAGCACCCCAGCAATAATAAAGAGCACCGCTCTTTTGAAAACATCCCGGCTCGGTCCGGGGTGTTTTCTTTTTGCCCCTTGAGTAAAGGGAGCCTTTGCTCCTTGCGCTTGCTCGGAAATGATCAAGTTTCCGACTTGTCCATTTCCCTCGCTTCGTTTAGTAGTAAGACTGTGGCAGGATGACTCCATGCAGGTCGTATCACAGATACAGAAGTATCGATTACTGAAAAAACTTACCCAGGCAGAGCTTGCGGATATGGTCGATGTTACCCGACAGACGATTATTGCAATTGAGAAAGGCAATTACACACCTTCTGTCGCTCTCGCGTTAAAACTTGCAAAGGTTTTCAAGGTAGGTGTTGAAGAATTATTTAAACTAAACTGAACACTATGTCTCAATTAACCGTTGTTTCCATCGCACTCCTCATCGTTCTGACGCTTTTGGGGAACCCTTTTGGTTTTTGGATGCCCAGTATGTTCCTTTATATGCTCGTCGCGGCACTCGCCGTGGTTGCCGCAATTTTTGCAGGGCTTGTTACTGGAGAAAAAGCGCGTGATGAGAGAGAAGAACAGATTCGTGCTACGGCCGCGCGCGCAGGCTATCTGTCGGGTATATATGTGTTGGTGTTTGCCGTCGCTTTCACTGTCCTTCAGGGCGGGCACGTAAACGGCTGGATTCTCTTCACACTCGCTATGATGATTCTTGTGCGAATGTTTGTGCGGTCAAAGACGGAGTAAGTTTGATTCCTAAACAATCACAATTTTTTTGACGCGATAACCCAGCTTCTGAACGCACTTCAGGAGTTATTTTTATCCACAAGCAATGTTAAGTAGACTTTACATCTCGGCTTAGATCCGTATACTGGGCGCATTAGTCAGTAAATAAAGAAAGTTATGAATAGAGGAATGGGAACTCCGGCAATAATCGCCATCATTACAGTAGTCATCGTTGTAATTGGTGCTGTGTATTACAACACCCGCTCCGAAGGTGAAATCATGATGGACAAGGGGCAGGACATGGTGGACGAAGGGGAGGCGATGCTGGAAGAAGGCGAGACAATGATGAAAGACGGCGAAGCGATGATGGAAGAAGGAGAAAGTATGATGAAAGGAGAAGACGGCGCCATGATGGAAGAGAGTGGCGACACCGGAGCGATGTCTGCGAGGGGTGTTTCCTATTACGGCGAGGTATTGGCTGAGAACGGAAACGGCGTGTACCTTTTGAATTTCAACCAACAAGACTACGAAAACGCGATTGCGAACGAAAGGCTCGTCGTGCTCTACTTCTATGCAAACTGGTGCCCGGTCTGTAAGGCGGAATTCCCCTTGATGCAACAGGCATTCACGGAACTTGATACAGGACAGGACGTTGTTGGATTTCGTGTGAACTATAACGACAACCAGACGGACGACTACGAGCGCGGACTGGCAAAACAGTTTGGTATTGGGTATCAGCACACCAAAGTGTTTGTCAAAAATGGAGAACGTATTTTGAAATCGCCGGACGGCTGGGACAAAGCTCGCTATCTTACCGAAATTAAAAACGCGCTCAAAAATTAAAAAACAAAATTACCATGATTGATGTCACATTGGGGGTAGCGTTTGTCGCGGGGATGATTTCGTTTTTTGCACCATGCATTTTACCCATCATTCCCGGTTTTCTTGCGTATTTAGGCGGTTCAGCGGGGGCAACTCCTACAGGAAAAGAACGGCGCTCCATTTTTATTAACGCAATTTTCTTTGTCCTCGGATTTTCGGCGGTCTTTGCGGTACTCGGAGTGCTTCTCAATACGCTCCTTGAGGCGATTGCATATGACGTGCAAATTTGGCTGGCTCGAATTGGCGGCATAGTCATCATCTTTTTCGGCTTGTACCTCGCGCACATCATCAAGATCCCGTTCCTTGACCGTGATCACAAACTGCAGGTGAAAACAAAATTTTCTTCGCGTTACCTCACGTCGTTTGTGTTCGGTGCGGCATTCGCCGCCGGCTGGACACCGTGTGTGGGTGCGGCGCTCGGTGCAATTCTCGGTTTGGCGACGTCGAGCCCGGGTACCGCATTCTGGCTTCTGATGAGTTATGCATTAGGGCTCGGTGTGCCATTTTTGGTCGTTGGCGCGTTTGCCGCTCAAGCAACAAGCTTTTTTGCAAAGCACGCGAAAACATTTGCTCGCGTCAACGTTGCGTTTGGGTACATCCTTATCATTCTTGGTGTCTTGGTATTTACCCAGTTGTTAAGCCGCATTTCTAACTTTGACTTTCTTAATAACTTTCTTCTCGGGTAATTTATGATCGCATCCTTACCGGTTCGCAAAAAAGTGAACGCTCTGATCACGCGAGCACAATTCTTACGCACTTTTTTGCGAGCTCGCTTCGGATTCCAAAAAATATATGTCTAGACAAAATCTCATCGCGGTTGGTGCGTTAGTGGCGATTGCGCTTGTCATAGGGTTTATTGAAACCAGTAAACCTGAACAAGCAAACAGTGTCGCGCAAGAAGTGGCGCTTGACGCAAATGAACGAACTGCACAAAAAGACGCGCAGTATGAACGCGCGAAAGAAATTACCACACCGGACGGGTTTATAAACACCGAACCGTTAACCATTTCGGAATATATTGGCAAAAAAGTCATTCTTGTCGATTTCTGGACGTATTCATGCATTAACTGTCAGCGTACGTTGCCGTATCTAACTTCATGGGATGAAAAATACCGGGACGACGGTTTGTTGATTGTCGGCGTACACACGCCTGAGTTTGAATTTGAAAAAATGTACGACAACGTTGTACGTGCCACAGAGAAATGGGGAGTGGCATATCCGGTAGTTCTCGACAATGATTATTCAACATGGAGAGCGTATCGCAATCAATACTGGCCGAGAAAATATTTGATTGATATTGACGGGTATATTGTGTACGACCACATTGGCGAGGGCGGGTACGATGAAACCGAGAAGAAAATTGTTGAATTGTTAAATGAACGCAAACAGGCGCTGGGGGAGAGCGGGAGCGTTGTTATGAAAGGCGGCGAGCCAAGCGATGTAGACAGCGTTGATACGCGGCAGACGATAACACGAGAAACGTATCTTGGCAGTGCGCGCATTGAATTCATCCGCAATCTCACACGCATGTCATGTTTGGAAGATAGTTGCACCTATACATTTACCAACACATCTACACTGCAAGGGTATGAACTTTCAGGGAACTGGAAACATGAACCGGAAAACGTGACACTGGAGTCATCTACCGGCGCGTTGCGTATCGGGTTTATGGCAAATAAGGTAAACCTGGTTGCCGGAAGTGACACTTCGGTCAAAGCGCGCATTCTTATTGATGGAAAAGAAGTAAACGGCGCAAACGCCGGTAGCGCAGTGGAGAACGGCATCGTTACCTTTAACGAACACGACTTGTACAATCTTGTTGATTTAAAAGGGGAGTACGGTTCGCACATTCTTGAAATCCAATTTTTGGATTCGGGAATATCCGCTTTCGCGTTCACCTTCGGCTAGATGTGCCGGAATTTGTGAATGACGGGCAACCTATTTTGTTGTGGTTAAATGGGGAAGATGAGGTCTTTCCTGATTGCTATCGTTGGAATCCTGACCGTCGCCATTGTCTTTTTCGGTACCGGCGTTGCTTTGACTGCAAAAAAAATTGTTAAACGAAATTTTTCTTCTATTGCTACGGTCATTACCAATGACTCGACATCGATTGATCTTGAAGGGTTTAATACTATCGGAGAAAGTCAAAGCGGTGTTCCCGGCTCGAATACCGGCATTTCGGATCCTGCTGTTTCAGGAACGACGAACCAAGATATTGAAAATACCGATGCGACTACACCTTCCGCACCCGTCATCGATACGGTGGTCATTACCTCTGTCTCTGGCAATTCAAGCACCGAACCTCAATCATCAACACTACCCGGAACCGTTGGTCAATCTGCCGGCTCTTCTTCTTCGTCTGCAATCCAAACCACTACGGAAAATGCAGAGGAGTTTCTCGCAACGCTTATCGGGAATCAAGCGGTCTCGGTAAGCGGGACTTCTTCTGGATCGGGCGCTTCTTTCGGCGCGTCAGACGCAACTATTCATATAGACGGAGACGCCGTACGACGCGCGCTCGGCGCGCGGGGCATTACCGAGGTTTCATTTTCTTCTCGTGGCATGCGCGGAAGACTCATCGATCGGTTAGGATCCAAAGAGGATTTTACTCTCGTTGTTGCATCACGAACCCTTTCAAACGCGCACATTGATGAAGTTATTCTCGAGTCCGGAACGATAGCCGTTTCATACCGGTCCCAAGGAAGATTATTTGCCGTCATTCCTTTGAATTTTTTGGTAACCGTTGCGGTGAATGCTCAATTGGAAACCACCGAAAAGCGCATCACCGTGCATTTTCCTTGGTATAAGTTTTTCCTGCAGACATATGTTTCAAAAAAAACACTGCAAAAAGAACTTGACGCGGCGATCAATGAAATTCGCGCTGAGGATAAGGTGACCATAGATACACAGGCGCGGTTGTTCGAAATCATCGTTCAGACCCTTGAGAGCCGCTTCGATACCACCGAAGGCTCGGTGCAAAAAAAGTAAACATATGGCAGGGCCTGACTATCAATCACGCGTTCTGCCGCTCCTTAAGAAAGCGCGCGAAGCAATATTGTCGCAGTATGGTGCCGTTGCTCCACTCCGCCAAAAAAGCGCTTCTCCGGCTGACGTGGTTACGGAATGCGATTTGTTGGTGGAAGATACTGTTTCGAAAGGTCTCCGCAAGGCATTCCCCGATATTTCATTCGTGGGCGAGGAATCGGGAGGAGATCGGAGTACGTCGCGGCATTGGCTTATGGACCCAATCGACGGAACTGCGCACTTCGTGCGCGGTATGCCGTTCTGTTCCATCATGCTCGCCTTGATTGAAAACGGTGCGGTGACATTCGGCGCAATCGTTCTTATCGAGAATGGTGATGCGTACGTCGCGGGAGCAGGGCAGGGAGCGACAAAAAACGGAATGCCAATCTCGGTGAGTACTCGCTCTCTCGCTGACGGATACGTCGCGTACGAAAGCAAACTTGACCACGGGAACAATCTCCAACTTATGGTCGAACTAAGGAAGCGGACAACTTTAATGAAAACATTATCTGCGGGGTTCGAGTTCGCGATGATTGCAGAAGGCAAGATGGAAGGGCGTGTCAACTTTACTCCGTGGGGAATGGATTACGACTTCGCTCCCGGCTCTCTTTTGGTGCAGGAGGCGGGAGGGCAGGTGGTGAATCTTGGCGCAACGACGTATGATTTCCGAAATACCGACTTGATTGCGGGAAACAAGAAGATTATTTCCGGGCTCGCCGAAGGAAACGATGCTTTGTTTCCGGTACAGGAATAAAAATCAAGATGGTTTCAAAACATACCTAATGGCATACTGTATATATGCAGAAGATCGAATACCCCAAAGTGGGGGTTTTTAATGTCCTTGCAGAGATCTGGAAAGGTCTACGGCCTGACAAATGGCTCTTTTTTGCAGTACTTACCGCTTTCATTGTCGGTCACAGTATCTCCGTTTTTGTTCCTCTTTTCTACAAGCGCTTTTTTGACACGGTTACTACTGTGGCGGACCCATCATCAGCAATTCCACTCCTCGTAGGGATTATTACGACCATTCTTTTGTTGAACGGCACAAACTGGATTCTTTTCCGCATTGGCCTTTTCGGACTCAACCGCGTCGAATCGCGCGGCATGGCGCGTCTTCGTCAAAATTCATTTGACTACCTGATGCACCATTCGCACACGTTTTTTGCGAATAGCTTCACCGGAAGTCTCGTGCAACGCGTCAGCCGTTTTGCGCGTTCATTGGAGCACCTGGTAGATACACTTGCATTCAATATCATTCCACTCACGATCACCATCATCGGTTCAATTATCGTTGTGTGGTTCACCCAGCCGGTACTGGCGTACATCATACTCGCTTGGGTCGTTATCTTTACGTCCTTTAATTTCGCTTTTTCAATTTGGAAACTGAAATATGACGTTGCCTCGACCGCCGCTGACTCGCGGACGACCGGCGCATTGGCCGATGTTATTGCAAACCAAAACCCCGTTGAATTGTTTGCCGCACACGCAGATGAATCGAAACGTTTTCGCGGCGTGACGAACGATCAAGCGAAAGCCACGCGCATCGTATGGGATCTGAACACCGTCGTTGATGCGGTGCAGGGAGGTCTCATCGTTGTGGTCGAGTTCGCAGTGTTTTATTACGCCACCCAGTTGTGGGGCAAAGGGTTGCTCACGGCCGGCACGTTTGTGCTGGTCCAGGTCTACGTCATTCAGTTGGCCATTCGCCTGTGGGATTTCGGAAGGATCGTCCGGACGGTGTACGAAGCTTTTGCTGATTCGAAAGAAATGGTGCAAATCATCGCCCTGCCTCATGAAATTAAAAATGCGCCATCAGCCAAGAAGCTCTCTATTTCTGCAGGATTGATTGAGTTCGACAACGTGTTGTTTAACTTCCAATCAACGCGAAACGTACTCGATCACGTTACGTTTTCCATTCCTGGAGGGCAAAAAGTTGCGCTTGTGGGACCCTCCGGCGCAGGTAAAACAACAATCGTGCGACTGCTTTTGCGTTTGTACGATGTGACGGGAGGAAGTGTCCGCGTTGACGGACAGGACATACGACGGGTCACTCTGGAAAGCTTGCATCACAACATCGCGCTTGTTCCTCAGGACCCCGTTTTGTTCCATAGGACGCTGATGGAGAATATCCGTTACGGCGACCCCGGCGCATCCGATGAAGCAGTCATGAAGGCCGCAAAACTGGCGCACTGCAATGAGTTTATTGACCTTTTGCCTGATCGCTATGAAACATACGTGGGCGAGCGTGGCGTAAAGCTTTCCGGTGGCGAGCGCCAACGGGTTGCCATCGCCCGCGCCATTCTCAAGAATGCTCCCATTCTCATTTTGGACGAAGCGACGTCGAGCTTGGATTCGCATTCGGAGTCGCTCATCCAGGATGCGCTGGATAAGTTAATGGAAGGAAAAACCGCAATAGTCATCGCGCATCGTTTATCGACAATTCGGAAGATGGATCGTATCATCGTCGTTGCAGGAGGGTCTATCATTGAAGACGGGACTCATGATTCGTTGCTGGAGAAAAAAGGAAGTCTGTACCGCATGCTTTGGGAATTACAAGCGGGAGGTTTTATTCCGGAGGAAAATTCGAATCCCGAGGAATAAATGACATACTGCCAACCATGACCTTGCCTACGATTATTGTCGGAATCACCGGTACTTTGGGCGCGGGGAAAGGCGCTATCGTCAGGCACCTAGGGATCAAAGGGTTCCGGCACTACTCGGTGCGGGAGTTTCTTATTAATGAGATTAAAAAGCGCAGGCTTCCCATAAACAGAGATTCCATGAATATGATTGGCGAAGAATTGCGACACCAGTTCGGTGCAAGTTTTATCATTGATGAATTGCATAAAAAAGCAATCAAGAACGGAGGTAACGCGGTTATCGAATCCGTCCGAGCTGTCGGTGAAGTTGATTCTCTCAAAAAAAAGAGGGCATTCCTTCTTGCTGTTGATGCGGATCCGCGTGTCCGCTATGAGCGCATCGTCAATCGCGGAAGCGAGACCGACTCTGTTTCGTACGAAAAATTCATTGCCGACGAAGAACGCGAGTCGCGCGCAACCGACCCGGCGCAGATGAATATCAGAGAATGCATCAAGCGCGCCGATTTTGTCATTTGGAACGATACCACCCTTGAAAATTTACACCATACGGTGGATGATGTGCTGGAGCGGTTGCAGGTCGTATGAAAAAACTCTTAAAAAAACTTCGATACCCCGGACGCTTCATTATCGTCGGACAAGATGCCGGTTCCGGCGTACTCATATACGGCGCGACCGGTCGTAGCCCGTCGTCTTTGGCACGCAGATTCGTTGAACAGGGTGACGGTATATATATGACGGGCGTTGACGCTACAGTTCGTATCCAAGGGAATCCCGACCTTCTTGAATATCCGGCGGTTAAATTTTTCAGCAACGGAGTCGTTGCCGCGAATGGAAACCATATCGACCGCATAGAATCACTCGGCGTGCTTGGTGGTGCTCTGGAAACGCTGTCGCTCGCATTCGGCGAGGAGGTAACGTATGAACCGGATGAATATAAGACGCCTCGCATCACGGGCTGTATTCTTGAAAACGAAAAATATGGACTGGATATGGCGCTCAATCTCGTTCGTTCGGACATTGAGAACGATCCGCACCGCAGTTATTGGCGGGTCGCCGGTGAAAACGGTCAAGGCTCATATATCGCCACCTATGAAGGAAATGATGTCCGACCCACGCCACCATTCTCTACCGATCCGATTCGTGTCGTTATAGATTTCGGTTCTGCTGAGAAAGCGGTGCACGAGGCGTATTCATATCTTGCTCCGAAGGAAGATGAGCCGGATTATCGCGTGGGCATCATTGCGGTGTATAAAAAGAAAGATTTGGAACCCAATGTTGCGATTATTAATAAACTGGAACTATGATTCTGTTATGACCCCGAAAGAATTTGACACATTAGTTGCAGATGCATTCCAGCTGGTGCCGGAAAACATCCGTTCGAAAGTCAACAATGTCGCACTTTTGGTCGAAGATGAGCCAAGTGTCGAGACGCGAAAGGAAAACAACCTGAAAGAAGGAGAAACACTGTTGGGTCTTTATCATGGCGTACCGAAGACAGAACGCGGTGACGGATACGGAGTGGGGGCCACGCTTCCCGACACCATCACGATTTATCGCGGTCCGATTCTCGCTAAAGCAGCGAACGAATCGGGGGTCGGTGAGCTTGTTGCATGGGGCGAAGAGATGACGGAACCATTGAAGAAGCGCGTTCGCGCAATCGTTCGCGACACCATCTGGCATGAAATAGCGCATCATTTTGGTATGGACGAGTTTTCGGTTGGTGCGCGCGAAGAGGAAGGAACGAACAAATTTAAAGTTTAATTCTGCACATCTCTTCCAAGTTTCTCCTCCACACTCCCCGCGTGCTCTATTTGTTATGATGTATCATAACATCATAACAAACGGATTCAGAAAGTGATCACTTCTGGTGCGTTTTCAATAACTCCGCGAACTTCTGCTGGACTTTCTGCAGTTTCGGCTCTATTACTATCTCACAGTACGCGTTCCCTTTGTTTTTTGCGTAGTAATCGAGATGCCCCTGTTCAGCGGGATAAAATTTTACGAGCGGTACGACCTCTGTTGCTATCGGATTTCCTTTTGCGGATGATTGTTCGAGTTCCCGGATAAAGCTCTCCGTTTCGCGTTTTTGGTTTTCGTTCGTGTACAGAATTATCGAACGATACTCCGTACCGACATCCGCCCCCTGCCGGTTTACTTGCGTTGCGTCATGGGATCCGAAAAAGACGGTCAGAAGGTCTTTATAAGCGATTTCCGCCGGATTAAATTCGACCCGAATGACCTCCGCGTGATCTCTGCCGGTGCGGTGCAAGTCCCAATATGTCGGATTGTCAGTCTCGCCCCCGGCGTATCCGGGTGTAACCGACACAACGCCTTTCAGCATCTTGAAAACCGCTTCGGTGCACCAAAAGCACCCTCCGCCGAATACCACTATTTCATTTTTCATAGACATATTTCCACTATCATATATGATAGTGGCCTTCATTGTTCTGTTAATATTTTTCTTCTAAATCAAGACACACGGAGTTAATGCAATATCTTTGCCCCGTTTCTGTCGGTCCGTCATCGAATACGTGACCCAAATGCGAGCCGCACTTGGCACAGGTGACTTCCGTTCGTTTCATTCCGTGCGAAGTGTCCGACGCAAGCTCGACCGAACCGGGTATCGCTTTATCAAACGAGGGCCAGCCGGTGCCGGAATCGAACTTTGCGTCGGAAGCAAAAAGGGGGCTACCGCATACCTTGCAGGAAAATGTTCCGTCGGCATCTACGTGCAATAAATCGCCGGAGAACGGCGCTTCGGTTCCTTTTTCACGCAACACACGGTATTCGTCCGCCGTGAGTTTTTTCTTAATCTCTTCCTCTGAGGGCATTGATGGCTGATTATTCATTGGCTTAGTATAGCACACATGTCAAGCAGACTTTACTATTTTCCGCATGACCCGTTCCGCTTTCGTTCAGGTGCTATAATTCACGGTGCTATGTCGCGACGTTGGCTTATAGTCAGTATGATTATCATTGCCGTTCTCGGTGCGGCGGATGCCGGCTATCTGGCCTCTCTCGCACTTTCCGGGAAACCGTTGGTATGTAATTTTCTTGAAGGATGCCAAACCGTTGCGACGAGTCCTTACTCGAGAATCTTCGGTATCCCGCTCGCGCTATTTGGCTTCTTTTTCTACATCACCGCCGTCGGTCTTCTTGTGGGTGCATTAAAAAACGGCTCGCGTCTGTTGCCTCGCTTGCTCATCGCTGTGACTTTCTTGGGATTTATCGCCTCGCTTTATTTCATGTATTTGCAAGCATTCGTTATTCGGTCGTGGTGTGAGTACTGCATTTTTTCTGCAATCTCATCGAGTCTTTTGTTCATACTCGCGATTTTTTATACTATGAAGTATCCTCATGCGGTGCCGCGTATTGAGTCAAGTGAATAATTGATGTATGAGTATTTTGAACC
>Ga0210057_1007650_pt1 | contig 13020 bp, 15 predicted proteins | sample CryGeyCG2114_010_2_FD_183968 | JGI IMG/M metagenome (GOLD analysis project Ga0210057, IMG submission 183968) | Groundwater microbial communities from aquifer - Crystal Geyser CG10_big_fil_rev_8/21/14_0.10 (SPAdes) (version 2) | ecosystem: Environmental > Aquatic > Deep subsurface > Groundwater ... | reverse complement strand
ATCATACGACAACTTGTTCATCTGGATAACGAGGGTACGGTCCGAAACCCCCAATAATAAATAGACACTTAGTAAGCAGAATCGGGCTTTTTTAGGGCTTCCGGTCGCTTAGTGTCCAGTCTTGCTACCAGGCTAGGATTCGAACCTAGATACATAGATCCAGAGTCTATGGGCCTACCGTTAGCCGACCTGGTAATAAATAATTTCTTTGGCTATTTTAGCACATTTTGGTATAAAACCGCGATTTTGTCACGATAGATTTCCTGCCAACCATAAGTTTTACTTTCTTTTTGGAGAAGCAAATCTAAAAATGTCCCCGGGCTGATTAAAATATAATCGGTTTTATTTCTTCTTAATTCTTCATTCCAACCGGGCTAGGTCTGAAGAATCGCCAAAAAAACCGCATACGGGTAACGGCCAAAATCATCTTTCCAGGCCGGCATCCGACCATCAACAAACACTTTCATTTTGGGTAATTTCCAAATTAAATAACCGCCCCATTCGTAAGTATTAAAAATATTGCCGGTTTTACCCTCAAGCATTTTTATCGCCTGACAAGGATATTTAACCTTGCCGGCATCGCAATAAAACCGCTGATCATTATCAATTTGGCCAACCTGAATCGTTTGGTTGATGTTTGGTATTAAATATACTAAAGCAGCCACAACAAAAACTGAAACAGTTAGAAAGTTTAAGAGTTTATAAAATTTCTCTTTAATGATTTTGTCCAAGGGAATATTTTCCGAAAGCACTAAAAAAAGAATCGGATAAAAAAATAAAAACTGTTTTAATAAATATAGGTAGTTTAATTAACCGATATAGGAGAATAAAAACTGAAGATAAAACGATCGCGCCCAAAAAAGATATTCCCAAAAAACCAAAATGATTAAATACCCAAGCTAAAGAAGTATCATACAAAAAATTTTGATAATACCATTGATCATTCGGAAGAAAGTATGAAAATTCATTGGTTTTACATAATTGAAGATTGGTTATAAACTACTCACCACAGCGGTAGTGCCAACCGAAATCGGTATCGTAAATAGGTATGAAGAAAAAAGCAAAAAAACATAAAAAAAGAAGAATAAAAATAAGCTTCTTTGTCATAATCTTAATTAATTATACTGCTTCTGATATAATATCAATTACCTCCCTAATTATGATTGATCTTAAAGACGAAGGAATCATTTTAGAATCTACTAACCTACCGTTTGAGAAAAAAGGGGTTTTAAATCCGGCGGTGATTGAAAAAGACGACGTCACTCATATGTTTTACCGGGCAGTCAGTGATCAGGACATTTCTTCGATTGGCTGTTGCCAATTAAAAGATAATCAAGTTATCAATCGTCTTGACCACCCGGTTATTTTTCCGGAATTTGATTACGAAAAAATGGGAACCGAGGATCCGAGAATTACTCTCCTAGATGGAACTTATTATCTTTTTTATACGGCTTATGACGGTAAAAACGCATTAATCGCCTACGCCACCAGTCCGGATCTGGTTAATTTTACCAAGCAAGGTTTAATTTCTCCAAATCTTTCCTACGATCTGGCCGAAGATATTTTTCGTAATACTAAAGTCGGGGGCAAATACACGATGTTTGAAATTTATTTTAGGGAAATGGCCGGGCAGGATGTTCTTCTTTGGGAAAAAGACGCGTCTTTATTCCCCAAAAAAATCAATGGTAAATACGCTTTAATCCATCGCATCTTGCCGGGAATTCAAATAATTTATTTTGATGATTTTTCCCAACTTCATGAATTATCCTACTGGGAAGAATATTTATCGCAACTGGATTACAACATTATTCTTGACCCAAAATATCAATTTGAAAATCGAAATGTTGGCGGAGGCTGTCCGCCAATTGAAACCCCAGAAGGCTGGTTGATTATTTATCACGCTATCCAAGATACCGCAGCCGTAGAGGGAAAAATTTACCGGGCTGGTGCCGCCTTGTTGGACTTAAATGATCCGACTAAAGTTATCGGCCGGCTTAAAGAGCCTTTGTTCGGGCCTAAAGAAGAGTGGGAAAAAAAGGGCGTAATTCACAATGTTGTTTTTCCAACCGGAGCGATTATTAATAATAATAAATTGACAATCTATTATGGAGCAGCGGATACATTAATCGCCTCAAAATCATTAGTTTTATCCGAATTGTTGGATGAATTAAAAGTTAACGATATATGATAGTTAATCGATATAATAAAAATCCGATTTTAACCCCTAATAAAAATCATCCATGGGAAGCCGAAGCCGTTTTTAATGGCTGTCCAATTAAGAAAGGAAAAGAGGTTTTTCTTTTATATCGCGCCATGTCCCCGTTGTCGGTCTCCAGCATAGGCGTTGCAAAAAGTAAAGACGGAGTTATTTTTTATAACCGCCAACAATTAATAATTTCAAAATACCCTTGGGAAAGATTTGGCTGCGAAGATCCACGGGTGACAAAACTCAACAAACAATACTATATTTTCTATACCGGACTCTCGACTTATCCACCCACAGCAGAAGGCGTTAAAGTTGCGCTTGCCATAAGCAAAGACCTAAAAACGGTTCAGGAAAAGCACCTGATAACTTTCTTTAATGCCAAAGCTATGTCGCTTTTTCCCGAAAAGATCAATAAAAAAATGTGGGCAGTACTTACGGTTCATACTGACCAACCGCCGGCAAAGATTTGCCTTGCAAGCTTCAACAATGAAAAGGAGCTTTGGTCGAAAGAATATTGGAATAAGTGGTACCCGAATTTTAAAAAGTCTGTTCTACCGCTTCAACGAACACTTCAAGACCACGTTGAAGCCGGTGCGCCGCCTATCAAAACCAAGAACGGTTGGCTCTTGATTTACTCGTATATCAGAAATTATTTTTCACTCCGACAAAGGGCTTTTAGTGTTGAAGCAGTCCTTCTTGATCTTAAAAACCCCTTTAAAATAATCGCAAGAACCAATCTTCCTATCTTAGTACCCGAAGAACCTTACGAAAAAGTCGGCAAAGTACCCAATATTGTATTTCCATCCGGGGCGATGGTAAAAGATAACCTTATTTATCTTTATTACGGATCAGCCGATACTACGATTTCGTTAGCATACATTTCTATTCCAAACCTTCTGAAGAATATTTTGGAAAATCAGGATTAGAAATGATATAATATATATCTCGTCATAAATCTAACCTACCTAATTGACGAAAAGAATACTATGAAAAACCTAGAAAAAATATTGGGTAGCAAAAGAAAGCCTATTCGGGCAATTTACATCTCTTCATATATTCCGCGAAAATGCGGGATCGCTACTTATACTAAAGACTTAACTAATGCAATCAACCCGTTAAACCCGCATGCGCTTGCCGAAATTATGGCAGTCAACAAACCCGAAGAAAATATCAACTACCCTTGGGAAGCAAAATTCAAAATAGAGGAAAACAACCTTTCTTCTTATCTCCAAGCAAGCGATTACATAAATAACTCGGGAGTTGATATTGTCTCCTTGCAACATGAGTTTGGTCTTTTTGGCAGTCACTGGGGAGAAAATATCGTTCCTTTCGCAGAATCTCTAAAACATCCATTGGTCACCACACTACACAGCGTTCTTGATGACCCGACAAGCGATGGGGGAATCATTACCAAGAGATTGATTGATAAATCATCTGCTATCGTTGTCATGATGGAACAAATTAAAGATAAACTCATTAAAAAATATCAGGCTCCCGAAGAAAAAATCGTCACAATCCCTCACGGAACTCCGGATCTACCATTAACCTCCAGTGAAACATATAAAAAAAAGAAGAAACTATCAGATCGGTTGGTTTTAGGAAATATAAATTTAATAACGGGATGTAAGGGAATTGAATATTCTCTGGAAGCCACTTCTATAATTGCCAAAGAATTTCCAAACGTACTTTACTTTGTAATCGGAGAAACACACCCGGGGGATATCCGTTATCAAGGCGAGAAATATCGAAATTCCTTGATTAAATTAACAAAGAAACTAAACATAAAGAAAAATGTAAGATTTATTAATAAGTATATATCTTTAAATGAGGTGGTTGATTGGATTCAAACAATGGATTTTTATATTACGCCTTATCTTGATCCCCAGCAAGTATCTTCCGGAGCCTTGGCTTATGCCGTTGGAGCAGGAAAATGCTGTATATCAAGTTCTTACCCTTACGCCAAAGAAGTCCTTGCTGAAGGTAGAGGAGTTACTGTTCCTTTCAAAGATCCAGAAGCTATTGCCTCTGCGGTAATAAAACTATGGAAAGATAAAGACCAAAAATTAAAGATGGAAAGAAAAACTTATGAATATGGAAGACTAATGACTTGGTCCAACGTTGCCCTCCAGTATCTAAACTTATTTGCCACAATACTCTCAAATGGGAATGACAACCACGAAGAAAATTAATCTGAGTCATTTATATCGAATGACAGATTCCGTTGGAATTTTAGAACATTCTTTAATGGCTACGCCAGACTTGAAAGAGGGATACTGCGTTGATGATAATGCCCGTGCTTTACGAGTAGCTCTTCGATTAAAAGATGAAAAGTTAATTGACACTTATTTAAAATTCTTAGTTTCCGCCGCGGGTAACAATGGTTTTAAAAACGACCTCGATCAAAGTTTCGTTTGGCAAACTGAAGAATATGGCGAAAATTTTGGCCGGGCAATGGGGGCGTTGGCGGAAACCGGGAAAATGGGAATAAGGAATGACCAAAAATTAACCGGAATGTTTTTATTTGATCAAAATGTTAAACATATCACAAAATCGGAATCTCTCCGCAGCAAGGCCTGGTTAATATACGGCTTGTCAATAAGAAGCTGGTGTGATCCGAAACTGGAATTAGAATTAGAAAGATATTTAAAGGTTAAAATCTCCCAAAATAAAATTGGCTTAAAAAATCTGACGAAAAAGTTGGCCAACGATTTAGTCATCTCTTACAATAAAAGTTCAGATACATCGTGGCATTGGTTTGAAAATGAAATAACTTATGATAACGCAAGATTATCGTGGGCATTATTTTGGGCTTATACGTTTTTAGGCGATACAAAATATTTGGAAATTGCTAAAGAGTCTTTGGATTTTTTATTAGAACAGATTTACGACAAAAAATTAGACTGTTTTTCTTTTGTCGGATACCGAGGTTGGATGACAAAAGGAGGGAAAAAGGCCCTTTATGGACAACAACCAATCGAAGCCGGTTCTACTATCGAAGTTTGTAATCTTGCCTACCAAATTACAAAAGATAAAAAATATCAAGACTTCGCCCTAAAAGCTCTCGAGTGGTATCATGGAAAAAATATTTTGGCGGAAAATATGGTTAACCAAGAATCCGGCGGAATATACGACGGACTGGAAAAAGAAGGTGTTAATCTAAACCAAGGAGCAGAATCTTTATTATCTTATCTTTTAGCCAGTCTTGTTCTTAACAATTAATTTAAACCCCAACCTTAAACTCAACCACTTCTCCGTCTTTCATCAAATATTCTTTTCCTTCCGACCTGACTTTTCCCAAGCTTCGGCAATTTACCCAACCATTATTTTGGACAAAATCTTCAAAAGAAACCACATCGGCTTTAATAAAATTCTTTTCAAAATCCGTGTGGATAACTCCGGCTGCTTGTTGGGCCGTCATTCCCTGCTTTATTGTCCAAGCTCTAACCTCCTTCTCACCCGCTGTTAAAAAAGAAATTAGTCCCAAGGTTTCATATGCCAGTTTAATTAAACGATCCAATCCTGGTTCGGATATATTATATTGAGCCAGATATTCTTTCTGTTCTTCCTCATTCAAAGAGGCTAAATCAGATTCCATTTTGGCAGAGAGAGGGATTAGTGGTCGTTCAGGGAAATCGGGGCGATCTGGGAAATCAGGGATATTGAGCTGTTCCTCACTAACATTAGCGACATAAATTACCGGTTTATCCGTCAACAGAAATATTTTCTTCACTTGCTCTCGTTGTTTGTCGTCAAGTTTAACATCACGAGCCAAAGTTCCTTTGTTCATTTCCACTTTAAGTATTTGAACTGCTTCTTTTGGTTCTCTTTGTTTTTCCAAAGTTTGCAGATCGGCTAAAATTAATTCGCTGTTTACCAGCTCAACATCTGATTTGGGGTCAACCCGATTTTTCACATGAATCACATTCGGGTCTTCAAAAAAACGAACCACATGACAAATCACCGAAACTTCTCTAATATTGGCCAAAAATTGATTTCCCAAGCCTTCGCCTTTCGAAGCGCCGCGAACCAAACCGGCAATATCATAAAACTCAACGACAGCGGGAACAATTTTGGTCGTGTTAACAATCTTAGCGAGCACCGGCAAACGGCCATCGGGAACTTCCACAATTCCCTTGTTCGGTTCAATCGTACAAAAGGGATAATTGGCCACATTGGCAACTTGCTTTTTTAACAAAGCATTAAAAAGAGTCGATTTCCCAACGTTGGCCAGCCCTACTATACCTACAGAAAGATTCATAAATGGAATTATATCAGGAAGCCGAAGGAAAGGTAATTCTAACTCCCGATGTGTCAAGCTATTCCACTGAAAAATGCGATATATTTTTAGTGTAAACACATCCGATGTGGAAAATCAGGGTAAACGCGGGAATGACAAAGTATTTTTGATGGATTCGTGGTATAATACTTATATGGCATACAATACCAGCCGACCATCAGGCAGACGCGATTTTAGTCAACCGCGTGTTTACACCCGCCAGGGTGGAGACAGACAAATGTTTAAAGTAGTTTGCAGTGAATGCGGAAAAGATTGCGAGGTTCCCTTCAAACCAACTGGTGATCGTCCGGTTTTCTGCAGTAATTGCTTTGAATCAAAAAGGGGCGGGTCAGACTCAAGAAGACCAGATACTAGAAGTTTTGATAGACCTCGATTTCAGGGAAGCAATAGCACACCTTCAATATCCAGCGAACAATATAATATCCTGAATACTAAACTTGATAAGATTCTTGGTTTATTAAACCCAATGCCGGAAGTGAAACCAGAAGTAAAAGTAGTTTTAGCTGAAAAACCTCGGGAAGTTGTAGAAACTAAAGAACCTAAAGTTAAAGTTGAAAAGAAGAAAAAGACTTCGAAGAAATAACTTCAGTTAATTAAAATTATTGTTTTTTGTGCCGTCTGCTTGCTTTTTCAATTAGCATTAAACGTTTTATTTCCAGTCTTTTCTTGGTTTTAGGAGAATGAGTTCTTTTATGTTTTCCAACTCCGGTATTTCTTTTTGCCATATAAATAAGTATACACTAAATCAACATAAATACGAAGAACAAAATAATGGTAAATCAGCAGACCAGAAAATCGGGTTAAGTAAAACAGTGATCAGCATATCAATAAGTTGGCTTATCTCTGTTTTCGGATTTCTTGCCCTGTTATTCTGATCAACCGATAATCTTAATTATATAGATTCCGGCTCACGGGCCGGAATGACAAGTTGGTAGGTCTTGAAGTTTAGATCATCCGGTGATATATGTTAATACTATATGCCAAAAAATAAAATTACTTTAAAATACTTGCCCGGGAAAAAACCGGTTAAAGATAAACTTGGCCGGCGGCTTTTCGTTCACGCACCTGAATTAACTTATAAATTTTCCTCTTGTTTTTGGCAAAGTAAAAATAATGAAATAAATAAAAAAATTAAAAGAAAAAATTGCCAAATTGTCGTTTTAACACCCCACCAGGATGATGTTACCCAAGAAATTTACAAATCGCTTAAACATAAACCTTTAGGCAAATATCCGGTGGCTACAACAATCGAACAGGAATTTCCTGATGGTGAATTAAAAATATTGATTGAAAATGAGGCTGTTAATGCCCAATCAATATACATTATCGCTTCAATTTTAAACGAAAGAGATTTTAGCCGGGTAAGAAAAGTGGCAGATCATTACCAAAACACCTTAGGAGCAAAATTTGTCACTCTAATTTGCCCCCATCTTGGATCGGCGAGGGAAGATAAAAACGTTACTCCAAAAGGAGAGTATGAACCGAGTGTCACGAGTATCCGTTCTGAAATAGGCAGTCTTTCCGTCTTTGTTAACCGAATGATCGTCGTTGAACCTCATTCCTCGACAACCCAAACTTGCGCCGCTCTTTTCGGGATTCCCTTAGCGCCAATCTCTCCCTGGAAATTAATGATTGATGAGCTTAATAAGAAAACCAAAATTAATCCTGATAATTGGATTGTTCTTAGACCTGATGATGGCCGTAATCTGGCAACGATTCATATTCAAAACTATTTAAAAATTCCTTCGGTCTCGTTTGACAAGGTTCGGCTCTCCGGCCAAGCAGTCTCTATTTTTAAACTCTCAAGTCAGGAGCAACAATTAATTAAAAATAAAGCTTGTCTTGTTTATGATGATGAGGCCTCGACGATGGGAACAATTTATGCGATCGCCGATGCCTTACAAGGATACGGGGCAAAATCTTTGGCGGTTTGTCTTGTTCATTGTAAATTTACCCCCGGTTGGGAAAATAGAATTAAACACCCGCTTTTTTCGATTATTTTGGGCACCGATTCCAGGCAACCAATCGGTAATATCAACATTACGGAAAATATTGAGATTATTTCTTTAGAACCTCTACTTAGGGAAATTATCGAAGCCGATATAGAAGGAATTAATTTTTGGAAAGACAAAGAATTTAAAGAAATGATTCTTCAGGAATAAATTTAAAATTGAAAATAATTTATCAAATGGTTTGTTTGAATAAACAGGCGTTGAGGTGGGAGTTGGTGTGAGAGATGGAAAAGAAGTGGGAGATGGGATTATTTCGATAGTAGGAGTCGGGGTTGGGGTTGGCGTAGGTTCTGAAGATGGAGTAGGTTCTAATATTGGAGTTGGTGAAGGCGGTGGAGGTGTTGGGGAAGACGAAGGTTCAGGAGTAGGAGTTAACGTTGGTGTTGACTCGATAATAAATAATCCACTAATGATAATGTCATCAATATTACTCGCCCCACCAGGCTCAACCGAACTATAACTTGAGCTAACGGGCAGATTGGAATTCATCAGCCAACGAATTGAAATGGAGTTTTGATTATCACATTCAGAAGGAAGAACGATGTTTTGGACCGATCCAGAAGTATAATTATCAGCCAAGACAACTGACGGAACTAAATCATTCCAATCACCCAATCCAACTTTATATTGAATTTTAAAATCTTTAGGGCCGGTAGGGGAACTGCGTTGTTTGGATGAAAGATTTAAGGTATTATAACCAGTGGTTGCAAATTCAATTAACCAATATTTTGTCCCTGATCCTTCATCCCATTCGGTTGCCCGAGCTGAATTAGTAGTAGAACCACTGGTGGAAAAAGTTGACGTATTTGTACCGACTGAAGAAATTATTTTACCCAAATTCACCGAGATTCCTCCGTCAGCAATTGCGTCATCCGGATCATTAGGAAAATTCCACTGAACGATTGTTTCAGCTGAAACCGCCTGGACAGAAGAAATTAAAAGAATAAAAAAGAAAATTCCGGGCAGGAAAAATTTTCTCATAATTCTAATTTATTTTTATCTGTTATTAATGTCAACTGGTATTTTCTGGACAAATAACATAAAATAATATCGGATTATGATTGCTCTTTTAGTTTCGAGGCAGGTATAAGAATAGCAGAAAACCAGGAGGAAGAGGATGGTTGAGAGGCAGTATCTTGAATCGGAGGTTTTGGGAAAATGGAGATGGTGGATCTGTCCAAATTGCGGAAGAAGAAACAAGCTAGATCGAAAACGGAAACCGACCGTGTGTGCTAAATGCGGCATTTCCTATATCAACCGCTCATTCTGGCCAGAAAAGATCCGGCGGTGGATTTTGGATCGGGATCGTCACAGTTGTGCAATAAGAAGCTCACTGTTTTCAAGAAGTGAAGAAGTCGGTCCTTGTGAAGGAGTCTTACAAGTTATCCACCTCTTTAAGCGACAACATGGCGGAAACTTGAAAGATCCGCGAAACGGTATCACTGTTTGCCTCGCCCACGCTGATTTGTTAACCCATGGAAGACGAAGAGCGCGCGGATCCTATACCCAAGATCAAGATTCTTTTGGTCAATGGCATCAAGAGTTTTTGTATGTTTCCTTTGCTCGGTTACCCAAACTAATACAATACCTCATCTACTTTCTTGCAGGGGTCGCCAATGAACGAACACGGATTGCTCAAAAAGGGGTGGTTTCTTAAGGGAGATCATCCCTTTTCCTTTTTATCAGATAATGTCCAAATTGCCACTTGATTTGTTATAAAACCTTTTTGTATAGTGTAAAAACATGGACGATCAAAACCCAACAGTAACCGCTGTAAGTCCGGAAGAAATCAACCAACAGGTTGGCGATCTAATAACGCTGGAATCAAAAGTCAAAAGAGAAATTTCCATGATTGATGGTCTGAAAAAAGATCTTAAAACCCAAAAGGAAATGTTTGATGATATTTTCCAAAACGACGAAACTTATCGAACGCAGGATCAAACAGTTAAGGAGGCAACCAAGATTCGCGGTGGTACTAAACTTCAATTGTTAAAACAGCAATCAACCGCGGAACTGGATGAAAAGATTAAGGACATTAAGTTGCAACTAAATGAATTGCAACAAACTTTGTCAGTTGATTTGTTGGAATATCAAAAGACCACGGGCGCCACTCAAATCGAAACCGAAAACGGACAGACTTTGCAAATTGTGCTTTCCTCAAAACTTGTAAGAGCTTAAACCTCTAAATTACTTTAATAGTTTAAGAAATTGTTCTTCTGTTAATCCAGCTCTTTTGATTTGAGTTTTGAGAAGAAACCTCGCTACTTCCTTATGAAGTGGAATCGATAAACTGGGAAACCCTTCTTTTTGCAAAATCGCGTGATCGCCTAAAGTATGAACATGGAGATAACCCGACTTAACAAATGCTTTAACCGCTTCTTTACCGGAAATATTCGCGAACTTGGGCATAACTCTTAATCAAACACTGGCACAAGCAAAGGAGATGGGAATATTGACAACTTCTTTTACTAAGTCCTTTTTTGTTTCTGTTTTTTTAACAGCCTCCATATATGCTTGAATTGCCTTTTTGGCATTTTCCATGGCCTCTTTTTTGGTTTTTCCCTGACTCATACAACCGTATAAATTAATCACATCAGCCACATAACCTTTGTAGGTTTTATCATAAGTAAATTTAATTAAATAGCTTAATTTTTTGGTCATACAAGGATTATAATTCTTTAATACTAGATTTTCAAATCCGCTAATAATTCTTTTTTGACCTTTTCTATCTCTTGTGAAAGAAGATCCTCAATGTTTCCGACTTTTTCTTTTAAGTAATCAAACAAACCTTCATCGTGAGGCGCTTGATAAAAACGTTCCAAGAAATCCTGATGATGCTCCTTTGGTAAATTAGTTAAAATCACATTCATCATCCGGTAATGAATGGTTTCCTCAATCATTTGACTGACTTCTTTTTTTGTTTTCGGGTCCAAATTATGAACCGACAAAGCGACTTCAATTTCTTCAAATTCAATCAGATGATCGTAAAAGATAGTACTCATATTTTTAAGGTGTATCTTTTGAAACTTCGTTACAAGTAAAACTTGTAACTTTGTTATAAAATATTTTACTCATATATTTTTAGCAATTTCAACTTTTGGCAAACTAAGTTCTTGATAATTAATCGGTCCTAAGGGAACTTTATTGTCCGGATCATCAACAAATAAAAGCAAAACTTTTCCTTTTCTTGGCCCTTTGTCTAAACCCAAACTAAACATTACTTCCGGTGAACCGCCAAATTGTTTGCCGGTCCAAGCGGCTGGTCCGGCATCGGCAATATCCGCTACTACCGCTTGACCATTTTCCGGATTAAGAATCAAAACCTTTCGATATTTATACCAGCCAACCAACGAATTTAATCTTTTTTCCCAATTGGGAAGATACATCGTTTGAACCGCGACATAATATTTCTCTCTTAAAATATCGCCGGGCGGAAAATATCCCCACCCGCCTAAACCCGGAGCAATTCCCGATTGCTGAAATTGATCATGCTGGGTAATCGTGTCGCCGAGATACCGCGGTAAATGCTGTTCCGCCCCGATTAAGCCATAACTGGTATTTAAATGTTCCCCTTCCAAATTAGCACGAGCTTTTACCCCGGTCAATTTTTCAATTAAAATTCCTAATTTTTTTTCCAGATCAGGATCTAGCGGACTGACTTTATCGGGTAAAAGATTTTTCAAATGTTCAGCTAAAAAACTTTGGGGATTTTCCGGCAAAGCAATCCCCTGATCGGTCAATAATTCAACGACTTTTTCGGGAAGAACCGGCGTCGGCAGGGGCAGCATTTTGGGTGAAGAAATTAATAAAGTTCCGGTTAAAGTTCCCGCCGTTAAAAGTTGGCTGGAATACTGTCTAATTTTTCCCAGATCAATTTGCTTTTCCTGAAAAAATTTCTGGGCGTGAGGGTAAGCTTGATTGAATTTTTGTTTGGCCTGCTGATTTCTTAAACTAACTTTCTCCAGGGCAGAATTTTGATTCATACTTATTGATTGCTTGTCTTTGGTTCTTCGCTGCCTGCTTTTTTATCCGATTTATCATCCACAGCAGGAATATCTTTCTTCGGATTTCTCCAAACAACCGAAGCTAGATTGGCGGCAATTTCTAGTCTCCTGGTATTTAATTCTCCAGGTTCTTTGTTTATTTCTTTCATTTTATTTTAAATCTAGGGCTTGGATTATACTCTTGGTTATACTATCGGGCAACCGGCCCAGTTTACTTAATTGTTCTTGGTATACCCTCGTATTCCCCGACACGGATTGTTGATTTAAATAACCACATTCACGGCTCGGAATGACTACTTTTGTCCGATATATGCTTTCGGGCTTTAATCCCCCTACGGTTCTTCTTAATAAAAGATTGGTCAGTTCCGAGTCGGATATTTTCCGATGGGATATCTCCGGAACAGGTAATTCTGCCCGACCTTTAGCGTCAACCAAAAAGACACGATTATTGAACTGGGCAATTATATCAACACCGGAACGAACATCAAATTGAAATGTTTC
>Ga0210057_1007648_pt1 | contig 13021 bp, 9 predicted proteins | sample CryGeyCG2114_010_2_FD_183968 | JGI IMG/M metagenome (GOLD analysis project Ga0210057, IMG submission 183968) | Groundwater microbial communities from aquifer - Crystal Geyser CG10_big_fil_rev_8/21/14_0.10 (SPAdes) (version 2) | ecosystem: Environmental > Aquatic > Deep subsurface > Groundwater ... | reverse complement strand
GGATGAGAAGGAAAAAGTTAAGAGCACTATGAAGGCCATGCTCCTGGCGGCCAAGACGTCGAAATAAATGAGCCTAAAAGTGATCAGGACTGGAAAAATAGGATTTTTCTAGATCATGCTCGTTTAAGCCCTCACCATCATTGAGGTACGCAATCATGGGAATGGCATTGTCTCTTTGAGATAGATTTTCTGATTTTAATTTTAAGTAGTGAGGAAGATGCCAGCCTCGAACTTCTTTAATATTTTGATCCAGACATATTTTTTTTAGTGTGGCCCAAACAGCATCTTCTAGATGTGGCGGAGCCATCCATTCTTCTAGCCACAGATAGTCTTTATTTTCAGGGCAAGAAATACTTACAAAACCACAGGTCTCATTAGCATGGTCAAGAATTAAATCTTGCTGAACATTATTTAAATGTCTAAAAAATTCCCAGGTAGTGCTTTCGCGTCGGCAGCAGACAGCACTTTTTGATGTCACCGTTTGGTAATAATCAAGCATGCTCTTTAAGTCATTTTTGTCGGCAACTCGAAAAAAAAGCGGTCGGGCATCAGGTAAATTTTTTGTCAGTAGGCAGAAATTTGAGGCCAAAGTTGCCCTAAATCCAAATTTTTCATAATATTTTTTCCCTATATCTGAAAAGAGTAAGGCATAGTGGCACTCATTTTTCTGGTAACTTTCTTTTAGCACACTTCTGATAAGTTGGTCTGCCAGCCCTTTTTTTTGCATACCTTGATGCGTGAAGATGGCGCCTAATCCAACACATCGGTGCTTCTGGCCTTTGACGTTTAAATTAAAATAATATCGTTTTAAAGATGATAATAATTTTCCATCGTTATCAACTAATCCAGAAAGATGGAATAAACCAATGCCACAATCATTTAACATTTCCATTAGTAACTTTTGGCGATCCATAATGTCACTGCTGCCGCCCCAAATAGAATGGCTTTGCTCAATATGTTGAGAAATTTCCAAGGGCCCTAAAATTGACTTATATTGCATAAAAAATACCTAAAATTTCATTTCCTAGGGCCTTAGATTTTATTTTAATTTTTGTTCGCGAAGTCTGTCTTTTTTACTTTTGCGTTTGCCCTTTATGGCCTTCGTGCCTTTGACTTTAAGCGGGGCTTCGCCTGTTAGTTCAAATCCTGCGATGTCTTCACGAACTAATTTTACTTGAGCGCGCTTTTCTATCAAATTAAAATGTTGCTGATCCTCATGGCCAATAAAACTAATGGCAAGCCCGGTAGCTCCGGCCCTGCCGGTTCTTCCAATGCGGTGGATGTAATCGGCCGGTGAGCGAGGCAGATCAAAATTAATCACCAGCGATAAATTATTAATATCGAGACCCCGCGCTGCCACATCTGTGGCAATCAGGAAGTCTATTTTTTTACCTTTAAAATCAGATAGCGCCTTATTTCTTTCTGGCTGAGTGAGATCCCCGTGAATAGCTCCGGCGTTCACTCCTGCCTTTCTCAGCTTTTGGCAAAGATTGCGAGCGGCGGTTTTGCTGGAAACAAAAACCAGGCCATCTCGCCATTTCTCAGTGGTGATAAGATGGCGAAGCAACATCCCGCGCTTGTCTTTGTTAACTTGAATGACCCGTTGGGAAATAGATTCCACTGTGGGCGCAACATCATCGATTTTAATGAACTCGGGTGCTCTTGAAATTTTTTTGACCATGTCCAGGACTTTTTCCGGATAGGTTGCCGAGAAAAATAAGTTCTGCCTGACAACTGAAATATTTTGCAAAATCATATCAAGTTCTGCTGCAAATCCCAGATCAAGAATTTTATCTGCTTCATCCAGGACAAAAAATTCAATATCTCCAAGGTATAATAACTTTTGCGCGATTAAATCAAGCAGGCGCCCCGGGGTGGCCACAACAATGTTGACACCTTTGTTCAAAACCAAGGTTTGTTGCTCTATACTTTCTCCGCCAATAATTGTTAAAACGGAAACTTTCTTGCTTAGAAATTTCCCAAATTGGGACAGGCTTTCGGAAACTTGCAGTGCTAATTCTCTGGTAGGTGTCAGAATCAAGGCAGAGGCAGCGCCCGCGCCGATAGGTTTTTTCCCACTTAACTTCTGTAATAGAGGCCAGGCGAAACAAGCCGTTTTCCCCGAACCCGTTTGTGCTTCAACGATAAGATCGCAACCTGCAAATATCTTCGGTAGAGCAGTACTTTGAATGGCCGTTGGCCCTGTGAATCCATGTTTGCCAATGGAAAGCAATATTTCATTAGAAAGACCAAGTAATTTGAAAGTTTCCAGTGATGGCATATAGGTTAATCTTTGTGACAGGGATTATTATCGCTTTGAGTTAACATAATTTCTGGTTAAAAGCTAGCGGGGGTGGAGATATTCTTAAAGCAAGGAAAAGCAACAGAGTCAATTTTAACATAATAATATGGATTGAGAATGAAGCTCTGGCAGGGCTAAACTTAGAGGTGATAATTTTTTTATATTAGGCCAGAGGGCCAGGAGAGATAAGTTGAGGCCTGTACTAAGATGGCGAATTCTAGTTCCCATATTTTTTTCCATTATTCTTTTAGGGATTACTTTCAATTTACAAAAGGTATTTTCGCTCCTCTCCTTAGGTAATGGTTATGGTCAAATAACAGGTATTCAGGCGTATGATTTTGATCTGGTAAATGAAAAAGGTCATAGGGTTAGGCTGCATGATTATCACTCTACTCCTGTTTACCTTTTTTTTGGCTTTACCAAGTGTCAGGGGGTATGCCCAATCAATATGCAAATATTTTTGCAGTTGGCCCAGGCGCTCAATAAGGATACTAAGCAGGCAGAATTTCTTTTTATTAGTATTGATCCTATCCGAGATAATACTGTGGCGTTGAATGAATTTGTCCTGAATTATTCTGGTTACATTCATGCCCTTGGCACAGGTGTCGATACCACTCAAAAAGTGGCAAATGAGTTTAAAAACTATTACAGCTATGAAAAAGACAAAATTAAGGATGATAAAAATCACCAAATACAGCATAATGGATTTATCTATTTAATTGGTAAAAATGATCAACTGATAACAGTTTACCCGCAGCGACAATTAGATGTGGAAAGGTTGAAACAAGATTTTTTAGCTTTGGATAGAGAGTAAAATAGTGCAGATGTAGTGTGGAGAGCAGGTGGAAGCAGGATTTAACAATGACTTCGAAAATCTAACCTTGAAAGCAGATCGCTTTTTTTTGCTTTTGATTTGGGCCCACTTGCCTTTTTCCGCTTTTATAATTCCTTATTATTATGGCACATGGAAGCAGGGTCTAATTTCAGGTTTGGTTTTGGCGATCTTTGCCACCATTTCCTATATGTTCAGCAAAGGTACTTTTTTTCACCGCTTGCTTAATGGAATTATTTTAATAAGTTTTTCCATTATTTTTATTACTTTGCAGTTTGGTCGCATCGAAATGCATTTTCATATATTTGGCGCTTTGGCCTTTCTTCTTCTTTATCGAGACTGGAGAATCATTCCTCCTGCCGCTGCTCTGGTTGCTTTTCATCATGCTGCCTTTAATTATTGCCAGCAGTATGACGTTAAAGTAGCAGGCCTTCCACTGATAGTTTTTAATTATAGTAGTGGGTGGGAGATTGTGTGGCTACATGCCTCCTTCGTGTTTTTTGAATGTTTGGGACTGGTTTATTTTGCCATTGTGTTCAAGCGTGAGCATGAGATTATTTCTAAAAGCCATCACACTTTAGAGCAATTGGTCGTTGAAAAAACCAGTAAGCTTCAAAAAGAGAAGCAAGAGGTTGAAGCTTACGTTGCGGCCTTGAATTTGGCGGCAATTGTAGCTCAGACCGATCTCGCTGGGAAAATTATTAGTGTTAATGACATGTTTTGTGCAATATCGGGTTATTCTAGAGATGAGCTGATAGGTCAGGATCATCGCCTGGTTAATTCAGGTAAGCATGATAAAGATTTTTTTAGAAATATATGGCAGACAATTTTATCTGGCAAATCCTGGCACGGCGACATAGAGAATAAAAAAAAGAATGGCACAATGTACTCGTTGGATACGACTATTGTTCCAATTCTTAATAAAGAACAGAAAATTGAACGCTTTATGGCCGTCCGTTTTGATATTACTGACAGGAAAAAGGCCGAAAAAATTATTATTGAGCAGCAGCTGCGTCTGGCCAATGCCGCGAAATTAAGTGCGGTGGGAGAAATGGCGGGAGGAGTGGCACATGAAATCAATAATCCACTTACAGTCATAAATAGCAATATGAAAATTTTTAATAAGTTATTGGATAAAAATGATTTTGATGTCCCAAAGTTGAAGCAATTAACTGAGACCGTGGAGAAAATGAGCGACAGAATTGCTAAAATTATTCACAGTCTTAGAATTGTTTCAAGAGATTCCCCTGAGGTTGAATTCAATACAGTTCGTTTAGGGGATTTATTTGAAGATGCACTTATGCTTTGTCGAGAGAGGATTGCGAATAATTTTGTCAGATTGGACTTGGAAAGCAATTCTTCTTTACTTGATTTGAAGCTGGAATGCCTCCAGAATCAATTAGTGCAAGTTTTTATCAATTTACTTATGAATGCCTATGATGCTGTTCAGAATCAAGTTGAGAAGTGGATAAAACTCTCTGTCGTGGACAAAGGGGCCACAGTGGAGATCAGAATCATGGACAGTGGAACCGGCATTTCGGTTGAAATACATAACAAAATATTCATGCCATTTTTTTCAACCAAGGACATTGGCAAGGGCACTGGTTTAGGTTTAAGCCTTGCTCATTCAATTGTGGTACAGCATGGGGGGGAGATATATCTAGATACGACCTGTCTCAATACCTGCTTTGTGCTTCGATTGCCTAAAGTCCAGCCATCTCAAAATTAGATTCAGCGTTTTTTTTTGTATTTTTTAAAGTCGTTGCGTTTATAGCTTCGGTTTCAATAGCATCTGGGTTTTTCCAGATGAAAAGGCCTGCTTGCCGGTTTTGTGATCCATTGATCCAGGCAAAGTGCTGATTGCCCCAAGGTTGCTTACATTCGGGATCTCTAAAGCGTGGAGACCAAGTTCCAGTATTGATATACTCAATATCTTCTAGCCGAAAATGCTCGGGCAGGTGGGTATGTCCATGAATAACCCTGGTTACGCCTGCGGCCTTAGCAGAGAGTGGGGTGCGTTCCACTGCTTTGCGGGCATTTTCACGTACGTCTGATTTGACTCCGTGAGAGTAGTAGATAAAAAATGGTAAACATGTCATAAGCGGAACAGCGAACCACCATAATGAGACATTGGCGAATAAATGCGATGTTGTAAAAATTTGCCAGCAGGCAGCGACGATGATGGCGAGTAAAAAAGCGCGATCCAGCCACAATTCTCTTAAAACCATAAACGGTCTCAATACTGCGGGATGGGCATGATTTTCTTTTAGATTCAAAACCACGCTAGGGATTGAATTGGAGCGATAAGCGATTTGCTTAACCCGATCATCAAATGTCAGAGGATCTTTAAGCGTTGGGTAGAGTCCCTCATTAATCGAGGTGAAGAGGGTGCGCAAGGAACCCAGAAGCCAGGTAAAAATCATGAAGGGTTGAATCTTAGCTTCATATTTAAAAAAGAAGCGTGCGAAGTCCATACTACTTTTGACAAATGAATCATCGCTATGTGGATTTTTTAGTCCCATATCATTGACCATATAGCGGTTAGCAAGATTGCCAAAAGGAAGTCGCATTTTGTACTTACCATTTTTCACAATGAGGGGGTGAACAGGATCGATGGCCATACAATAGGGATCGTATTGATGCCCGTGCTCAATCAATGTATCGCCTTGACTGACATAAAACCATTCACAAAAGCGAACGTGTGCCCGAAGATTGTCGGGCAGATCAAGTTTGTCTAAAATGGCCTTTTGAACTTTCGGCCAATAAAGTTCTATATCGTGATTCCCAATAATAAAAATGAGATGATTCCCCTCGCGCACAAAGTTGCTGAGGGATTCCACCCAGAGAGAATGGTCTTTCAAAATAAGGTTTATTTTAAAAAGTGATTTTTCCTCAGTAGAATCGAGGCCAAAGCGCTTTTCCATGTGACTAACTTCAAAGCTGGGTTTTTTGGGGATGGCAGTGATGGAATCAAAATCAAATATGTCTCCATTTAATACTAATTCAATTGCAGCGGCATCAATCTTTTTTTGCATGAAATCTAAAAAATTAGAAAAAGAGTCATCGATAAAATAATCTTTGCGGCGAAATTTTTTCCATAGGGGGTTATTGGCGCGAGCGGGCTCAGCATCTGAGAGATGGAGGTCACTGACGACAATAGTGTGGTATTGAGATGTTGGGCGGTTCATACAACTCCTAATTCGTCATTTTAGCACTGAGGCCAAGGCTGATTTTGTAAAAGAATTGTAAAGAGCAGAGGAAATTTAATGGACTATCTACAAATTTAGTTGATGGCTGAAATCCAAAGCTCTAGCTCAATTCTCATTAATCTAACACCTTGAAATAAGGTTCACGGCCATGAGAATTACTAATGGCCATTCATTATAAACAATAAATTACAATAATGATCTGATGAGACTATAAGTCCTTTGGAAAGTTTAATCTTAGGTGACAGTGCCATTTGGCATATATGAGGATTCGATCGTGAGAAATGCATTTATACTATTGTTAGCAATGATTACTATTGCTGGAGTTGCCAAATCATCCGAGCCATCAGATTTTGCCAATATCTCTTCCGCCGAGCTCATTTCTTGGCATTTTGACCCAGACTCATCCGTGGCACAACTGGATATCCAGGGAGGTAGGGTTATACTTAATCTTGATAAAAAGACGATAGTATTAAGTTTGAGAAGTCCTGCTAATTGTCCAGTCGGTGCCATGTGTTTGATCGCAAACTCGTATCACTGGATCAGCCTTCCCTTGGTAGAGATAAGGCGCAATTCATGCGGTGAAATCAGTTATTATGGACTCAGGGACTTAACCCCTGCTGATGGCAGACGTGAAGAGCTGATAATTCACGATAATTCTCAGTCAAACTGTGAAATTCTCTATGCTGCAAAGACCATAGCAATATACCGCGAAGGCCTTTACAACAGATTTGAACATCAATTTCACAATTTCCAGTCTGTTTTATTTGCCCAAAAGCTTCAGTAAAATGAAGTGTGCTACTCAGGTTTTTCATCGCTAATCAAATTTAATCTTTTATAACTTGGTTTAACTGTCGGAATAAATTCTCATTTGTTGTCTTCCTGCATATAATAAAAAGCAAAGAGATAAGAGGAAAATATCATGCAAGAGATTTACGATTTTATTGTGATCGGAAGTGGTTTTGGTGGAGCCGTCAGTGCCATGCGCTTGTCGCAAAAAGGCTACAAAGTTGCCATTTTGGAAGAAGGGCGCTCTTTTAAAAATTCAGAGTACCCAAAGAGTAATTGGAATATTAAAAAATTCTTATGGATTCCACTGATTAAATGCTTTGGTATTCAAAAAGTTTCGCTTTTAAAAAAAGTAATGATTCTACATGGTGCGGGTGTAGGAGGCGGCTCTCTTGTTTATGCTAATACCTTGATGCTGCCGGTACCTCCTGTTTTTCATAATGGCAAGTGGCCAAAGGGTTTGAACTGGGAAAGTGAGCTTTCTCCCCATTACGCCATGGCGAAAAAAATGTTGGGCGTAATTGAAAATCCTTATTTGGCCGAGGGAGACCTAGCAATGAAAAGGCTGGGGGAGAGACTTGGGGTGGCCGACACCTTTCATCCTACTCAGGTGGGCATATTTTTTGGTGAGCCCGATAAAGTTGTGCCTGACCCGTATTTCAAGGGGGCGGGGCCGGAAAGAACCGGCTGTTCCTATTGTGGAAGTTGCATGATTGGTTGTCCCAATGGGGCTAAAAATACTTTGGATAAAAATTATCTTTATTTTGCCCAAAAATGGGGAGCAAAAGTTTTTAGTATGCACAGAGCGCTGAAAATTTCCCCACTTCCTGAGGGGGGGTATGAGGTTGAGGCGCAGGATAGCTCTTCAATATTTTCTAAACAGAGAAAGATTTTCAAAGCACGCCAGCTTGTCTTGAGCGCTGGAGTATTGGGTACATTAAAACTTTTGTTTATTAATAAAAATATTTATAAAACACTGACCAATATAAGTCCTAAGTTGGGAGAAAATGTCAGAACCAACGGCGAAAGTTTATTGGGTGCCACCTCTCTCGACAGAGGCGTTGATATGAGTAAGGGGATCGCAATTGGCGCTGCCATTCATCCCGATTATCGAACCAAGATTGAGGGAGTGCGCTACCCTTCGGGATCAAATTTAATGCGTTTATTGGCCATTCCCTTAACAGGTGACGGCAATTGGATTGTTAGACCACTAAAGATGTTGGCCAATTTGGTGATCAAGCTTCCATCGATTATACGGCTTTACAGTATTTGGGATTGGGCCAAGCAAACTATTATTTTATTAGTTATGCAATCAGATGAAAGTAAAATGAAAATGCGTATTGGCAAATCCCTTTTTTCGCCCGGTGGGTATGTTTTAAAAGGCGAGAGTATGGCAGGAGAAATGCCCAGTTATATTCCGATAGCTCAAAAAGCGGCACAGGAATTAAGCCAAGACATTCATGGTGTGGCCCAAAATATTATTAGTGAAGTTTTAATGGCGACTCCCGCAACTGCCCACATTCTCGGGGGGGTCCCTTTTGGGGATGATGCCTTAGAGGGAGTTATAGGATTAAATCATGAAGTTCATGGCCATCCAGGGTTATATGTTATGGATGCCAGTGTTATTCCTTCAAACCTCGGAGTTAATCCAAGTTTTACTGTCACCTCCATGGCCGAAAGATTTTGCTCAATGATTGCCAATAATCCAAATATGGGAAAGGATTTTACTCCTCCCGTCATTGAATTTGGATCATCAGCGGTCAGCGTCGAGGCAAAAATATGATTAGTGACTTCGGTTTACGCATTAGTGAAAGAATGGCCGGTTTTTTAATTTTTACTGAAAAACCAGTCGATGCAAGTTTACTTAATGAACATTTTGAAGTGAATAAAAAATATCCCTTTGATTTTTCCATCCATGCATTTTCTCCTTTTCCTTTTAAATATCCGGTTCAGCATCAATTTGAGGGGGAGTGTCACCTTCCTGGATTCCCTAATGATTATAATTTACCAGAGCAGATTAAAAGACCCAAAACTGCTGGGAAATTGCAGATATCTCATAAAGGGGTTGCCTACGATTTTGAAACAGAGATTCCTGGCCATGGCAAGGTTCGTATTTTTGGTGCAAAAACCTATGTCTGGGACTCTCTTTCTTGGCCTAGGATCAGAACTGGATTGACTTTTTTGCCGGTAAAAATTGAAAGAGATGGAAAAATTATTGGCAGCGGAGAGCTGAAATATCTCTCTCCCTTGTGGGAATTTCCTTTTGGTTTGCGTATTTGTAAAAAAGAGTTTGCCCATAGACCAGATCTAAAACCGGCCAAAAAAGTTTTTCCCTTGGTTACGGTTCTTTATCCCGATTATTATCAATTAGGCAGTGACGAGGAGATTCTTAATTCTTTGCAAGAGCAGTTTAAGATAACTCCTTGGCCAGCACGTAAATTAATGGAAATCTCAAATTTATTTGTAAAATTTCTCTGTGCTGTTCGTTTTGGCAAGCGAATTGGGCGTTTAGATTTAAATGAGAGGATCAGTTTTTGTAAAATACTACAAAGTAATATTTTTGCGAAACTTCTCGCCATCCCTTTAATTGTCACTATTTTGCACACCGTATTTGGGCAAAAAGAATTTCTAAGAAAGAAGGGGCAAAATATTATTACTCCCCCCAAAACATTTGAACCTGAGCCTTGGATGTCGTTGCTTCAAGGTCCAAATGGAGATTTAGGACATGAGCCGTTTGAAGTTGACGTCGTAGTTGTCGGTTCTGGTGCGGGAGGAGCTGCCTTGGCAAGTTCATTATCCCAAAAAGGGTTGGCGGTTGCGATCGTTGAAGAGGGACACTATTTTAAACGTCAGGACTTAACTGGCCTTTCGGCATCGATGATACGCAAATTGTATCAACAAAATGGTGTTAATTTTTCTCTTTCAAATGTTCCCTTATGGATCCCGACAGGAAAGTGCGTCGGCGGAACAACATTTATTAATAGTGGAACATGCATAAAAACACCGCCTGAGTTATTAGAAAAATGGCGCCAGAGTTCTGGCGATTCAAAACTTGATTTGGAACCTTATTTTCCTATTGTTGAAAGAGAATTGGGTTTCAATCGTGTTCCTAAGGAAATTATAGGTGGAATTTCCAATGTCCTAGAAAGAGGGCTCGAGGGGACCAATTACAAATATGGCCCTTTGAAAAGGGCGGAAATGGGGTGCGATGGACAAAGTTATTGTGTCATTGGTTGCCCCACCAATGCCAAGCGTAGTACCGCAGTTTCTTTTATTCCTGAGGCACTCAAGCGAAATGCATTTTTATTTTCTCCCTTTCAGGCAAAAAAAGTTCTCTTTGAAGGTAAAAGTGCAGTAGGTCTACAGTGTGGAGTTGAAGGTTTTGGCCAGGAATTTGATATTACTTTCAAGGCCAAGTTTGTTGTTATCGCCGCGGGCACTTTTAAAACGCCTTGGCTTTTGCATAAATCTGGAGTGACCAAAAAAATGCTCCCGGCATTAGGAGAGAATTTAACAATACATCCAGCCCTGACAGTGGGGGGGATGTTTAATCGTCCGGTACGAGAGACATTGTTTGTGCCCCAATCAATGGGCATATTTGAATTAGGTCATCCCAATTATATTTGTGAGGGATACACTCTACCTGTTGATGTAGTGGCTTCTGCCATGGGGCAGTGGGGAGCTGAATTAAAAGAGATTATGGATCGCATCTCTCATGTGACAAATTTTAGCTCAATGATGAAGGATGTAGTCAAAGGGAAAGTTGTTTTGACTCCATGGGGACCTTTGCCCAGTTACTTTGTAAATCGTCAGGCCGTGGAAATCATGAAAGACTCTGCGGTTTTCCTTTCAAAAATTTTTCTCAAAGGTGGAGCTGAAAAAATTTACGTGCCGATTCATGGTCATAATATTGTGAAAAGTGAAGACGATATAAGACTTTTAGAGCAGGCGCATGTCTCTTCTCAGCATTTTATGCTATCCGCCCATCATCCACTCGGATCATGCCAAATGGGAAGTCGATCCGGATCATCTGTCGTTGACTGGGATGGGCGTGTCCATGGCTTGGATGGGTTATATATTTGCGATGGTTCGGCAATTCCTGGCCCGCTCGGTGTCAATCCACAAGTCACCATAATGGCGAATGCTCTTCGAATTGCGGATAAAATTATGGAGAGGTTAGGTTGAATCCAGTTAATGAATTTGAGACACTGAAATGCCAGCACGGAATATATGAGTCTTATTACTTTCGCGGTAATCACAGCGATGGCCGTCACGCTTTTTGGCTCAAGCACAATTTATTAAGGTTTAAAGGCGAAAAAAAAATTCGTCTTGATAATATCTTTATTTATTTTGATAGAAGCTCTAAATCGGCGCCATTGGTTTTACAGCAGTCAAAAATTTTAAGCGATGATGAAATTAGCAAAATGAGAAATAGCGACTGGGATAATTTTAAAATTAATTTTGAAGGTGATGATTATTTTTTCATAGCTTCGGGCAAAGTGAACGGGAAAATAGGTGAACTAGAGTGGAATTTTAAGCTTCAGCGCTCCAATGTTTCATATTTTCATTTTGACAAAAAATGGTTTTATCGAGGATTTTTTCCCAAGAAGAAAATTCTTACACGTGATATAGATTTAGGTTTTTCTGGCGAAATAAAATTAAAAGACAATACAGTTAGTGGGGAATTTAAAGGCATGAATGGTCACAATTGGGGCAAAGAGCATGCCTATTGCTACGCCTATGCCGATGCCAATCAGTTTACTGACATGCAGGGTAATGCTGTTTCTGCTTTTTTTGACGGATTTTCGGCCAAGATTAAGATTGCCGGTTGTAAAACACCATACCTTAGTTCAGGCGCGCTTTTGCTTAATCACAAGTGGTATGTCTTTAATCAGGTTCTGTCTTCATACAAGCACGAGGTCAGACAATTAGATGCGAGAAATTGGTGTGTGTCTTTTTTGAGTGACACACATAAGCTAGAAGTTGACATAATTGGTACGTGCTCCGAGCAAAGCATTCCCTGGGTTGCTTTAATGTATGACCATCCATCAGGTCGGGTCTCCAAGGTTGAAAATACTAAATTTGCCAAGGCACATCTCAGGCTTTATGAAAATGATCAGATAATGTCCGAACTCAAAACTGACTTTTTTGAACTTGAAACACTTTTTCCCTAGGTCGTCTTTTCCTTTGTCTGCAATTTATGCAAATAGGGCTAAAATGTAGTTAAGGCGGTGATAATTTTATGGAAGAATTGGGAATAAGGAAAACATTTGTTTTATCGGATGGGCGGGAAGTTGTCTATCGCACAAGTTTTAAGCAGAAACAGGCCCCTGACGGTGCTCCATTGATAGTTTTTAATAATGGCCTGGTATGCGGGAATGCCTGGTGGTACTTCACCATTAAGCTTTTTGATTCTATGAAAATCCCATATCTTTTACATGAGTACCGTGGACACTTTGATGGTAATTTTGTAGAGGACCAAAAAAAAGTTAATTTTAAGCAGTTCTCTTGCGACCTGGAAGAGATTCTGGAAGAGATTCAGGCAAAAAAAATTGTATTGGTTGGGCACAGTATGGGTGTCAATGTGACCTTGGATCATGTCTTTTCACATCCAGAGAGAGTGTTGGGAATGGCGCTGATTTCAGGCACACCAATTGCACCAGGCGAGCACCTTTTTAATTTCAAATATGCTAAACATTTGTTGCCATTGCTTTTTTATTCTCACCCACTCAAAGATCGGATTATCGGTAATATTTGGAAAACTTCACATCTGAATCCTATCGCTTTAAAACTTGTGCATAATCTGGGAACAGATCCGGAACGAGTTCCTAAGAAGATCATCAAATGGTACATGCAGGATTTATGCAAGGTTGACTATCAGCTTTTTGTACA
>Ga0210057_1007647_pt1 | contig 13022 bp, 14 predicted proteins | sample CryGeyCG2114_010_2_FD_183968 | JGI IMG/M metagenome (GOLD analysis project Ga0210057, IMG submission 183968) | Groundwater microbial communities from aquifer - Crystal Geyser CG10_big_fil_rev_8/21/14_0.10 (SPAdes) (version 2) | ecosystem: Environmental > Aquatic > Deep subsurface > Groundwater ... | reverse complement strand
TCTTGTTTGTTCATTTCTGACCAACACTATTTTTAGCTTCGTAAGGCCTCGCCTTGCAGTCTCGAGTTTTCGAATTTTCGAATTTTAAGAATTTTAATTTTAAAAATATATGTAAAACACAAGCGGGACATCGTGAACGATGTTAGAACTATTATACAAAATACTCCAGGCTATATCCACATTCCCGACTTGCAGCCACAATTAGCTATTTCTCTTATCCGCTGACTATTTCTCAAAAAATATAAATTTATATTATGTATTTAAAGCTGAAAAACAGTACCGTCTGGTAATCTGATAATCTTATTCAACCCTATGCCTTCCATAAATTCTTCATCGTGAGACACTAGAAGTATTGAGCCTGCATATTCCTTTAACATATGGGCTACTGAGTTTCGGGAGGCTACATCTAAGTGGTTTGATGGTTCATCTAGAACTAAAAAGTTATGTTTTCCTAAGGCCAGTTTGGCAAGCATAACACGACTTCTTTCTCCGAAACTTAATACACCTACGGGCTTAAATACATCATCTCCTGAGAAGAGAAATGCACCCAAGAATGTACGCAATCTTTGATCAGATTCTGCCCCTGCAATTGAACGCATTTCCTCAAGCACAGTGTTATCAACATTTAAGTCTTCCATTTCTTGAGAGTAGTATCCAATATCAACCTTATTGCCAATTATAAAAGTACCCTCATCAGGTTCAATTACTCCTGCAATTATTTTAAGTAGTGTACTTTTCCCCGCACCCACAGGACCAACAATAGCGACTTTTTCACCTCTTATAATATCCATATTTATGTTTGAATAGTCTAATGTATTCTCGCCATACCTTTTTATAAGATCAGATGTCTTTAATACCTCATATCCGCTTTGGGTTTCTACTTCAAATCCTATTCTTATAACTTTCTCTTTTCTCTTCCTTGTTGTTCTGTCAGCTTCAATCTTTGCTATCTTTTTTTGCCTGTCCTTGGAAGTTTTTGAGTGTACTCCCGCCCTAAAGCGATCAGCTTGTTCTTGCAGTCTAGCTATTTCAGCATCTGTTCTCATTGCAGTTTTTTCTCGTTCAAAATCTCTTTGTGCTTTTTGCGCCTCATAACTTTCATAACCTCCCGTATAAGTGAAAGCACCACGGTCCTCAAGGGATAGCTCGATTACTTTTTCTGTGAAAGCGTTAAGAAAAGTAGGCTGGTGCGAAATTACTAACATTGCCCCTCTATAGCTTCTCAAATAATCTCCAAGCCAAGCTACAGAATCAGGATCTAAATGGTTTGATGGTTCGTCTAAAAGCAACAAATCAGCATTGGAGATAAGAGCTTGTGCTAGAAAAAGCTTTGTTTTTTCTCCTCCACTAAGATTTGAAACCATTGTTCCCAATCCGATGTTTTCAGGCAAACCCACACCATCAAGTATCGCTTTGGCATCAGATTCAATTGTATAGCCGCCTTTGAACTGATAAATGGTTTGTAGTTCACCATACTCGTCAAGTTCAGCTTCTAGGCCAGTCTTTTGTTGTGTGAAAACAGTTTCTAGTTCGTGCATGCGTCTTTGGATTACATCTAGGCCTCTGGCGTGCAAAAAATACTCCAATACAGTATGCTCTTGATCCTTTGGAAAGACATTTTCTATGGATTGGGGAACATAGGCAATATTAAGACCTCGTGAGACTAGGACACTGCCGTCATCTGGCTGTTCGTCACCTGTAATTACTTCAAACAATGTTGTTTTTCCTACACCGTTAGAGCCAACTAGCGCAGCATGCTCACCCTGGGTAATATTTAAGTTAACTCCGCTTAAGATCTCGTTCTCTCCTTTAGAGACAGAGACATTATTTAAGGTTAATATTACCTTACTGGTTCGCTCACTAGACTCTTTGCCTGGTATAAATCTTTCTGGTGACATAAATCGTTGGTATTTTATCACATTCTATGCTATAGGTGATATTTTGAACCTAAAGTGCTAGAATACCAGGCATGAAGGAAAATGAGCGAAATATCGGTAAAGGTACTGAATTTTCAGTTACTTCAGAACAAAGAGAGCGTCTTATTCAAAATACTAAGACTGCCTTTGAAGTGGCCAAAACTATAACCAGGAGATCGACGCCTTTATTGCTGTATGGAGGCACAATTAGGAATATACTCCTCGAAAAAGAGACTTCGATTCCAGATTACGATTTTATTGGGGATATTGACCCCGATCAAATACAAAGAGACTTTCCTAACCTAGTTATAGGTAAATGGGACGAGGTTCAAACAATGAGACTGAAAGTGGGAACTACCCTTTATGATTTCACTTGGACAAAAGATGTGCAAAAAAGGCTTTCTGTCGGAGATATAACAATCTCTAACCTCTGCATGACTGAAGACGGTCAGGTAATTGACTACTTTGGAGGATTAGAATCACTTGCAAAAAAAGAAATAAAAATGATTAATCCTGACGAAAAGATTGCGGCTAATCCAGTTAGGATTTTGAGGGCATTTAGATTTGCAGCCGAACTCGGGTTCACAATTGAAGATGAAACACTTAATTCAGCTATTAAAAACGCTCACCTCTTAAGTGAAGCTACAACTTTGGATGACGATATCTGGCAAATATTATCCTTAGAACACGATACTCGAACACAAGTGCTTGGATTGCTTCGCCAATATGGAATTGATCGCTACATTACATATCCAGATAATGTTTACGAAACTATAAATACACTTGCAATAGAAAAAGATATAAGCCGATGTCCTCAGATTGCAGAAGTGGCTCAAATGTTTGATACCACAACTTACCTAGTAGGTGGTGCCATCCGAGATATGATTTGGGATAAGCGAATGAATGATTTTGACTTTAAGGTTCATATGCCTGTGGAGGAAATAATTAGGATACTTGAGGTAAATGGCTTTACAAAATCTCCCGATTACCACACCAAGGAACACCAATATTATGTAAGTGCATTTGCAGGAGTTGTTGGAGCAGTTATCGATGGAGTGGATATTCATCTATCGCAAGTTGATACTACTGATATACCAACATTGATAAGCGAAGGAGATGTAAATTTTAGCTGTTGCGTGTACAACATTCATACTGGAAGGATTGAAAACCCTGAAAGGATAAGAGAAATAAGAGACAAAGAAATAAAATTCGCAAATCCAGAGAAGGCGAAAGAAGACCCAATTATAGTTATTAATGCTCTAAAGCAAATTTCCCGTATACCTGATATTGTTATTCCTCAAGAAACTAGAGATATTATTGAAGCAAGTATCCCTCAAATAGTTGAGTTTGCAAGAACAAATCCCTCTTTCAGATATAAGATCGCTTCATTCTGTGGGAACTTAAACTCCGAGCAAGTTTATGAGCTTTTTGGTGAAGATTCCCAAGATATTTTTGAAGGTATTGAAAGAAAGAAAAGTAAACTCGTTGCAACAAGTCCGCAGTATACATCTATACCGCTAGCCGAACTTACAGAAGGAGACAAAGTAGAGGTAACAAAACTATTAAGAGCGGGGTATGGAAAATATTTTGATGAATCAAAAGTCTTCTCTGGAAATGTCAACTCGGTTGTAATTCAACGAGGTGAAAAGGGGATACAATCTTGTTGCTTGGTAGATGGAGAAAGGTTGTATTCTGCAGCTGCGAGAGAAGGTACTGATTGGATAGCGATTATCGCCGATCTTGCTAAAAACAATTACAATGTTTGGTGTACTGTAGATTGTAATAATCCAAAAATTCAAGCTTTGTGTTCCATTGCGGGACTGGCAATAGAAACAAACCCTCAAGTGATTAGAAAGATACTTGAAACAAAAACTGAAAAATATAGAGGCGTTAGTGTTTATGAATTCAACGGAATGGTGGTCTTTAAGAAAAACAATGAACCTGATGATTACCCACAAGTTTTGTTGAGGTCTTAATTATTGCTTTCCTAATTCAGGAAAAGTTTTCTCAATAGCGTATAAGAGAGTTGTCTTTGCTTTGTCCAAAGGTTCCAGAATTGTAGTTCCTGCGGCTCCTCTGTGACCCCCGCCTTTTTCACCAACTATTTTTGCGATCCTACTTACATCAAATCTGTTTTCATCTCGTGTTCTTAGGCTTACTGTAACTACATTTGGCTCTGCTTCAACCAAGCTTGCTACTAAATCCCATCCAATTACGGCTTTAAGCAAGCTAGCCACTAAACCCTCCATAGCATCACTTTTAGAGAGGTTTCTTTTCTTAATCTCCTCATAAGGGATTACTGATAAAACGACATGATCAGAGAAATATTTCTGTATCGAAGAAAGTGCTAGTCCAGTCATCTCCACCTCTATTGGCTTTTTATTATTCTCTAGATTAAAAATTAGTTTATGATAGTCAGGGTTAATCTTTGCCAGTTCGGAAGCAGCCTGAAGTGTGTCTGGGGTCGATTTTTGGTACTTAAAACCGCCAGTGTCGGCAAATATTCCCATAAATAAACAAACGGCAATGTCAGGATTGACTTCTACTCCCCATAGCTTGAAAAGTTCATATAAAATTTGACTGGTGGAAGAATAGGTTGGTTCAACAAGGTTGATATTGCCGAATTTAGAGTTCGTAGCGTGGTGATCTATTACGATAGTATTCATGCTATCTGGAAAATTTATATCTGCTATCTGAGTAATTTGTGAGGGAGAAGAGCTGTCCAAGATAAGAAATAAGTCAAATTCATTCGAATTTATTTGAGTATAATTTTTTGATTGTATCCATTTGCAATTAGGGAATTCCATTAGACTTTGAGGATAATCTGTATCTCCGATAATTGGAGTTACATTTTTGCCAAGCTTTTTAAGCACAGCAGACATAGCCAGTACCGATCCGACACTATCAGGGTCGGGATAAGGATGGCAATGTAACAAAATCTTGTTTGATTTTTGAATGGCCTCAAGTATGGTTGGGGCCATTTCTCTAATCTGATCAGTCATATAAGTATTTTAGCCTATTTGAGACTCTTAAGCGAGAAACATGGTAAAATCCCTCTATGATAGAAAGAGATTATGGGTATATCGCTGCTACATTTTCTGGCAAAGATATTGAGCCATTTCAAAAGCTGACTAGAAAGATTTGTGTTGAGGAGGATCTTTATCGGACTAAAGCAGTCAACTATATAAATGGAGATGTGTCTTCAAATCTGCATCTCACTATATTTTATGGCCTAATTGATGAGCGGATCGATAAAGAAAAACTTCAAGCTCATATAGACCAGCTACAACTTGATAATCTCAGGCTGGGAGGGCTTTATTTGAGACAAATTCCTGGCAATCAATATCAAATTCTTTGGGTTATGGTAGTTGATGATAAAGACAATTTGAAAGAAATAACTGAAAGTTTCAAAGCATTTGAACATGATGAGTCTGTTCAACTCGAATTTATGCCACATCTGACCTTGGCTTATGTCAGGCCAGAATACAGACTGGGAGACTTAATTCCAAATTACCCTAAAGAAATAAAAGTGGAAAAAATACAGTATTTTGAAAAATAAACCAAAATCATTTGCCAGAGAATCAACCTCACCCCTGTCTAACCCATTGTGTCGCCTCCTGTGCCACTTTTCAACCTCTGGTGGCATAAGTTACCCATTTTTTTGACTTCAACCGCCTTGTTAGGCATACTAGCCAGCTATAAGGAGCATTACTATGAACATGAACCAAGATAGACATCAAAGAAGTAGACTGCAAGCCATAGCCTTCGGTAAGGCTTTGAGAAAGGGTCTAATGGAAGATGCTATTGTAAGGGAGTGTTTTTCTAATTCACCTTTTAGCAAAAGAGAGCTTAAACTTCAGGCAAGGATGGAAAAATTACCCAATGAGGGTTGTAAAGAAGAAGACTTAGCTTGGCAGAGGGAAAGCAAACTCAGGGCGGAAGCATCTCGTAGAGCTTTCCAGAGAGGTTTGGAGTTAGGAATAAAAACTGAGTAACTACTCCTCTGTCTGGTATTTTTCAAGAGCAGTTGGTTTGTAGTTTCTGATGGCTTCATGCGTTAGCTCTAACTGGCAGAGCTTGTGAATCTCGGTCTCAATATGAATCGCCATTGTCCAGGCATCGCTACCAAGATCGTCAGTGATTTCTCTCTCCCGCATGGTTCTAAGGTAACTCTTGGCGAACATTTCACACATTTTTGATTGGCTGGGATACAGCCTACCACTGGCATTAAGGTGATCTTCGTAAAGCCAATAGCCAATTACGCCTAAAATGAGAACTAGGATAGTAACGCCTATCAGGAGAGGTTTGTTTTTCATACCAATTTTATTTTAGCTCACAGCTTATCTATCTCGAAACCGTCGTTGTCGTAGACTGCGACTTGCCCACCCTGGGTGATGGTAAGGAAAACCGTTGGATAAAGGGTATCGGTCTGCTTAATACACCAGGCGCCTTTATCGTTCTGGTAGGCGGCTTCGTTATCCCGATCCACATCGCCACACATCTCATGTTCCTTGGTGTGGGGAGAATTGTAGTCGGTCCACTTTACAAAGTGGTTCTCGATCTTTGAGCCTCGATACTCATAGGTCATTTGGGAGATGTCGACACCAAAGATATCCTGGTTTTTAGTCATGAAGGCTTCTGCTACGGGTTTGATTGATTCAGGAGTAGTGTAGCGAGGAGTATTGTCATACTTGGGCATATTCTCAAACCAGCGAGTGCCGTCCTCGTTCGTTCCCCACCTGCGCTCGGCTTCACCCACCTCCACAATGTAGTTGGTTTTAGGATCAACCTGAAAACCAAACAGAGCAGCTTCATAGTGTTCAATCGCAGGGTTGTTGTAGTCGGTCCCCGTATCACCAGGCAGGGTATTAAACCTGCTACAGATAAAATCAACGGGGATATCGGTCATCCCCAAGTATTGACGAATGTTGGCTACCGCCTGCTCCCGCTCTTCGGCTGGACGACCAGTCAGTACGCAAAACTCTTCCCGAGCAGCTTTATATTGCTGAGAGTCCTTGTTAGGGTATTTAGTCATGACGGCATTAAGTTCAGCAATCCGTTTTGCTTCTGATAGTTCTTGCCTTCTACTACCCAGGAAGATCTTGCCCGCATCGGAAAGAGTCAACTGGTTGTAACAACTGGAGAAGAAGTCCCATTTATCACCGTCCATGGGTACATCAATCGGAAACTGAAGGTGCGTTTGAGCCAGGCAATATCGCTCCCTAGCACCTTTGACCTGCAAGACACCAACAAACAGAAGAATAAGGATAACGAGAAGTCCTCCCAGGAAGGGTAAGAGGCAGATTTTTCGTTTTTTCATTTTCATTTAGACTGATAGGTTCGTGGATATTAGCTTCCTATGGCACTAAAAGTCAAGTATACTTGTGCTTTTCCCACCAGGGTAATTATAACACGAAAGAATACAGGGAGTATCATTTTAGGTAATGGGCAAACAAATTACACACCAATATATTTTGAAAAAGTTCGGGAAGCAACTGCAAAAAGTGAGAAAGTCCAAAGGGATCTCACAGGAAGAACTGGCAGCACGGCTTTCTATGCACAGGACCTATATTGGCATGGTTGAGCGGGGTGAGCGAAATCCAACAATCAGAACGCTCTATAAAGTGGCTAAGGCATTAAAGGTTGAGTCTTCTGAGTTGCTCCTGTTTTGATTTGAGTTTATCTTTCCCCGCTTTCACGATAAAATATAGGTAGGAAAGTCCTGTGAGGACTTATATTACCCAAAATTACTATGAGTGTGCCAACAGCGATCATTGAAATCGCTACCATAATCAAAAACGAAGCGGAGCTGCTTCCAGAAGCAGAAGATAGACTTGTTATTCCACTAAGTGAATTTAGAGATAACAATGGCGTCTTGTTTGGTAAAGAAAAGCTGGGAAACATCTTAAGAAAGCTACAGGAGCTTGAAACCATTATCTTGATTAACACCTCGAATCTTAGGAGCCACAAACTGACCCTCCAATCAGACAAGGTTGTATTGGCAATCAGGCGGGATAAATTGAACACATTTTTGTCAGAAAATATAGATGAGTTTTCATCATCACAAGACTCGAGGATTAGCCAGGAGGTTCCAGCCAGATCACCTCTTGGGTGGAGTATTGAACAATCAGGTGGTGAAGGAAAAATTATCAAAGATGGAAAAACCATTTTTACTTTTCCGCATGACTGGAGTGATAAATTCAAATACTTTACCTATGCTTGGAACAACAAATACAACCAAACATCTTCATACAAGGAACTTTATGAGTCGAAGGATAAAAAATATCCAGACCAAAAAGGAGAGAACTGGCTGGTCAATAAAACCATTAGGGTGACCATGAACAAATTGCGAAAAGAGTTCGAGCGCAAAAAAGTGCCGATTACCATCGAAACGAAAAACGGAATTAAAGTCTTCGTGAACAAGTAGTCAAAAGCACCAGTTTTCTGCCAATTTCCTCCTAAAACTCTCCAATTGACGGTTCCTTAGAACCCTCTATTAAGCTCAAGCCAGAGAAATAAACTCTGGCTTTTTTTATTTGCCAACCAAACATATATGACCAATTTATTAAACAAAGACCAACACTGGGCTACATATGACCTCGGATGCAGTGCTGCGCTCGTGACTGAGGGTTTTGAACTTGTCTCCCTGGAGCGTGATAACCCAAAAAAAGTTAAGTTCATATTCCTTCAATCCAAAAATCTTGAGAAGTGCGTTAACGACTACTTTGCTGGTCGTTTGTTGGTGAGTGCCCGATCCCTCTTTGACAACACCAAGATGCTTAAAAACCGAATTTATTCGACTGCCTAGCTATGCAATTAACCGAGCAACAAATTACTAAATTTCAGGCGATTTACAAGACTCGGTTTAACAAGCAGTTGAGCAGAAAAGAAGCCCTGGAAAAAGGCATCAAGCTGGCACGGATGATGCAGATCATCTACCGCCCGATAACCAAGGAGCAATACCAACAGTTACAGACAAGAAACAGTCAAACAGAAAATCTATGAAACAACCTAAATTCAACATTAAAGACGAGTCACAAGACAGAAAATACTTCTCGATTGTGCCAAATTACATCATTAACCACTCTACCCTAGAGGAGCGGGGTTTTTACTTAACTCTCAAGCGCATTGCAGGTGAAGATAGCAAGGTTTTCTACTCAGCCAGAGAGTTGGGGAAACAATGTGGTGTCAGTAAAGACACTGTCTATCGACTCTTAAGGTTGCTGGTTAAAAGAGGCTGGATTAAAGAAGCAGGCACAATTCCAGCAAAAACCAAACCCAGGATGACTTACGCCATTGTGGACATTTGGGACAAAAACAATGAGTTTTACCTCAACAAAAAGATTGTCTCAAACGAGGGACAATCTCAATCAAGTGAGCAGATAGTCGTAAAACAGGGACAAACATCGTCGCAAACCAAGGACACAAAAGAAGAACCTGGTAAAGAAAAACCTAACAAAGAAATAAATAGAGAAAAGGGGTTAATTCCTCTTAAGAACAAGTATTCCTCCATTGACTCTATCGGTCCAACAGAATTCCAGGCGGTAGCCGAGTATTACCAGGTTCCCCTGGCTTTTGTTAGAAGTAAGTATGACGACATGGTCAACTGGCACGAGTCCACAGGTAAAGTGCGCAAAAACTGGCTGGCAACTCTTAGAAACTTTGTGAAGTTAGACGCAATAAAAATTAGAAAGGAGGTGTCAAATGTCGACAAAAAACGAGGCATCGACGCAAGTGGAATATAGCGAGCAATGGGGCGTGGTGGCTGGTAAAGAGGTGTTTACCCTTGACGAGAAGCAAATCCAAGTCCTCAAACAGGCTGATACCAGCGGTCACAGGGGGATTGTCTGGTTTAGCAAGTTTGCTATCTCAATTCCCCACATTCAGGCAATTTACCTGATTAGTAGGCAGATTAAAAATCAACTGGCTACAGGTGATGCTTACAGGGAGCAAACCCCTGAGGAGCGAGCCAAATCGCTCAAGGCGCTAAACAAAGCCAGGCGGGAGCTGATCAAAAAAGGTTTATTGAAAAAATGAAAAGACAAGCGGAATTAGCCACCGTATCGGAAAAGCAACTCAAAGCCAATCGTCTGAATGCCAAAAAGGGAGGTATTAAAACCTCCAAAGGCAAAACAATCAGCCGCTACAACGCCATGAAGCACGGATTACTTTGCAAAGAGGTGTTGATAGAAGGAGAGGAAGAAAAGTCTCTCAAAGAGCTGGAGCGAAAAGTCAGGGCATCCCTACAACCTGTAGGCGAGCTGGAGCTACTCTTAACCGACAGAATCATTGCCAATATCTGGAGATTGAAGCGAGCAATGCGAGTTGAGCGTAGTTCCATGGAGTGGCAGAAAAACTATCAAGACCCATTTGATGACAATCCAGGTGGTGAGCTTGGTTCAACTGTTGAGGCGATTGTTAACCCGCAAAAGCATCGGGAGAAGGTCACTAGCATGATTGCCAACCCTTCAACCGAAAGACTGCTGCGTTACGAAGCCATGATTGAGAGAGGAATTTATAAAGCCCTGCATGAACTGCAGCGCATCCAGGCAGCAAGAGCGGGAGACAAACCATTTGCTCCCCTTGCTATTGACTTGGATGTCTCAGGAGATATTTAAAAATGGGTTCGTTTGGCAAAAATGATGAAAAATTGGTGGAGAAAGGTCAGGCTAAATTAGGGCAAATCTTTAATCATTTCGACAAAAAGAAGGGCATATTTTTATGAAAACAATAACAGCTAACTACCAGCAAGAAGCTGACTTTTTACTCAAACTCAAGATTGCATTCCTGAAAAAGGAAGGCTACTTAGACGGTCCCAAAACAGGCATCATTAAGTGGGAAAGAGACGATGAAACCAGCGCCATCGGCATTGAAAGCCATGTTGACGAGTATCATCCTTATCTTCGTCTCCTTTATTCCCAAGGAGATAGTAAAGGCAACAGGCACCCGCTAGATTACAAGGTCCACCTCCACCGAACTCCATGCAATTATGGTGGTTGGCGTTTCTGGTTTCTCTGCCCATTGGGGACAAAAAGGGGCTTACCTTGTGGCAAGATTTCAGCCGTGCTTTATAAGGGTGGCGACTACTTTGGCTGCAGGAAGTGCTACAACCTCACCTACTGGTGTAGGAAACACAACACCAACTACAGCTTAAACTTTTGGATGCGCTCTAAAAAGCTCATATGCCAGATTGATAAGTTGGAGCAAGAGGTTAAAAAAAGCGAGTATGCGGGCAAGCCTACCAGGAACCAGAAAAGGTTAGACAAGGTGTACGATCAAGTAATGGTGAGTTTGCGAAAGTTTGATCAAAACCGCATACTCCCTGTAGACAAATAGCCTTGATAAGTATGCGTAAAACAAGTATGTTTAGAAGTGAAAACCAACATGAGAATTAACCAAGATCGAAGCCATATCAGATACTTTCTCTATGCCAGGAAGTCCTCTGAGGACGAGGACAGGCAAGTTCAATCCATCGAAAGCCAAATCGCCATAATGAAAAAATTGGCACAGGAAGACAATCTCAAAATTATCAAAACCTATACAGAAGCACAGTCAGCCAAAGCACCAAAAATAAGAGCGGTGTTTGACGAAATGATTGAGCGGATTGAGAACGACGAGGCAGACGGCATTCTCTGTTGGCAGGTTAACCGTTTATCGAGAAACCCAGTTGATAGTGGCAAAATTAGCTGGTTGCTCCAGAGGAATATCATCAAATCGATCCAGACTTATGACCGAGAATACTTACCAGGAGACAATGTCCTTATCTTCAGCGTTGACGCAGCCACCTCTAACCAGTTTGTTATAGACCTAAGCAAAAATGTGAAGCGGGGCTTGGAGACAAAACTGACTAAGGGCTGGTTACCCAATCTTGCCCCATCAGGATATTTGAACGACCAGCTGGAGAAAACCATCATCAAAGACTCCGAGCGCTTTAACTTGATAAGCAAAATGTGGCAGCTGATGCTCACGGGCAGCTACACTCCTCCTCAAATCTTGAAAATTGCCAATGAGGATTGGGGTTACCGCACAAGGAAAAGCAAAAAGCTGGGAGGTAAACCCCTTTCAAGGAGTGGAATTTACAGGATTTTCACCAACATTTTCTACACAGGCATCATTGAACACAAAGGCGTGCAGTTTGAAGGCAGACATGAACCGATGATCACTCTTGAGGAATATGACCGAGTGCAGGTGCTCATGGGCAGGAAAGGCAAACCCAGACCCAAAAAACACGCTTTTGCTTTTACAGGCTTCATAAGATGTGGTGAGTGCGGCTGTCTGTATACTGCTGAAACCAAGCGAAAGTTTATAAAGAAAACAGGTAAGGTTAAAGAATACACTTATTATCACTGCACCAGGAAGAAGACTACCATTAACTGCACTCAGAGAAAGATGCTCCCCCTAGACAAGCTGGAACTACAGATTGAGAAGGAGTTAGAGGGTTTAACCATCCTGCCAGAATTCAAGGATTGGGCATTGGAAGTCTTGAATGAAAACAATGACAGAGAAATAGAAGACCGTACCAAAGTTTACGAAATGCAGCACACAAACCTGGTGACCACACAGAAAGAATTGGACAACCTAACCAAGATGCGCTATCGAGACTTGATTGATGACAACACCTTTATCAAGGAACGAAACGGCTTACAGAGTAAAATTACTGAGATGAAAGGTAAACTCCGCTACACAGAGGATCGAGCCGAGAGGTGGTTGGAATTAACAGAAAAAACCTTTAACTTTGCCACCTACGCCAGAGCAGCTTTTATGAGTGGAGGGTTAGAACTGAAGAAGGAAATCTTGATGAGCTTGGGCTACAACCCTGAAATCAAGGCAGGAAAACTCTACTTAGAGGCAATGGAATGGTTCATGCCCATCAAAAATGGAGCTCCTGCTCTCCAAAAACAATACTTAGGGTTAGAACTAGGGAAAAAGCCCGCTACCAAGGTACAAACAGAATCTCTTGCAACCATTCGTACACGATGGCGGAGGAGGCGAGATTCGAACTCGCGAGTCCTTTTGGGACGCAGACTTTCCAGGTCTGTGGAATGAACCACTATCCGACTCCTCCTGGCAAAGTTGATTTTATCTCTTTTTGAGGCAAAAAGCGAG
>Ga0210057_1007646_pt1 | contig 13023 bp, 15 predicted proteins | sample CryGeyCG2114_010_2_FD_183968 | JGI IMG/M metagenome (GOLD analysis project Ga0210057, IMG submission 183968) | Groundwater microbial communities from aquifer - Crystal Geyser CG10_big_fil_rev_8/21/14_0.10 (SPAdes) (version 2) | ecosystem: Environmental > Aquatic > Deep subsurface > Groundwater ... | reverse complement strand
AAAGAGGAGGCCATAGTTACTTTTTTAAACTGATTTTGTCAACTAACTTTAAAGCCCCGGTAGTACAGAGGCCAAGTATGTCGCCCTTTCACGGCGATGACCCGAGTTCGAATCTCGGCCGGGGCGTTGAACAAAAACGAACGTTTTAAAAAGTAGGGTTTCTACTATATTTTATGGCGGTAAAAATTGATATTCATAATAGATCGTTTAATTCGACGAGAGAAAGTGTTAATAACTGGAAAATTCCTAAAAAAGAGATTGACAAATTTTTAGATTTCTTAGATGAATTAGCTTTGGGAAGAGTAAATAAAGGGAAAAAAATAAGTCAAAATAGACTTTGTAAATATGTAACAAGTATGAAAATGCCTTTAGAATATTGGGGCAAAGAATTAGAAAAAATTAAATTAGAAGATATTAAAAAATTTGAAAAGGATTTAACTCCCGGAAAAATAAAAACTAGAAGTGGAGAAGAATATTCAGAAAATTCTAAAGTAGATACTAAGAAAACAATAAAAATCTATTTTAGATGGAGATTAGGAGAAGGAAAAGCTTTAGATTTAGTTGGATGGTTTGACACAAGACCTCCAGTTAAAACACCTGATTTCTTAAAAGAAGAAGAAATTGAATTACTTTATAGAAGTTGTAGAAATGCTCGTGAGAGGTATCTAATAGCAATAATTTTTGATAGTGGAGCAAGAGCAGAAGAATTTTTGAACATAAGATATGAAGATATTTTTATGCCAGACAATGCAACTAATTTTGTTAAATTGGCTTTAAAGGAAGAATATTCAAAAACTAAGGGAAGAACAATAAGTCTTTATTGGAAATATAGTTTAGAAGCGATTAGAGATTATTTGAGAGAAAGAAAGCAAGAGGGAATAAAATCCATAGATCCAGTTTTTGTTGGGAGCTATGATCAAGCAAGATTATTCATAAGAAGGTTGGGATTAAAAGTTTTGAAAAAACCAATACATTTTCATTTATTTAGACATAGTTCAGCTACTTATTATGCTTCGAGATTAAACAGACAACAACTCTGTATAAGATATGGTTGGGCTTTTAGTTCAAATATGCCAGACATTTATATTTCTAGAGCTGGAATGAATGATAAAGAATTGGATGATAAAATGGCTGGAACTGAAATTGAAAAAGTTAAAGATGATTTTTTTAAGAAGGAACAAGAATTTAGGATGAAACAAGAAGAAATGGAAAAACAAATTAAAGAAATGAGAGAAGATTTTAAAAAAATTGCAGGATTACAAAAATTAAAAGGATAAAATTTTTTCTAAACGTGGTTTTGATAAATTTAAAAGAATATTAAAATGTTCATTAAATTTTTTAGATGAAAATTCTTCAAGCAAAAGATTAGGATTATTAATCCCTTTTTTTAAAACAATAAAAAGAATTTTATTTAAAACTAATTTGAATAATTCATCAATAGTTTCCGCTTTAGAATAATAATCTAAAATTGGTTTAATTTCATTAAGATAAATTTTAAAGATTTTTTTAGCAAAAAGATTTTTAGCAGTTTTTGAACTTTGAATAATCAAATTATCATTAAAAAAATTTAAAAAATAAAAATATTGTTTTTCTTGTGAATAAAGAGCAAACAAAATTTTTGCTTCTTCATCAGTAAATTTATTTTTAAAATCAAAATTAAAATTAGGCAAAAAATAATTATTAAAAAAAAATTCATCTGAATTATCTTTATAATGCCCTGAACGACCCCCATTAGAACCTTTTACCTTATTAGACTTAGTTTTAAAAATAACTAAATTAGAATTTTTAATATTTTGAAGGATTTTAGACCATTTTTGTATTTCTTTATAATAAGGAGTTTTTTCAGATCTAGAATAAGTTCGTTCTTTAACTTTAAAATTTTTTGTATAATGATTAGTAAAATCTGAACTAGAAAAATTATTTTTACCGACGATAAACTTAAAATATTCTAAATATTCTGGAATCCGAATTAAAGGTTTTTGAGACATAATTAGTTTAAGAATAACTAATATTTAAACCTTTTGGTATCTACTTCTTAAAAGGTTAATGAGGTTTTTAAGTAATACCTACTTAAAAAATTTATGAAAAGCTTACAAATACATTTCGAGGATGATGAGTTTGAAGAATTAAATAGACTAAAAATAGAATTTGGATTTAACTCATGGAAAGAACTTCTTGTCAGTTTGGTAAATGTAAGAAATAGAACTCTTGAAATTACAAATAAATATGGGAGAATAATAAATGAACAATAATCCCATAAGTCAAGAGCATACACTAGCAAGATTTCTTAGAGCTGGATGGAAAAAAGTAGATCAAGAAAAAAGGATTATATTTATTCAAGGTTTAGATGGAATGGTTAGGGTAATTGATGAATATGGCTATATGTGGTTTATTTCTAAATTCATCGGGAAAAATGGGGACTCTGAAAAATTAGAGAAATGGCTCAATTACAATTCTGATTTATATTACAAAAAAAGAGGAATTTATCGATAATGGAAACAGAAATTAAAGATATTTTAAAATTGGTTGATTTAGATGAAGAAGAAGAAAAAGCAAGAGAATTAGTTCACAATTATTTTTTAACTAAGGAAATTCTAAAAAGAAGTTCTGAGGTTAATAGCTTTTTCCATAAAAGCCCCGGAGAATGTTCACCAACTTCTTCGGGCAATATTCTTTGTGATTTAGCAAGTGATCAAGAAAAGATTTGGTTAAATTATATTGATAAATTAGAAAAAGAACACAAAGAAGAAATTAAGAAATTGAATAAAGAATGGGAAAAGAGATTTATTTCTATTGAAAATATTTATAGAAAAAATCTAGGTCTTGAGGAATTAAAAGAAGGAGAATATTACAAATGAATGGAAAAAAAATAGAAGAAGCTTTTTTGGAATTTTGTAAAAAAGATATTAATGAATTAACAAATGAAGAAATTGATTTTTTAATTAAAATTAAAAATGGAGATAAAAAATAATGATTTCTAAGAAAGAAGATTTTCGAACAGAACATAAAAAGTTAATTCAAAGCATGAAAAACAAAAATGCTAAAGAAATTTTAAAACAAGAAAAATTAATGAAAAAAAATTTTTCTAAAAAAGGAAAAAAACCTCATTGGATAGGGGATTATAAAAATTACCCAATATCAAATGCTTACTATGAAAAAGGAATTTTACCACCAAAAATTATAGATAAAGATTCCGATAAAGTAGTAGATTGGGAAGATTGTAATCCAAGAAACAAATATGAACAAGGATTTTTTTCATCAATAGGTAAAGCAGTTAGTAAAGCTTATAATTCTGTTAAAAGTGCTGTTTCAAATACAGCTAAAAGCGTTAGTTCAGCAGTTAGTAAAGCTGTGAGTTCGGCTACAAGTGGAAATAAAAGCAGTTCTTCATCATCAGGGAATTCGAGCAATAGCTCATCAAATTTGGGAAAAAGCTCAGGGGGAAGTTCGGGAAGTTCAAGCAGTTCTTCATCAGGGAATTCAGTTCCTATGTCTATCGCTAATCCTACTTTGATAAAAACAGGAACTCCAACTTACGATATTGGAACTAAAACTTACACAGACACTTCTGGAAATAAAATGTCTATGACCATGGAAAACGCTTTAAAAAAAGGAGCAAATTTCATTAACACAGGAAATTCTATAAAAACAACTTCATCAAGTTCAAGTTCAAATAGTAGTTCAATTTCAAGGAATTCTTCAATAAAAACAACTCAAACAAAAAATATTCAAACAGAAGAAGAAAAACAAAACATAAGAAATAATCCTTCGGGAGTAATAGATGTTTACAAAGCTCCTACAAAAGAAAAAATAGCAAAATCAAAAGCTTTTGAAAATCAATATAAAACAAAATGGTATGATAAAACTTTTAATTTAAATGGAGTAAATATTCCTTCTGTCAAAGAATTATACGATAATGGTCCAGGAAAATTATTTACAGGAATTCAAGAATTAACCGTAGGAAATTTTGTCAAAGGACAAGAAAATAAAGACTTTGTTTTAACTAAAGACGGAAAATTAATTGATCCTACTAAAGAAATGCAAGTAGGAAATACAAAAAGTGCGATTGAATATGTTAAAAAATATGGAGGAGAAATAATTAAATCCGAAGATATAAAACATGATCTTGTAGAAATTAACGCATTAAACAGATATGGTAAAGAATATGAAGATAAAGGATTTTATCAACCAACAGGAACTTTAGATAAATTAAATAATTTAAGTAACGAAGAATTAACTAAGGTTTCTCCTTATATTGCTTCTAACATTGTAACTTATAGAAAAGAAGATGAACTAAACAAAGACTCAAAAACAAAAATTAATGAAATTAATAACAAAAAACAAACAGAATTAGAAAAAGAAGAAATTGACTATCAAGTAAGTATAAAACCTCTTTACCAAAAAGAATACGAGTCAGGAAAAATGACTTTAGACGAAGCTAATAATGCTATGATTGCTGACGCAACAGCTCACGCAGAACAAAATGCAAAGAGAAAAAACGAAGAAGCTAAAAATGAATATGTTAATTACATCACTCCAAAAGTAGAAGAAACACAAAATTATCTTAAAGATTATGATAAAAAAGTAGGAAGAAATAGAGCTAAAAATGAGATAGGAATTCAGTTAATTAATGGGGCATTAGTAGGGGGAGCTTTAACAATGACCGGCGGAATAGGTTTAGTTATTGGGGGCTTACAATTAGGAAGAACGGCATTAGACAGCGGAGAAATTGTAAAATCTTTCAAAAATGATCCTGTAAAATTTGGATTAGAAGTTATCCCTCAATTAGCAGGGGGGATTATCGGAGCAAGAGCAGGGGTCAAAATTAAAGGAGCTATTGAAGGAAATACAGGAAATTTAAAATTAGCAAATAAAATAAGCCAAATTCCAAAAGAATTGGAAATGAATGGAATTGTAGATTATCTAAAATACATGAAAACAATTCCAATCGACAAACTAAGAAAAATAGTTGGACCAGAAGGAGAAATGACTCTTAAAGTAAAAGGGGGAGATTTAACAATTCTTAGAAGTGGAGAGGGAATTTTAAAAGCTGTAAGACAGGGTAAAAATTGGAATGAGCAAATAATTATGGGAACTGACGGGGTAGTGCAAGGGATTATAAAAAGGACTTTTAAAAATAAATTAGGGCAAAATGTAGAATATGCAATAAAATATAAAATTCTTGAAAATGGAAATAGAATTACAGAATATTTCCAAAAAAGTAAAAAATTCGCCCAAGTCAAAGACAATGTTAAACCGGAATTAGTAATTACTGAAGAAATCCCGGCAAAAACAATTAAGGGAACTAAAGAGTATGCTCTAATTGAAGATACGGGAGCTAAGGTAACTAACTTAGCAGATGATTTAGATTATGTTATGGGAAATGATGGAAAATTTTATTCTAAAGCTGAATTAAACAATGCTAAGGCAGTTAAAGAAAAAATTGATGTCGAAGAAGGAATTAGTAAAATTAAAAATGTAGGAAAAAGCAAATACAAAATAGAAGGAGAACTAAAGAATACAAGAGGACAATATGAATTTAATTTAGCTGATCCTGTACAATACACAAAAGCTCTATTAATGGCTAAAGAAACAGGAAACAGCAAAGCATTAGCAATTCTTAAAAAAGTTGAAAAACAAAGAGCTAAATTCTCAGATGAAAAAGGAATAAATAGCGACTTAGTAAAAATTGGGAACTCAAAGACTATTATAAAAAATGATGGAAGTAAAATAACTTTACAACCAATAAGCGAAATTAAAACACCTACTTTAGAAATAATAAACAAAAATCTAAAAGGAACTACTTTTAAAGTCACCCAAACAAAAAACCCTGGAATAGCCATTAGAGTTCTTAATAAATTAAACAAGGCATTAGTAGAAGACGCAATAAAAGGCGGAAAAATGTATATGATGACAGATCCAATAACAGGGGTTTTGTCAAGATTAAAAATTCCTGAATTAAGAGTTAAAACAGAAGCTTTGAAAATAAATCAAAGTGAAATGGGCGGAAAAATAGGAAGAATCATGGCTTTACCTAAAGAACTTAATCTTGAACAATTAAAATATTTAATTGGCGTCGGAGTTGTTAATGTAAAAAATTTATTAGATGTTCTAAAAAATGAACAAAATTTAGTCATAAGAACTTCTATGTCAAAACTAAATATTGAACAAAGAATGAAACAATTACAAATGGCTAAACAACAAATGGCTATGGATAATGTTTTAAAAACAGAAAATACAAGCGAAAATCCAAACATAGATCCAAATATGAAAATTCCAAAAATGCCTATTCCTAAACCAAGTATAACAGCTACTCCTATAAGATTTCCAAAAATTGAAGACATAAGACACGCAGGACAAAAACCCAAATTTAATTCAGAAGTTTTTAAACAATTAAGATATAGCGACCCGATGGAAGCCCTTACCGGAAAAAAAAGATATAGCGATTTAGCAAATATTCTCTTTACTAAAAGATATGGAAACTTTTACTCTTAAAATGAAAAATTGGGAAAATATTGAAAAGAGGTTAAGAGAAATTGAGGAGATGGATAAATTTAGGTTAGGAGTAATCGGGCTCTTAAACGCTTACTTAATCCTAAACGGGATGAAAGACGGAGTGATAATAATAGAAAATGAAAAAGAAAAATGAAAAAACAGAAGAAAATAATTCACTTAGTTTATTATTTAACAAAAAAGAGAAAAAAGGACAACCTTTACTAAGTCCTTTAACAAAACTCTATAACGACATTAAAATAGAAATGTCTAATTTGAATTTTGATTATAGTTCTATGATTAACATGGATATTACTTCTTATCTCTATGAACAAATAAGACAAGATTTAATGGTAGGATTAGTTCCCAAGATTTTAATAAGAGGTCATGTAAGTTACGGAAAATCCGCTGTTGCATTAACACTAATGGATTTTTCAAATAAAATTTTAGAGAAAAAAAATAACAAAACAATAGATAGATATGAATCAATAACATCTGATCAAGTAGAATTCTTAAGAAAAGTAAATAGTGGAATAACTGAGCAATGTATAACAATAGATGAATTTTCTCAATTAGGAGAAAGTGGCTTAAATTCCTCTACGGAGAGAAATTGGTTTATAACTTACCAAGATTTATTCGCACAAAAAAACATTATTACAATTTGTTGCACACCAAGAGGGGGTTCTGTTTATGAAATGGGAGTTAATATTATCCTTGATGTTGTAGGAAGAAATGAAAATGATAAAACAACATTTTGTAAAGTTTATTATAACGATGTTTCAGATGGCTCAAGACTTCTCTTAGGAAGTGCTAACATCTATGTAGGAGAGATTTTAGACAAAGAATGGTATTCAAGATATAGAAAAAAGAAATTTGCTCGTATGGACTTATTAGACAAATATGGAGTCCCGGACATAAGAAAATTAGAATTTTCTCATTTAACATTAAAAATTTTTAATGAATTAAAAGATTTTGCAGAAACGACCGGAAGGGGCTCAGTTCCAAGAGAATTAATTTTAGCAAAAAGTAAAAGCATTTTGCAGGATGAAAAATTAATGTATTCGATGTTAAGTGAGTCTGAAATAACTAACGACGCTCTTGTTTTGTTAGGATTATTAGCTAAAATCTCTCAGGAAAACAAAAAGTTATGGAGAAAACCCACAAATTCAATGGAAACAGGCGAAATAAAAAAATCTATTGATATTATGGAAAGAGAACTAAAAAAACACCTCAAAAGACATGAAATAAATTCTAAGGTTTTAACAGAATACAGGAGTATAAAATGAAAAAAGAAACTAAAGAATTTCTAACAGAAACAATTTTAAAATTAGCTCTAAAAGAAGAAAAACCTTTAGATTCACATGAAGTTTATCACGGGTTTTTAATGTTATATCCTGAAATTATGGAAAAAGAAAAAATAACCAAAAAAGATATTAAAGAAATTGTTGATAAAATCAATAAATTAGAAAAACAGGAAAAAGAGAAAAAAACAGAAAATAAACAAACAATTTTTAATTTCCAAAATAGAAAAATAACCTCTGAAGATTACATAAATAAATTTAACTTTAATAAAGGATTAATCAATTTTGCTTCTAAAGTTGATCTAAACAGAAAAGAAAGAACAAAAAGAAAATTACCTGTTGGAAGATGGACTATTGGAGTTAATTCTTTAGATGAAATAGCAGGGCAAAATCTAAAACAAAAATACGCAGAATTATACGGGGGAGTTCAGATTAAAGATGTCCTTGATGAAGTAATGCCCCATAGAAAAACAATCTTACAGAATAGAACTTCTTGTGATGTTTTTATTTACGCAAAAGGGGACATAATCGCTTCTATAAGGATTTATTCAATACTTCCTGAACATTCAGTAGAAATTTTTGGATATTGGAGAGGAGCTTACATAGATAAAAGTGCATTTGACAGACAAATTTTAGATTTCAAAAATAGGATTTCAAGATTTGGAACAAAAGAAATTATAGTTACACAAATACCTCTTAAATCGGATGTTTGTGATGACTTAAAAATAAATTTTACATTTGCTTAAAATGACGGAAATGATGGAAATTTGGAAAAACTACGAAGGAAAAAGAGTCTATATAGAACTTAAAAACAGAAGAAAATATTCGGGATATGTAAAAGAAATATGTCAAGATTTTCTAATATTAATCGATAAATTTGGAAATTTGGTAACTATTGATTACATGGTGCTCTCTACAATAGAGGAGCAACCAAAACAAGACGGACGGATACAAAATGGAATTAACAGAAGTGATAAATAAATACAAAGAATGGCTAATTATGGAAGATACAACTCCATTAAAAATATTATTAGCAACTGCTCTAACAAAAAAAAGTAAAAATATTCGGCTTTACTGCATTTTAGTTGGAAATTCAGGAAGTGCAAAAACAGATTTAATTAATTCTTTAGATGATGATGGAGAAAACACAATAAAAGTTCTAAACATAAAACCGAGTGCCTTAGGAAGCGGTAGACCTACAAAAAATGACAAATCATTAATAAGTAAATTAGTTGAAAAAAGCGAAAATGGAATTATTTTATTAATAAATGAATTAGCCCCCATATTAAATTCAAGCTTAGACGCTCAAAGTAGATTTTTTTCAGCATTAAGAACTCTCTCAGATGGAGAGATTATAGTCGATAGTGATGTAGTCCATAAAGAATATAAAAATTTAAATGTAACAATAATAGGGGCTTCTACACCAGATATTTACAATAAATCAACTTCTAAAGACCTTATGGGAACAAGAGAAATGTATATTCAGTTAAAAGAAGAAGATAAAGTCAAAATTAAAGAAAAAATAAAAGAAAACTTAGGAAAAGATAAAAATAAATTTATGAACGAATTAAAAAAATTAGTTAAAGAGTTTTTAGACTCTCGAGAATTTAAAGAAAATTTAGAAATCTTTGACGAAATAAGTGACAAAATAGGATTATGGGCTGAGTTAGTTACAAAATTAAGAGCTCCTGCCGAAATAAACGCAAACAATGGAGAATTAATAAACAATATTTATCCTGAAAGAAACACAAGAGTAAGAGAACATTTTTTATCAATATTCAAAGCCCTTAAAGGTTTAGATGAAAAAATGAATGATGAAGAATGTTTAGAGATCATTAAAAGATTAGCCCTTTCAAATTGTTATCCAAGAAGATTAAACACCTTATTATTTTTAATAGAAAATTATCTCTACGAAGAAAAAGGTTATACATGCAGAAAAGTAGGAATATCAGACAATTTGAGAATAAGCAAAAACTCAGCTTCGGGAGAATTAAACGCTCTTTTTAATTTAGACTTAGCAACAAAAACAGAAGAAGAAACGAGTTACCCGGACAGACCAAACATATATTTTAAAGCAAACGCAAATAATGAAATAATAAAATTCTTAGCAAAAGAAATGAATATTCAATTAGAATTAGAGGTAGTTAAAATATGAAAAAAATAATAAAATTGCCGACGATAAAAAATGTAATCTCCGACGGAGAGTTTATAAAGGAAAAAGACTTAAATTTAATGACGGAGCGACGATAAAATGGTTTTAATGAGCACAGATGTAGAAACTTATGTTAAGTATGATGGAAGTGAAAATAATGACTATAACCCAAAGAAAAAAGAAGCAGGAGCAAGTTTTATTAAGCAATATACTTTAACAAATGAACAATTAGATTTCTTTGATAAAAACAAAAAAATAGGTTATTGGTATCCTGTTTTAAATTCAAAATGCTATACTTTGGGTTGTGTAGTTATTGATAAAAAGAAAAAACCTCTATTCTTTACAGAGTCAGAAAAACACTTCGATTTTTTATTGAAATATACTCTTAAAAGAATGAATGAAGGACATAATACATATATTTGGGGGTGTAACCACTCTTACGATTTAATGGCTTATGCACAAGGACACTTCGAAGATAGCGAAATCTTAAGTTATAATGACTCTAAAGGATTTCTCATGGGTTACTTAGGATATACAAAAGTTTTCAGAGATGAAGAAGCAAAAGAAAAAAGAAAAAATAGAGGTTACCTTTGCGATACAAATTCGTTAATGAGAGCAGAGAAAAGTAAAAGCTTAGCTATGATAGGACAAGCGTTAGGTTATCCAAAATACAAAATGCCCCGAGAAGTTAAAGACTTAAAAGAATTGATCCCTTATCTAAGAAGAGATACAGAAATAGTTTTAAAATTCATAAAATCAATTAATGAGTCAATGGCTAAATTAGGACATAGACCTAAAAAAATTTTAACAGCAGGACATCTTTCAATGAATTATTTTAAACACTACTGCAACAGAAACAATTTTTATGATATGAGATTAAGAAGAAGACTTCCTTACTCGTCTTATATTTGGAACAGAGGAAGAATACATCAACCAAAAAGTTTTAGAAATTTACAAATGCTAAAAAATGCACACAGGGGGGGAAGAAATGAACTATACAAAAAAACAGGATTTAAACACGATAAAATTTCAGTTTTAGATATTAATTCACTTTATCCTTATGTAATGGCGAACATGAAAAGAATTCCCGACTTATTAAGTGAATATAGTTATGATCCTGAATTTTTTACAATAGAAGACACTTTAGAAAAATTAGGAGTTGTTCAAGCAAGTGTTTTTTTTCCAAAAACAAAAATAGGTTATCTTCCTGTAAGATATAATAATGGAATATTTTTCCCTTATGATTTTAAAAACAATCCTGAAGAATTAATGAACGAACTAAGAGATCTAAAAGATATGGGTTGTAATGTTGATGATTTAATAGAAAAAACAAAAGAAAAAGGAGTCATTGGCGGAATAGTAAAAGGATGGTGGACAACATTCGAATTAAAAGAAGCTCAAAAAGTAGATAATTATAGGGTCCTGAAAATTCACGACGGAGTTTTATATAGAGATTTACCATTTAATCCATTTGAAAAATTTATGAAAGAACTTTATGAAATGAGAAGAAACTCAGAAGGAATCATGAAAAATGTTATTAAGTTAGTTATGAATAATTTACATGGAAAATTTGCAGAAGTTCAAACAACAAAAAAAAGAGCGTTTTGTGAAAGAATAGATATTGAAAGTTATAGAGAAAAAGGTTACAGGGTTGTAAGTGATTTCGATGATAAATGTTCTATGGTAAGAGAAAGCAAACCAAGATTATCAAGTTCAGCTCATCCAATTTGGGCAGTTTATATAACCGCTCACGCAAGAGATGTTATTTACAAATATTTAAGAAAAATTGCAGATGATGATTTTAAAGATTTAATCTACACCGATACAGACAGCTTATTTTTTCTAAATAAAAACAAACACATAGGAAAGTTTAATTTAAGTGATGAATTAGGAGATTTTAAAATAGAATGGGATAATCAAGAAGGACTTTTCGCAAAAGAAAAAGTTTATAGAATTGGAGAAAAAGAAACAGGATATTTCAAGATTGCATTAGCGGGGGGTTTTTCCGGGGAATTGTCAGATGAACAATTATTAGGAGAAAAACCTTATAAAAAAGTGATCAAGTATGGAATAAGCAAAGCCATGCACACAGGAAACATAGAAAAAATTGGACTATTCATTCAACAAGAAAAAAACATAGACTTATCTTCAAGTAAGAGAGATGTAATTTTTCCTGTTTATTACCGGGAAGAAGCAAACAATAAATTAGAAAAAGAAAGAATAAAAAGAGAGATAAATGTAGGTTTTGTTAATCCAAGTGTTCTTAACGAAGCAGGTTAAAAATTTTAAAAAAAATAAGGAAAGGATTTAAAGTTTCTACATTCCACAACCTATACCCAACACACAACAACCTCGCAAATACACTAACCACTATATATTTAATTCTAATCACTGACTACATATCTCTCCACACTCCCAAAAAAATTTTTTTTGGGAGAGTAGAGTAGATTAAGTTAATTGATTGTAGTCTGTATTAAGTATGATAGTTGAATGTAGTAAGTGGTGTTGTAATGATAATATGGTGTGGTGTGTAGGTTGTGGTCTGTGATTAGAAAGATAGTTATAGGTATGTGGTGTTAGGTGTTTTTTTGTAAATACAGAAAAGTTAATTTTTTCAAAATTAAATAAAAATTTATTATTTTTCATAAAAATTTAAACAATTATCCATTTAGATTTAAGACCCCAAAGGGCTCCGGGAAAGATAAAAATTATACTTAAAATTGTTTGACCAACATCTTCAAAAAGATATGATCCTAAAATACTTCCTGCAAGATAACCTAAAAACGACCAACTAATAATAGACAAAATTCTTCCAAAAGAAATTTTTTTATTGAAAATCGAAAGGTTTTTTAACATAAGAATATTAAGTTATTAAAGGTAATAAAGTTTTCTATTCTCAAATTACTCTCGAGAAAATTTAAGATAATCGTTCGGAAATGTTACTCTCTCGGTCGGGGCGCTTTGCATGAAAATTTCTTAAAGCTAGTTATTTCACATTCAAAATGTTTTTATACATCTTTTAATTTAAATAAGAATGGCATTAACAACTTCATTTTTTATCATCGCACTTTTAGTAGT
>Ga0210057_1007645_pt1 | contig 13024 bp, 14 predicted proteins | sample CryGeyCG2114_010_2_FD_183968 | JGI IMG/M metagenome (GOLD analysis project Ga0210057, IMG submission 183968) | Groundwater microbial communities from aquifer - Crystal Geyser CG10_big_fil_rev_8/21/14_0.10 (SPAdes) (version 2) | ecosystem: Environmental > Aquatic > Deep subsurface > Groundwater ... | reverse complement strand
CTCAATTTAGTCCTCAATATCTCTGCAAAAAATACTCCGTAAAATACGGCCATACCAAAAGCGGTTAAAATTGAAAATTTGGTAAAAGGAAACCTGAAGATCTGTGAAAAAAGAGGCAGTTTATAAAGGAGGTTGGCTAAAAACGAAAAACCGAAAGCATCATTCGCTAAAAAAGTAAATCCTAATAAAAATACCGGTAAAAATATAAGTGCATTTTTATTTTTTGTCTTAATTGTCAAAAACATCCCTAAAACTGACAAACCAAAAAGCAAATATCCAATAATTAAAATGGGTGTTTTCTGCGTCCACTTTTTCCAACCACCCATTATGTAATCCGTTCTTCCGTTTGTCTGTAACTCCACGTTGTCAAACCAAAAACCTTTTAAAAGCGCAACGTTGGTAAAATTCCCAAACTTAATATTTTTCAAAAGGTTATTTTCTGTTGACATTAAATTTCCTTTTGCGCTGGTATTAACCCTTACGTCATTTATAACAAAATACAAATTTGGTATCAGCCAAAAAGAATTGATACAGAAAGTCAATAAATAAATAATCGCTATTTTTTTAAAATCATGTTTGACAAAAATAAAGTGACAGGCCAAAACCAGTGAGAGCGCAAAAAGATAAACCAAAAATATTGTCGCTACGTACCCCTGACTAACCGATAAAACATTAATTAAAAATAAAAGCAATAAATTTTTCTTTGAAGGCAATTTTAAATATTTAAATACTCCCCAAAAAAGCCAAGGAAGAAAGCCAAAATGAGTGGAAAATGCTTCCCAGGGAAGATAAAATGTTTGTAATGTACCGAGGTTAAAAAGATAAAAAATCGCTCCGCCAACCCCTCCCCATTTCTTAATATTTTCATCGTATTTCCCTAAAATATAATCTTTAAGCAAAAAATAAATGCCCAACCCTCCAGTTAACAACATTAGAAAATGAAAAAAATACCGGATAAAATTTACCGGCAAAACCAAAGAAGAAATCCACAAAAGGGTCAGTCTTATTAAATCCGCCCCGTGCCCCATTCCTCCGAGTAACCCCAATCCCTGATACTCCTGCCAAGGGGCAAATAAAGCCCTTTGAAAATTCACGGAAAAATTAAATTCTGGATGCAGATTATCCCAACCAGAAAGAAAAGTATTTGAAGAAAAATTAGTTAAAACAATTACAAGCCAAACCGCAACTATTAAGATAAAACTCAAATTTTTCTTTATCAAATTCATACATTTTCATTGTAGCAATAAATTATCTTTAAAAATTTATCGAATACCTTTATCCTTCAAACATTTCTCATACCATTCCTTGCTTGGTTCATTAATTGTTGCCCCGTCGGGGGTTTTGTATGATACAGAACCAGTTTTTCCACAGGAATCAATTGACCTATATTTTCTGTCCGTTTCCCATAAAGCGGAGACTTTTAAAAAGACAAAAAGAAAAATCAAGGCAAAAATTAAAGTAGAAATTATTCTGTCAATTTGTAATTACTTTTTCATAAGTTATTTTTTGAATCCCTTCTTTCGTCTGCCAAAGATTACTATATTGTTTTCCGACAATCTGATAATCACGCTCATAGGCCAATTTATAACTAAAATTTCCTAAAATATTTAAATTAGTCCGGTTGAAAATAATTTTTTCTAAAGCAAGAGCCAAACTATTTACATTAGCTTTAAAAAATAAAAATTCTGGTAGATTCTTTTCTTCTTCCATTCCCTCAAACCATCCTTTAAGCTCTTCCGAAATAATTAATGGTTTACCAAAAGAAAGAGTTAACGATAAAACAGCCGAAGAAGACATAAAAGCTCGATACGGCAAAACAACTAAATCAGCAGCGCCAAAATATTTTTTTAATTTTTGCTCTGGAACAAAGCCGGTTATAGTTATCCGTGAATTTTTAGCGGCTAAACTATATAAATTTTTAACATATTTTTGATAATGAGGTTTTTGTTTTTGGGTAAGACTTTCTCCACCAGCTAAAATCAATTTTATTTTCTTACTGGGATATTTTTGTATAAGCTTTGTAAATGCCTCAGCAATTAAGTCGGATCCTTTGTACCAAGCTAAAAAACCAAAAACCAAAATAACAAACTCGTTTTTTTCAATACCTAACTCACGCATTGCAATTTCTTTTTTAGTAGCAATCAAGTTTCTATCAACTCCCAACCTAATAACAGAAACTTTATCATCTTTTATCCCAATCGCTTGTAATCGTCTCTTAAAGGCCGGTTCTAAAACCACAATTTTATTAGAATTTATAGCCAACAGGTAATAATACAAACGTAAAATAATAGAAAAAGCTTTCTGTTTCAGAGTTCTTTCTGTCCAACCTAAATGGCCAGACAAACTGTCTAGGCTCAATAAAACTTGATGCACAACAATTACAATATTTTTTCCGGATAATTTTAGCAGTCCAAGAAAAAGTGGCATAAATCCAGTAATAATTAATTCCCCAAATAAAGAAAATTCAAATTGAACTTCAAAATGTTTAATTTTAGAAAATTTTTTAACAGCCTTTATAAGATCAAAATATATTCCCGGAAAATTACGTCTCCAAATCCGACAGACTAAAATATTGCCTTCCTCATAAATTTCAGGTTTGGTTAAAATTTCCGCCAAAACCACAATTTTTCTTTCCTCTGAAAGAGGAATCAGATTATTTTTGGCAAAAGAGGCTACCCCACCGACACCATTGCCATATACCATTCCTTTGGGGGGGTAGCTGCTAATTACAAGCAAACTTTCTTTATTATTGTATTTTTCAATTAGTTTTTTCATTTTATTTTAAAAACTTCATCGGTTCTTACAGCCTACAAATCTTAGTTTGTTATAGGTTCTAAGAACCGAACCGTAGCCGCTGCTAGCAAATCCCCCGAAGGAGAAGTGTTTTGCAACGACTACGGTCGGCATACAGGAAAGAGAGACTACTTAACGTAGATCACGATGGAAATGCCACTTGAGCCAGCGCTCGGAGTGGGTGCATTGTCCAAAGCCTTTGGGGCTTTGACGGTGATCTCGGCCGAGGTCTCCAGAACGAGCTTGTTGCCCGTCCAAGCTACCCTCGCCGGGGCGTCGCCTTGAACCGTAACCCGAACCTCGGTCGCCCCTGTCGGCAAGACGTAAGACCATTGTCCGTGGTCCTGCCAATTGCGACCAGTAAAGTCGGTTACGGGCTGAGAAGGACCCATGGGCAACGTGCCGTTAGGTTGAACCTTCGGATAGAGCATGCCCACAGACCCCCACGGTCCGTATCCCCAGTTGGGAATAACGGACTGACCGGCAGTCAGCTTGACTGCATAGATTGGAGTCGGGTCGCCGACAGTAGCCGTGCCAGACGTGGCGGGCGGAGTGGTGATCGCGCCGGACGGGATCTGGAGCACCTGCCCAACGGTTATCACGTACGGAGAGACGATTCCGTTGGCGGTAGCGAGATCCTGCCACGAGATGCCGTACTGCGTAGCGATGGCCGCCAACGTATCTCCTGCTTTGACCGTGTACGTGACCGTCGTTGTCGTAGCAACCGTGCCAGCAGGAGTGGCGTCAATGCCGACATTGGGAGGGAGATTGTACCACCCCAAACCTGCCAGTAAGGCTTTCAGTTGTGCCCAAGTGAGACTGCCCACTGGCGTTGAGTCAAGAACCTCCTGCTCCCGAGTAGCGCGCACATCGGCTAGCTCCTCCCTCAAGAGAAGGGCCGTTTGGACGTACTCGTCAACCGGTTTACCAGCATCGTCTACTAACTGGCACCAGTTGCTGTCCAGGAAGACCAGCTTGACCTCTTCGACCTCTTCGACTTCGCGAACGATCTCAGCCGCCTCGTTGGGGAAGTTGAAAACCCTCACCCCAACGGGAATCCAACGAGTCACAGGGCCCGACGCAGCAATGGCGGTACTTGGAACGAAGCCAAGCACCAATGCGAATACGACCGTCACGAGAGCGATTTTCCGGAACATTTTAGTCCTCCTAAGGAACTACTCTGGGCAACCACACCCGTTGTGTGATTGCACGCGAACACGACCGATTCAAAAAAAACAAACCTCCTTTCTCTTCCTAAATAGAACCATTTTTAATAAAATTAACCTAATTAGTCTAATTGTTCCAATTAATCTAAATAATGACCAATAACTAAATAAACATAAAATTCGAATATTGAAAATTGGGATTTATTTAGAAATTAGTAATTTGAAATTGGAAATTTTATCAAAAAAGGTCCTACTTAAGCCGAAAGGAAGTTTTTATATCTTAACCCAAAATATCTTTTGTCACTTTGACATTTGACATTTGAGTTTTGACATTCGTTTATATCCTGTATGCCTTTTCAAAGAACAATTCTTTGGCTTTTTCTTTTCTTCGGGCTTAACCAAAGACGAAATCACCAAAGATTCTGAATCTTTTCAAATTCAGAAAAGGAATCTGTTTTTTTACAATTCCCTTTTCTAAATTCAAAATTTGTGCTATTATTTCTTTATGGAAACAACCGTTTTAAAATACAATTGTCTAATCAGAAAAGAAGGCAAATATTTCGTTGCCTATGTGCCGACCCTCGGCGTCTCTGATTTTGGAAAAACCGTTGACTTGGCAAGGAGCAATATTAAATCCGCTATCCAGTGTCATGTCGATGGTCTGATTAAAACCAAATCAGAAATTCCTTTTCCCGATACTCAGGATTATCTTGTTGGTCAAACCGAAATTACTATTCCAAAATCTGCTAAAATAGCCTTTTGCTAAAATGCCTAAATTGGCTCCATTGAAACCTAAAGAAGTTGAACAAATTCTTCTTAAAAATGGTTTCGTTTTAAATGTGCAGCATGGCAGTCATCGGCAATACTTCAACCCTAAAACCAAAGCCCACGCAACAATTCCGTTCCACAGCCGAGATTTAGCAATGGGAACGCTTCGAAGCATTGTCAGACAATCTTTGCTTCCGATTGATAAATTCAGAAAATAATATTTCAAGGTGCTTCAGCCTTTCTTTTCTTTGGGCTTAACCAAAGACGAAATTGCCAAAGATTCTGATCTCAATTGCTTGAAACCAGAAAAGGAATTTGTCTTTCGGCTCCACTCAGGATAAAACAATTCCCTTTTCTAAATTCAAAACTATTTTATGGTATAATTTATTTATGGAAACTAAAGTCTTAAATTATCGGATTATTGTTGAACCGGACAAACAAACAGGAACCAATAAGACTGGTTACACTGCTCTTTGTCCAACCTTGGGTGTTGCCGATAGTGGTGAAACCATTGAACAGGCAATCGAAAACGTTCAAGACGCAATACAAACTTACGTTGAAAGTTTAATTATTGATAAACTTCCGGTGCCCTTAGATCAACCGAATAAAGATATCGTTACAACTACCTTTATTAATGTTCCGAGTAATTTCCAACCAGCTTTTTAAATGCCCAAGCTTCCTCAGATTAAACCTCGCCAAATAGAAAAGGTTTTAATCTCCCTCGGTTTTACTCCGCGAACAACCAAAAGTAGTCATGTTGTATTTGTTCATCCCGACGGACGAAGAACAGTTGTTCCTGTTCATAACAGACCAATTTTTACAGGTACTTTAAGAGCAATTCTTCGACAGTCAAAAATACCCATTGAAGAATTCCTTAAACTTCTGAAAAAGTAACTTAAGTCTAATTACCATTCCGCATCGTTGACCAAAGAAAGGACTTCAATATGGTCTATTTTTGCCCAGAATGTTTCCAAAAACACTGGCAAGGCTCTTTTCCAAAAGAAAAAGATTAGTTTTTAAAGAGCAGAAATTTTTTACTTTTAGTTTGTTTTCTTACTGAATTTGATCAAACCAATTCCGGACAATCCGGCAAAGGCTGATAATGAAAGGATCAAAAAGGTATCCGAAGGTCCGGTTTTAGGCAAAGTTGATATACCTAAAACTTTTTTTGTTACGCACATACCGGCAATATCTTTATCATTTTCCTCTTCATCAGATGTTGCAGTGGCGGTATTAACATTGCAGTCTGAATCAACTAACAATTGAGATTCAGAAACGACTCTGGCTTCAACATATTCCTCTTTTGTGGTTCCCGGATTAAAGGAATCGTAATGAAATTCAGCCGGAGTTGTGCCGGTGAAAAACAAGAAAGAAGGAAGAGCATCAACAACTTTAACATTGTGAAGAGTATCGTCTCCGATGTTTTTAATTGTCAGTTTAAATTTTACCAATTCAGAGGTTACAAAATTATATCCATAAGTTGAATCAACATTAGTTGAGGAAATATTATCAATATAAGCATTGACCTTTGGGTTCGGATTAAAAACTTCTTTGTTGATTTGAAGCTGGCCGGTCGTGACACAAACTTCGTTTCCGCCATATTGGGTTTCACAGCGGACAGCGGCAACCGAAGGCTTTGCCAAACAAAACAAAGTAAAGATTAATAAAGAGACGGCCAAAAGAATCTTTTTCATAAATATAATTTATATAGGATTAATAATAATTGACTGGGATTATAGACTATAAGTCAAGTCTTGTCAAGAGAAATAGTTGAATTATAGGTCACAATAGAGGATAATACCGAATATGCAAATTGTGCTTTATGACGCCAGCTGGCCCAAAACAGGCTTTATTCTGCCTACTCCCCCGGTTAAGACGGCCGTGGTTGCGCCTCCTGCTCAAAAATTATTTCGCAGTTTAGGCTTAAATCTAATTTTTGTGGCGATTTTGGGCATATTCTTTGTTTCCCTGCCGGCAATAATCCCAAAAATCAGTTCCCAGGTTAAACCAAAGGCTGAAGTTGAGCCTATTCAGCTTACTTTTGGCCAAATGGCCCAGCAGGAACAACTGGCCAAAGAGGCAAGAGAAGCTTTAGATCGTAAATTAGCCTCAGAAGAGGCACAAAAATACAATGTACCGACGGATTTTTCTATTGTTATCCCTAAAATTTCAGCTGCCGCCAGGGTAATTGCCAATGTTGACCCGGCAGATGAAGAAGCTTATCGAAACGCCCTTAAATTAGGCGTCAGCCACGCTCAAGGCACTGCTTTTCCGGGCAACAAGGGCACAATCTATCTTTTTGCCCATTCAACCAATACTTTGGCCAATGTCTCCCGATATAACGCCATATTCTACCAATTAAAGGATTTGGAAGCGGGAGACAAAGTCATTATCTTTTACACCGGCAGACAGTTTATCTATCAAGTCGTGAACAAACAAATTATCGGGGCCAAAGACGTTTCCTGGCTTTCAGACTCAGGAGAGGAAAAATTGGTCCTGCAGACCTGCTGGCCACCGGGAACTTCTCTGAAGAGACTAATCATAGTCGCTAAACCTGTTTAATTTGTCTAAAAACTAATACTTTACATTCAGGTAACTTCAATTTTCAATTTTAAATTTACAATTTGAAATCAATTTGAAATGAGCTAATGTTTAAAAATTTAAACATTAAAAATTCGTTCTTTTGATTAAAAATTTCAAATTTCAAATTTCAAATTATTTTACTTGTGTTAATATAGAATCATGTTAAATCCAAACCTGCCTTTTTCTTTAATTGAAATCCGTATTCCTAAAACCAATGAAAAAACCCCTGAGGCAGCCACTCAGTTTTTTGCCTCTTTTCTTTCTTTGCCGAAAAAAGCCTTTTTTTCCTTTAAAAAACCGGTTTCGCTTTCTTTGGAAATCGCCTCCGTTGATCAGGTAATTCATTTCTTAATCTGTTGTCCGAAAGATTTAACTTCATTTGTGGAAAGCCAACTGTCCGCCCAATACCCCGAAAGCTTGCTCTCCTTTTTACCCAAAGATTATTTGGCGGGAAACCTTTTGGAAGCCAATTCTTTTACCGGACAACTTGTCTTAGCTAAACCGTTTTATTTACCCATAAAAACTTACACCGATATGAAGGAAACCGACCTGATGGCCTCTTTTTTGGGCTCAATTTCCAAAGCCGGAGCTTCTGATTTTATGGCGATTCAGATTTTAATTGCTCAAGCGGGAAATTGGCAGGCTTACGGCCAGGGTCTAATTGATAAGGGTATTCCCCAACCGGAAGGCAAATCCGCCCCCCATCCCCAGGCCAAACACATTACCAAAAAAATCGCTACCGCCGGATTTTGGACCGCCATCCGGTTGGTAGCCAATTCAAAAGAAGCTTTAAAGTCCTTGTCCAATTCGTTTTCCGCTTATCAAAGCGAGGTAAATTCTCTAAGATTTAAAGAGCCTGCTTCTTTCCAAAAGAAAAAGTTTAATTCTTCAATTCTTACCCGAACTTTTGATATGGCGCCCAGAAACCAAGTCCTTAATCTTGAGGAGTTGGCTTCGCTTTGGCACCCGCCGTCACTTGCCCTTGCCGGCATAAAAAATATTGCCTGGGGAAAAGTCAGCCAGAGTGAGCCGCCGCTTAATTTACCGATTGCCGCCGACGTTGACGAGGCGGATAAAAAAGAGATTAATTTTATTGCCAGAACCGAATACAAAAACAAAATCACCACTTTCGGCATTAAAAAGCCGGACAGAAGACACCATATATATATTATAGGCAAGACCGGCACCGGTAAATCAACCTTAATTGCCAACATGGCGATTAATGATTTAAGAAATAAAGAAGGATTGGCGGTAATTGATCCGCATGGTGACTTAACTGAAATTTTACTTGATTATATTCCTTCTTTTAGAATAAATGATGTTTGTTATCTTGATCCTTCAGACACCCAGCATCCTTTTCACCTAAACCCGCTGGAAGTAAAAAATCCGGCCTACAAAGAACTGGTGGCTTCAAGCATTGTGGCCATTTTCTATAAGCTTTATGCTTACACTTGGGGGCCAAGACTGGAGCACATTTTACGCAACACACTTTTAACCTTGCTGGAAACCCCCCAGCCAACACTAGTTCAGATACCTGATCTTTTGACTAACAAAAACTTTAGAGTAAAAATTGTGGACAAATTAACTGACCCGACCTTAAAAGGCTTTTGGCTTAATGAATTTGACAAAATGTCAGACAGCCTTAGGGCAGAAGCGGTTTCCCCGATTTTAAATAAGGTCGGTCAGTTTGTCTCCTCCCCAACCATCCGCCAGATTATCGGTACTTACCATTCAACCATTGATCTTGAAAAAATCATGAATCAGGGGAAAGTACTTTTGGTTAATCTTTCTCAGGGAAAAATTGGTGAAGATAACTCCGCTTTACTGGGGGCAATGATTATCACCCAGCTTCAACTGGCGGCCATGAACCGGATAAGAGTACCGGAGGAAGAAAGAAAGGATTTTTACCTTTATGTTGACGAGTTTCAAAATTTCGCCACCAGCGCTTTTATTAAAATTCTGTCAGAGGCAAGAAAATACAGACTTGATCTTTGTCTGACCAACCAATATATCGGACAATTAGGCGAGGAACTGCAAAAAGCGATTTTCGGCAATGCCGGAACTTTAATTTCTTTTGTTATCGGCGCCAACGATGCCGCCATTATGAGCAAAGAGTTCGGCAATATCTATAAACCGGAAGATTTGGTTGCTTTAAGTATGTACCAGATTGCCATAAAACTAGGCATTGATAAATTAACCTCCACCCCGTTTTTGGCAACCACCCTGCCTCTTCCCCGATGTAGAACACAGAATAGAGAAAAAGTTCTGCGCCTTTCTTTGGAAAAACACAACCGTTGATTTTTTAAGATATAATCCAGATATGTACAACTGGTCTACTGATGAAGACTATTTAAAAAAGTTTCCCGACGAATACGAGAAATGGCGGCTTCTTCAATTGATTAATTATGGTCTTGACGGCGAAAAACTTAATCTCAAAATTCTTAAAAAAAGATGGCATGAGATTAAAGATGAAATACTGGATCCGGCTGTAAGCGACTATTTACAAAGATTTATTCTTCAATGAAAAGCATTCCTTTCCCGCTTGATCTCGCTGTAAATAAACTTGATTCAATTTTAACAAGAAGTAAGGCTCGTGATTTTATTGATTTTTATTTCATTCAAAAGGAACATTCTTATAAAATTGATCCCCTTTTTCTTGGAAGTTGTTTTTTAAAAATAGAAAAATTACATGACTATCCAAAAATGGTTAAAGAATTTTCAGATAAAGAAATGATTGCTTACTTTATAAACCTTGCTAAAAGCCTAAAAGAAAAAATTGTTGCTTAAATAGGCCACAAAAAATCCCGCTTTATTGCGGGATTTAATGTAACACAATTGTCAAATAATTTTTTCAATAATCTCACAATCCCATTATTTCCTGCTCTTTTTTTGCCCCCAGTTCTTCTGCTTTTCCAACAAATTCATCGGTAATTTTTTGCAGATTGCTTTCAGCTTTAAATTTTTCATCCTCGGAGATTTTTTTATCTTCAAAAGAAGTTTTTATCTCCCGCATCTTGTCCTGACGGATATTCCTGATAGAAATTTTGGTTTCTTCAATTTTTTGATGCAAGAGTTTGGCATATTCTTCTCGTCTTTCGGTTGTCAAGGCCGGAATTGGAATTCTTATAAGATTATTGTCAATAATCGGGGTCAATCCGACATTGGCGGCCAAAATCCCCTGCCGGATTTCACCCAAAACCGACGGATCCCAGGGTGCAACAATTAAAGTTTGAACATCAGAAGTACTAATCGTTCCCAATTCTTTAACCGCCAATCTGGCTGTTCCGCCGTAAGCGTTACAGACAATATTTTCAATTAAGGCCGGCACCGCCCGGCCGGTTCTGATTGCGGCAATTTCAGTCCTAAAGTGGTCAATAGACGCCTGCATACTCTGCCGGGTTCCGTCAAAACTTATCATCATTCTTACGATACAATGGCCAATAAAAAAAATCAACCATTTTGTCTTTGATAAAGGGTTACCACGCTAAAAAAATTTTCCTCTGGTGCAGTTTTATCAAATGCAGACCAGCGTAAAACGGTTCCCTGGTTTATTCCACTTTCCCCATTAACCGGTGTACCGTCAGGATTAATTTTTACTCTAACCACAGTAGGGTAAAATATTTTTCCATCTACAAGCAGTCGGGGTTTTTCAACTGACATTTTTCATCACCTCCCTCGCCCCGCCATAGCTTTATGCGAAGGCGGGCTTTTAAACCAAAAAAAATCCCCCTGGTTTGGAGGGATTGTTTTTTAAAAAATTTAGGTTTTTGTTAGCTTGTCCCTTCCCAAACCATTCGCTTCCCGATAATCAGGATAATAATGGAAATGGAAAGCAACGCTAACTTTATCATTGTTAAAGTAAGTCTATCAATATTATTAATAAAAAACAACTTTTGGCACAAAAATCCCCCGCCTATTTAGCGGGGGTAAAAATTTGCAAATATTTGGCGCAATTGCCAAAAATGCAGGTTTTTATAGAAAAACCAACCTGCACTTTATGCCCCCGAAACCAATTTTTTAGTTCCAAAGGTATAAAATGCAAGCTGGCGTAGGAAAAAGTTGGAGGGGTTGGGAGGTGGCCGGACAACGAAAGATCGAGGAGAGCGCCCACAACATTGTGTGCGCTCTCTGAAAACGGAAGATCATCTACGGTTACGATCGCTCGGGTTTTTCTTCTCCAGCTTCTGGAGCGATCTTTGAACCTTCGATATGGTCCTCCCCGTACCTTTGTCTATGCGTTCATCTTGCTCTTTCGTTTTCGCTGGCATTACTGATCTCCTCTTGATTATCTGAAACCTCGAAGCGAAAGATGGACGCGACCGACATTAGGGCAGTTTCAACATGGCTCGTAACCTCCTTTATATATGGTTCGAGCAACGCCGAAAAAATCGAAGCTCCTCGAACCATATAAATTTTTTCCTACTTTTCAAGGTGCCAAAGGACTAAAAAGCCTGGGGCTTATCCCAAACATTTCATCCTATAACAATCTAGTTTAGATTATATTCAAGAAGACTGGCTTTGTCAAGAAGAATTACTCCCCAAGCTCAAATCTGGCAATGCGGTTGACCTTGATATTCTCTCTAATTTTGGCGATCAGTTCCGTCACTAAATCCCCAACTGTTTTTGAGGCGTCTCTTATATATTCCTGTTTTAACAGTTCTTCAACATTTTTAGGCGCCATGGCGGCTACCTGCATTGCCAGTTCATGGACAAGGCTCTTAAAGTCCTCGTTTCGGGCCACAAAATCAGTCTCGCATAAAAGCTCAACCACCCCAACGACCTTTCCCCCGCAATGAGTATAGGCTTCAATAATCCCCTGCTTGGTTTCTCTTTCTTTTTTCTTTTCCGCCACTTCCAACCCTTTTTTCTGTAAAATCTGAAGCGCTTTTTTTTCATCACCTTCAGCTTCAACTAATGCTTTCCGGCATTCAAGAACGCCGGCACCGATTTTTTCCCTTAAAACTTTGATTTGTTCTGTGGATATGTTCATTTTTTACTCTCCTTTTTTTCTTCTTTGGCCAACTTTTTTTCTTCGGCCTTAACTGCCTGCTCTTTAATTTTTTTGCCCTCCAAAACCGCCTCTACAATTGTGTCACAAATAAGCTGGATTGATTTGGCCGCATCATCATTGGCAGGAATGACAAAGTCAATATTGCTTGGGTCAACATTCGTGTCAACCACTGCAATTACTTTGCCCCCCCGCATATTGGCTTCTTTTATGGCCGTATCTTCTTTCCGTCCGTCAATAACAAAAATTGCCGCCGGAATATTGGTCAGACCGGAAACTCCGCCAAAAATCCTTTCCATTTTGACAATTTCCCGGTCAATCAACAGATTTTCTTTTTTGGTCATTTTGGCAAAATAACCTTCGGCTTTTTTGGCTTTAAGATCAGCCAAGTGGTTAATCCTTTTTTTAAGCTCGTCCCAGTTGGTAATCAGACCGCCAATCCAGCGTTCGGTAATATACGGCATTCCGGCTTTGACTGCCGCTTCTTTGATAATATTCTGCGCCTGTCTTTTGGTGCCGACAAAAATAATCTGACCCCCTTCGGACGCCGTAGCTTTCGCAAAAGCGGAGGCGGCCTCCAATCCGATTTTCGTCTTTACCAAGTCAAAAATATGAATTCCATCTCTGGCGGTAAAAATATAAGGCTTCATTTTTGGGTGCCACCTGTTTGTCTGGTGGCCAAAATGACAACCGGCTTCCAATAAAT
>Ga0210057_1007643_pt1 | contig 13024 bp, 8 predicted proteins | sample CryGeyCG2114_010_2_FD_183968 | JGI IMG/M metagenome (GOLD analysis project Ga0210057, IMG submission 183968) | Groundwater microbial communities from aquifer - Crystal Geyser CG10_big_fil_rev_8/21/14_0.10 (SPAdes) (version 2) | ecosystem: Environmental > Aquatic > Deep subsurface > Groundwater ... | reverse complement strand
TTTATACAAATTATACCCCAGGGAGATAGCACCACCCTTTGAGTCATAAGTGCCAAAAACGCATCGCCCAATTCGCGCTTGGACCATGGCAGCCAAACACATGGGGCAGGGCTCAAGAGTTACGTACAAAACGCACCCCTGTAGGCGCCAGTTGCCAATTTTTTTTGCCGCCTCTCTTAAACAGATAATTTCAGCATGGCCGCAAGGATCATTGCTTGCCTCTTTGTTATTGTGAACACAGGCCAAAATTTTTCCTGATTCATCTGCAATAACTGCCCCAACTGGAACTTCATCCCGATTGCTGGCCAAAAAGGCCTGCTCATACGCCATATTAATTAGATATATGTCATCTTGCAGGTTAATTGTCGGCATACTTATTCCACTTTCTTTGTTTCAACTCAATCTTCCACTTTTCTATAATTTTTCTTATCTCTTTGTCATTATTTGTAAAATAAACGCCGTAAATCTTTGGCCTACCATCAATGTTTCGACGGCTACTTTTAATTTCTGCTTCATAAATTTGCTGTGGTGATTCTGAGCTGATTTTAATTTTTATTTTCTTTCCAACCTCAAAATCTTCAAAACTAAGAATGCATCCAGCACCTTGCCTAAGATCGGTCAAACGCCCCTCAAACTCTTTCTCATTGTCGCCTTCAATTTTTATTTTTAAATCATGGCGAAAGCGAAAATCATATTCCCACCAATTTACCATGGGGTAGTATAGAGGGGAGTACAGCCCTAAGAAGTTTATAACAAGCAATAGCACGCACATCATTGCGAGAATCTTAGTTGGATTTGGAAATAAGAAAATATCAACACATAAGGAAATTAGAAATATGCCCCCTAGAGTCCAATATGTATAATAGAGATCTTTTACAAATTTAATTAAAATATAAGTAAGATAGAGCCATACCGCGAGAGAAAGTGTGACAGATATAAAAGTACCGTGATGATAATATTTCGTAATTTTTTCGATCAAGAAAAAAATTACAAACACGTAATGAATCTGCAAAATTTTTGATAATTCTTTGGGCGCCAAGACGTTCTTTAGAAATAATATTTTAGGTTTCAATCCATCTCCAATAGACTGTATTTTAACCCAATTATAAGTTGCATCAAAATTATTTGCGAGCTGTTTAAAAGTGGTGCACTCGACAGGATTCGAACCTGTGGTCTCTTGATTCGTAGTCAAGTGCTTTATCCAGCTAAGCTACGAGTGCGTAAATTCTTGATCTAGAGGACTTATATTAATAGATAAAAATTCGGGAAATTACAAGAAAACTTATGGTCCTATAGGACCAACTTTCAAGTTTCGCTATGCGCTATTTATATTACCCTCTCATTACCACCATCAACCGGAAGCTGAGCGCCGGTTGTCTTCATAAATAAATCTCCCGCAAAGGCGACGGCTGCCTTAGCAACGTCCCTTGAAGTTATTTCAGCCTTTAAAAGATTTGAGCGCTTATAGCCCTCAACCGTTGTTCCATAATGCTTGGCCCGACTGTTAAGAACCTCTTCACTCCAAATACCTGTATCAAAAACAGCATTGGGATGAAGCACATTGACCCTAATCCCATGCTCAGCAAGTTCCAAGGCCGCGACTCGGGCCATTTGTGTCAACCCTGCCTTAGCAGAAGAATAAGCAGAAGCTCCAGGACCAGGCGCTGGAACATTTTTAGATGCTACTATGACGACACTCGGATTAAAGCCATGCTTTAAATAGGGAATAGACTCTCTTAATACCCTCATATGCGAGGTTAGGTTCATCTCAATCGCCTTGGTCCAACTTTCATCATCTATCCTAGATAAATCAGAGCTCTTAGGAAATGAGCCGGCATTTGAAATCAAAATATCCAGACCACCAAATTTTTGAATACTTGCCAGGATTACTTTTTGAATACTTGCAGTGTGAGTAACATCACAGACCATCCCAAAATAACTTGAATTGCTACACATTTTCTCAATGTCTGGGTTTATATCAATTGCGACAACGCAGGCACCTTCATTGAGCAACTCCAAAGCGCATGCCTTGCCAATACCACTGGCTGCCCCAGTTACCAAGGCAACCATTCCTTCCAATTTGGAACCGCCGGCTCCTCTTTTCAATTTAGCTTGCTCCAACTCCCAGTATTCAACATCAAAGAGATTTCCCTCATCTAAAGGTTTCCATCCCCCGAGGGCCTCTGCCCACTGAACACACTTTATAGTGTGATCAGTAATATCAGAAACCACATCAACTCTTTTTTTATTCGGCCCAAATATCAAGATGCCTTTGTTTTTCCAAACTGCATATCTAGGTGCATGATCAAGACAAGTTAAACTAGGTTTTTTGTTTCTTTCGAAATAAGCTTGATAGTCAGAACTAAAAAGATCTATATCTTTCTTTACTTCACCTGTTGCAAACATAGGTATTCTTTTTGTGTGTATAATATGGTCAGGAGTCACTGGTCCGCGGCTCATAATGCTTTGCATATCCTGGCGTTTACTTAGACCTACAGACAAGGAATCTGTTTTAAGGTGGGCAATAATTGGTTGTCCAATAATTAAACCCACTTCTTTGCGGTAAGAAGCAACAACTTCTGCCTCAATTATAGCTTGAGCATCCTTATCTTCCCTTGATTTGAAGCAACCATTTTTTTCCAAGTAACTTTCGGCTTTATTAACAATTGTAATCATTTTTTCATAACTTATTTTTGCATCGTCATCAAAAGTAAACACGCCATGATTAAGCAAAATAATTCCATCTAATTTGGCCCAATCCAAATCTAACGTCGCCTCATAAACTTGTTTAGATAAAACAAAGCCTGGCATGCAATAGGGGAGGATGAGCATGTTATCGCCATAAATTTCTTTTATTCTCTTTTCACCATTTTCTGTATTCGAAATTGTAACGACGGCATCAGCATGGGTATGGTCAACATACTTAAATGGTATTATGGCATGCAAGATGGCCTCGACAGAGGGAGTTGGAGCCGAGGGATCAATCAATGCTGCTTTTAGTTCGCGCACCATATCTGTATCGCTGAGCTTAGGAAGTTTTGCTAGTTTATTAAGCGTTTCCAACCTAGCGGGAGAAAAACCTTCCGGCGGAATGACTTTCAGATCATAGCCCGAGCCTTTGACATATAAAATTTCTTCTTCCTCTCCAAAAATATTTATTATCTTTTCTTTGAGGGAGGTATTGCCACCTCCATGAAGAACTAGATTAGAGTCTTTGCCAAGCAGTCTTGATGTATACGCCCGTAGCTCAAGTGAAGATTTTTTAAATCCTTCCGCCTCTGATTCATTCCATTGTGATTTCACGAGTGCACCTCTTGAATTTTATTTGCATAAGGATAATTAAATAATCCTTGTTCAGTAATTAACGCTGTAACCAGCTCATGTGGAGTTACATCAAAGGCAGGATTTCGAACCTTTATACCTTTAGGCGCCGTGCGGGTCGAGCCAAAATGGCAGACCTCATCAGCACCACGCTCTTCTATTTCAATCTGGCTGCCTGAAGTCGTAGCCAGGTCGATGGTAGACCCCGGACAAGCTACATAAAATGGAATATTGAAATATCGGGCCATAATGGCCAGCCCAAAAGTTCCGATTTTATTAGCTACATCACCATTTGCGGCAACTCTATCAGCACCAACAATCACCATATTAATTAATCCCTGGCCCATCATACTCGCGGCCATATTATCTGTGATTAACGTCACATCAACGCCGGCCTGATCCAATTCCCAAGCTGTAAGGCGAGCTCCCTGTAAGAGGGGGCGAGTTTCATCTGCGTAAACCTTAAACTTAGAGCCCGAAAGATGGGCAAGATAAATAGGAGAGAGAGCTGTTCCGAGTTCACTTACTGCCAAAGCTCCGGCATTACAATGTGTCAGAATGCCCATTCCTTGCTTAATCAGGTCTTTACCATTTTCTCCAATCTTATGGCATAAGACCCTATCCTCATTATGAATTTTTATGGCCTCTACTTCCAAAGCTTTACAAATTTTTTGCGCGTCAGTTTCTCCTAAGCTTTTTGCTACTAATAGCATCCTTTTTAAGGCCCACTTTAGATTGACAGCAGTAGGCCTGGATGAATCGAGATACTGAGCCAGCTGCTCTAATTTTTGCAAAAAATTTGAACTATCATCTTTAACTGCCTGACGCGCTCCAATGGCTAAACCGTAAGCGGCTGCGATTCCAATCGCTGGAGCTCCACGAATTTTAAGTTTTTTAATTGAATCCCATACCTGCTCAATGGAAGTTTGCTCCTCAATATACACTTCACCGGGTAACTTTGTTTGGTCTAGAAAAAACAGCTTGCCATTTTCCCAGCTAACAGTTTTTGGTATATTTAGTTCCATAGCTTTGTCCTTTAAAATTATTTAGCGTACTGAATTCCTTGAGGAGGTTTCGCGCCCGGAGGATTTGTTCCGGCCATCTTATACACAAATGCAGCTAAAGCGTGGAACTCATCATCATTAAGCATCCCCTTCCACGCAGGCATTCCCATTCGAGGTGCACCGCTTTTAATCATAGTTAAAATATCAATCGGATTACCTTTGCCATGTATCCAAAAATCATCAGTCAAATTAGGCCCGATATTTCCTTGGCCACTCTCTCCATGACAGCTGCGGCACCTATTTAAAAATATTTCTTTGCCTTTAATATTTTCACTGCCCATGGCTAAATATTTTTCAAATAAGTTTTCATCCAAAACAATTTTTTCCTCTACTACCTGAGTGGTATTTCGACTGCTATTATTTTTATATAGCAGAACACCTATAGCAAAAATAATCACACTTACAACGATTAGCGGAAGTACTGGAAAGGCAGGGGAATCCCCGACCTTTTTCTTGTTTTCATCATTCATTTTTTAGGTCATCTCCATAATGAGTATTCGACCAGGAGATAAAATTGGCATAATTAATGGCGGAGACGGTGAGATTCGAACTCACGGTACGGAGTTAACCGTACGACGCCTTAGCAAGGCGCTCCCTTCGACCACTCGGGCACGTCTCCATTAATGGCGGAGGACACAGGATTCGAACCTGCGGAACCTTTCGGTTCAACGGTTTTCAAAACCGCCGCTATCGACCACTCAGCCAATCCTCCACAAGAGGGACATAATAAATTTTACCGCATTTTCTGACAACTAAATTTTAGTAATACGTTCAAGTCCGCCCAAATAAGGCCTTAAAACTTTGGGAATTTCGATAGAACCGTCTTCGCACTGGTAATTTTCTAGTATTGCCACCAAAGTACGGCCCACCGCAAGACCAGAACCATTCAAAGTATGAGCAAATTTTGGCCTTCCATCCGATCCACGGTAGCGAATATTTGCGCGTCGCGCCTGAAAATCCCCACAATTTGAGATTGATGAAATCTCACGGAAAGTTTTTTGAGAAGGAAGCCAGACCTCTAGGTCAATACACTTTCGCGCACTAAAACCAATATCGCCTGAGCACAGAAGCATGCCACGATAGGGAAGCTCTAAAAGCTTTAAGATTGAAACTGCTCTTTCAATCATTTGATCATGCGCCTTCTCACTTTCCTCAGCTGCCACGATGTTAACTAATTCTACTTTGTTAAATTGATGAAGGCGTATCAGGCCTCTAGTGTCTTTGCCATAACTTCCGGCCTCACTTCTAAAACAAGGCGTGTAACTAACATATTTGAGTGGAAATTCATCGGCAGAAAATAGCTCATCTCTTTTTAAATTCGTCACTGGAACTTCGGCGGTTGGAATGAGATACCAATCTCGGTCGGGGAGATCCAATCTAAAAAGATCCTCTTTAAATTTTGGCAATTGCCCTGTTCCAAAAAGTGAAGAAGCATTAACAATAAATGGCGGAAGGATTTCAAGATAACCATTTGCTGTATGCTGATCAATCATGAAATTGATGAGGCATCTCTCTAAACGAGCCAAGGCGCCCTTATAAACAACAAATCTGGCACCTGAAATTTTAGCACCTGCTTCAAAATCTAACATACCTAGTTTTTCACCTAATTCCACATGGTCTTTAGGCGTAAATCCCAACTCTCGGATTTTTCCACCTTTTATTGCTTCTTTATTATCTTGCTCACTACTTCCTGTAGGGACATCTTTGGCCAAAATATTTGGTATTGTTGCCAGCATATTGCCAAGTTCAGATTTAAAAACTTCAAGTCTCATTTCACCATCTGCAATTTCTTTTTTCATCTCAGCAACTTTTTGCATAAGTGAGTCAGCATTTTCTCCCTTCTTCTTTAATTCACCAACTTGTCGACTTGTTTTATTTATTTCCCCGCGAACAGTTTCTACTTGAAGTGTTAATTCCTTTCTTTTTGAATTCAGCTCTATTACTTGTTCAATAATTGTTACATCAAAATTTCGTGTCGATAAATTTGCACGAACAAAATCAATATTTTCTTCAATAAATTTAATGTCGTGCATTTCCCTCTCCTTATCTAATCGCTGCTATTTCAGATTCAATTTGCTGCCTATCTGGAGCATTCGGCGAAAGCGTTAAATATACAGTGAACTCATCTATCGCCAGACTACTTTGCCCCATATCCTTATAAACGTAACCGAGACCCTTGTGAAGATGGGGATTATTGAGATCTTGTTTTAGTGCTCGTAAGTATAGTTCTCTCGCTGCAGCGTGCTGATTTTGTTTATGGCGAATCCACGCTAGACCAGCCAAGGCCTCTACAGATTTTCCATTTTTCGAAATCGCCTTTTCGAAATTTTTTACTGCGGCTTGCCAATCTTCTTTTGCTTTAAAAACTTCTCCAAGAATATAATAACCGTTCTCGATTGTTGGATTGCTGGCAATTTCTAATTCAGCATTTTCCTGCGACTTTTCCAGGTTATGCATCTGCAGGTACGCTTTCGCCATATAATAGTGCACCTTAGGGTAGGTTGGCAGTCTAATCTTGACTTGCTCAAACTCGTACAGTGCCTCGTTGAGCCTATTAAGCGCCATAAAATAATCACCTAAGGACATTCTCACAGTCAAATTTCCAGGTTGAACCTTGAGAAGTTCTCTGGAATATTTAATCGCTTCTTCATTCTTATCATCTTTCTTAGATGCCTCAATCATGAAGAGGTAAAAACTTGGATCTTTTTTATCCATGGCCTCAAGTTTTGTTTTATAGGCCTCAAAATATTTCATTTGATTAGATTTATAGTAATATTTTGCAATTTCACCTATCAGTTTCGGGCTATCAGGGTATTTAGTTAGCTGATCTCGAATATAGCCAATCGCGGAATCTACGCCCTTTAACTCATACAATATCTCTATCTCTGCAACCTTATAGTCTAGGTTGTCAGGATCTAATGCCATCGCATCTGAAAGCATCTTTTGAGCATCTGAATATTTTCTAAGATAAAGCAATGTGTCTGCCATTTGAAAATAATCAGCATCATTAATCGGATTACGATTTATTGCTTCTTGTAACCATCTTATCGCAAGAGGAATATTGTTTTGCTTTTTATAAAACTTGGCCAATAGGGAAGGGAACTTATAGGAGTGTGCAAACTTCGACTTTGATAAACTATTTATCTCCTTTTGAGCATCATCAAATTTATAAGATTCAATATAAGCTTCAAGCAATAGCGATATTATTGAATCATTATAAGAATGATTTTTCCTTAGCTCCAAAAGAGTTGATATAGCAAAGTCAAAATATCCTCTTTCTATCTGTATTTTTGCTAAAAGAAGTTTTGAGGGTATATATGTTTGAGACAAATCTGACGCAGAAATCGCGTAGGCAATTGCCTGGTCCCAATTTTTCTTTTCCATTTCAATTTTGGCACGGTTCATCAAATCTATAATCTTACTTTCAATAATTAAGCTTTGAGCTCCCTCGTTTCCACCAACTTCTAATGCTGCAAGTTTAGATCTAAGCTCATCAGACTCGTTGTATTTTAAGGCGTTATTAAAAAACAATGAGGCGGTTTTAGTATCATTTTTAATTGAGCTTAATATTCCCATATACTCTAGATATTTTCCAAAATAGCTCGGACATTCCTCTGCTTTTAGTTCATTAACAGCCTCAAGTACCGCTTTAAATTTTTTATAGTCCCCTAAATTTAAAATAACTTTTGCATACTCTAAGAGTAGCGCAACAGAACTCTGAATTTTTTTATTGGCATCATTTAAAATCTCTTCCGCTTCTTTGTAGTTTTCATTATATTCGAGAAATCGCGCCAGTGCGATGTATGTGTCTACTGATTTTCGAGGAGCCTTACTTAATATATCAAAAACTTTTTTTGCCTCTTCGAATTCACCAACCTTAATCAGCGACTCAAGAAAGAATGCGAAAAACTTTGGAGACAATCTCTTTTTATTGTCCTCTAGGCGCAAAAAATTCTTAAAGGTATTAACAGCTGTTTTGTATTTCTCATTATGATAATAAAAGACCGCAGTTCCGGTCGCAATATCTACATCTGTCAGGACCTTAGAATGTGCGATCTTAAGAAGCCTATTTAAATTTTTAGCACTCTCGATGGGATTTGCCACATTAGGCAGCAGCTCTGCATCTACCAAAATAAGTTTAGGAAGACTAGGATTGTCTGAGAATTTATGTGAAAGAGACCTGTTGAAATGTTCTGCCGCAACAACTTTGGCTAAGTACGTGTGGGAGCCCAGGGCCTTTAAGCCTAGTTCATATTCTTCCGTACTTTTTTGTACATTTTCATATTCGTATGGTGAGGGAAACGATATCAAAACTGCTTTGGGCTCTATTGCTTTGTTCTCTTCTTGATCTTCTAGAAAGACAAAATAAAAAAGTGCAATAAAGGCAAGTGCTATAATTGGCTTCATTGGCTTTTTTTTAATTTTTTCTGATTTTTTTTCAGTATCTTTTTTTGAAATTTTATTTCTATGTTCTTTAGCTTTATGTAAACCGTCTTTTTCTTCCTCTTGATCTTGGTTTTCATCTATTGAAAATTCTTTTTCAGAAATAATGACTTCTTGTTTCAAGCTTGGAAGAAACTCCTTAATATTTACTACTTGCGTTCCGAGGTCTTCACTTAAGAGATTAATCTCCTCTGAAGGAGCTTGGGGCACAGAAGTATCTGTTTCTACTTCTTCATTTTCTGTCTCAATTTTAACTAATGTTTTTTCTTTTGTTACTTTTGTCTTCTCATTTACGGGCAAAGGATGTCTTATGACCGTCTTGTCAATTTTTTGTGATTCACGCTTTTTACTAATCACTGTTTTATCTACATTAATTGCTTGAGACGTTTGTGAATTGTTCGACGTTTGGGAGGTATGATTCTCGCTAGAAGACTCAGAAGAAGACTCTTTCTCCTGTGTTTTTGAAAACTTAAATTCAATAAATTCTTTAACCTCAGACTTATCTGCTTTTGATATTTGATCGATTATTTCAATTTCGTCTTCACTTTCATTTTCTCTTGATTTTTCAAAGTTGATATCCTCAGTCTTCGTTTTGTCTTTCTGCTCCCTTGCTGCATTATTTTTGGCAGCGAGGTGGATTGTCGTCTTTCCAACTTGGTTCTGAGTGTTTTCAGAGATCGTAGTTGTTTGAATTTTTTCCCATAGCGCTACATTGTCCTTGATTGGCATCCAGTCACCTGTAGGAAAAAGGTGGATCTGTTCTTTACCCTTAATATGGCCACGAATGTATAATTCTGTGATTTGGGTAATTTCAAACGGCCCTACAATACGGCCATTTTCAAGTCGTACCCTATATTTTTTGTTCATAATACAAGTATGATGCAATCTGAAGGCTAATCAATAAAATTGCAAAAAATGCCCTCCTAGCAAGCTCGATCGGCCCACTTTTCACTTTGCCCGTATTTATATCATTTTCTGTGTTGTTTAGGTCAGTACTAATAAAAAATACAGCTAATACATAATGTATTAAAACCAATGGGTATACGTACGCAATTTTGTCCGTCGTAAAAGCATAAATTCCAAATGGGGGTATTCCAGAGAGTAAAGATATGAGAAATATCTTCCAGTACCTACCGACCCTGTTTATCCCCGAGTTAATTATATACAGAGAAATATATATGCTCAGCGAAATCGGTATCAAAAAGATCGCATCACTTTCCTGATAGCCTGGCTGCAATACTAAAAATATGGAAGCTAAATTCAGGTTAACATATTTAAAAATACTTGCCGGATTTTTTCTTGCTTCCAGTACTGCTAAAATCAGTACGACTACAGCAATAATGCTTTTCATTACAAAAAATAGATTAACTGACAAGTAGGGTACGCTAATTTGGCTAAATAGCATTACATCCATCCAAAGAACTGGCCCCGTTTTCAGTGCTATCTGCGATAAATTTTTCCCGTCATTTTTTACCGAGTTAATGTCTAGGACTATAAGAACCATTGATGAAATCACGGCCAAAATTACAAGCGAGGGAGAAACTACTGTGTGGCTTGCTATTGAAATAGTAAGAATACATATAGAAATTAATGTGAGCTTAACGAGTGACCACATTTTATTATCTATACCGTTGGTAAATCCCCCGTCACTTCTATCCGCAACCACGAGTAGGGCACGAAGAATTCCTGCTATATACCAATGAGATGTGCAAAAGAATATTAGAGATCCTATTAGTAAGCTATCTATTCCAAAGGCAAGACGATTGGAACCATTCGGCCGCTCTGTTAATCGAGATACAAAAGGAATGTTACAGATAATGTACCAACCAAATATAACGCCAAGAGTTTTATTTACAGGATTTATTGTCTGCCTAAATTGGTCAAAAACAAAATATGCCGTAACAGCACCAACTATCAGAATAATTATGCTTATCCACTCTTTTTTTGACTTCACTTTTTCAATAAAAAGTAGAGGAATACTGAGAATAATCAACAGATGACTGTTATAAATTTTAAATCCACTAAATATTTCACTTAATATATCCATAATGTATCTAAATTATACTTGCTTTTGGTGCATATAAGGTATCAAAGAAATAATAGATTATTAAAATTGCCCAGGCTCCCGTTACAAAGAACATAATTGAGCCAGGTGAATTAACCCAAAAAATCCGAAGCAGATCATAAACAACAAAACACTGAGTCAGCAGCAATAAAAATGACTTCATGCAAATTGGATTTTTATTATCATAGAAATGACCAAATAGTGCAATTAATGCAAACGAAGCCAAAACCACTTCTAAGCTCACAGTCGCTGCTTTTGAATATGGCAAACTTACGGCATAAATATAGATCGTAGTTATCAGTAAGCAAAACAGCATTTCCCTTATAAATCTCGCTCTCTTAAAAATTAGAATTAAGATGAACATTATTGGTAATGAAAACTCATAGTATTCCATCGCCAGGACAAATACGCCATTCTTTATCAAAAAAGCTAGTTCAATAAAGAACACCAGCATATTCACGGAGGGAAAGACAGGAAGAGAGCTACTACTTTCACGTTTATATATTGACATAATTTCTACGTTTTTAATAAAAACAAAGAACAAAAATGAAAATTGCAAAAATTTCTGCATAATCAAAGACAATGACCAAGGTAAATTCTGGCTAACTTGTAACAAGTTTATCGATAAAAACCTTTCATTGGCAGATAGATATAGAAATCCTACCGCAAGTGCGGAAACGATATTTCCATATTTTTGTCGATTAATTTTATTATTTATGCCAGACCCTAAAATCAACAATTCCATTGTATAGAGTGAATAAGGTCCAACATTCCCTATGTTTAAAAAAAGTACCAGAACTGCAATCCATGACAATTTGCAATAAGGAACATTTTGTTCTTCATTTATAAGAAGCGTCTGAGCACTAAAAGCAGCATATAAAAGGCACGCGATTGTACTTACGATAGATCCGTTTTGATAATAGCGTATCGCCAAACCCACCATCACGACGGCAATAAATATGAATAAAATATTCTTTGAAAAATAGCCTTTCTTAGAAACATTTCGGGCAATCAAGTTCAAAGCAATCACAAGAACGAGCAATAAAGGTATTAAATATACAGTTGTGAGCATTTGAGTCACAGCAACTTCCTCACATTTAAATTAATTTTTAAAGACGTCCTAATTGTATCAAAATATTGAATATGTTTTCTTCTTAACCCAAATCTTAAAAATAGGATTGTTAATATCCATACGCCTACAAGAGTAGCAAAGGAAGTTGGTAAAATATTTATTTGACTAGACCTTAATGCAAGAAAATTTATAAGAACATAAGCCAAAACTAAAATAAAAAACGGATAGACCTTCTTTGAATGAAATATCTCTTTGAGATTTTGCCACACATTCATGTTGGTAAATATATGATAATAAGCCACTGTTAAACAAATCTGTAATATTAGCTCTAAAAATGAAGAGAAGGAATAATGACTTATAACTTCTTGCAACTTTGCAAATTCAATTTTGCCAGGAGTTGGAAGCAGCAATAATGTCAGCGCACTTCCAACGTAAGGATTTGGGACTACCTCCACTGTTCCTAAGCTGCGATTGTTTTTGAAAATTATAAATAGTCCAGCCATCACAACTGTCGACGCAACGACAAAGAAAGAAGAGCCACTGATCGAGTAGTATATCGATGTCAATAACAATATAAACGCTACATTTGTTAAAATATCTTTCCTGCTACTCACTAATAATTTAGCCATTATGATAATTGTACATAAGGTTAAATAGATCTCTGCACCATAAAACATATCTATATTTGATATTTTGCAAAGATATAGATGCAGTACAATCAGCGACAAAATCCTAAACACAATTTTATCTGAATCATTTTCATTATTATGTAATCGCCAAGAAATGACATACTCGATCATTCTTATAAAAAATATTGCGCCATAAATATTGAGTAGATACTTTAGGACTATTTGATTTTCATTTTGAAAAAACAAAATTGAGAATACTAGGAGTATCCACGAAAAAGACAAAGTTTTCTGATACCAAAACGGTCTCGCCTGTGGCCAAGATACAACATTTTTTTCCAACAATAAGCAAGCGGCCAGCATTGATATCGGTGTTGAAGATGATATGGATAGAGATACCACGGCTAGCAGATAAGTATATTCTGTATCCCAT
>Ga0210057_1007642_pt1 | contig 13027 bp, 9 predicted proteins | sample CryGeyCG2114_010_2_FD_183968 | JGI IMG/M metagenome (GOLD analysis project Ga0210057, IMG submission 183968) | Groundwater microbial communities from aquifer - Crystal Geyser CG10_big_fil_rev_8/21/14_0.10 (SPAdes) (version 2) | ecosystem: Environmental > Aquatic > Deep subsurface > Groundwater ... | reverse complement strand
TTTTGAGCGGATCAAACGCAATCACTTTGGCATCAGGAATATTGACCGCTTCTGCAAACGACTGCTTTTCTGTTTAATGCCGGTATCAATTTTTACTCAAATTATTACCCAAAGATGTTAAAGAACCGATGCCGGTTCAACCGGCGCTGGCGCGCTCGCTTCGGCGCTCTCAATCGGCAAGGTAAACGTAAATGTGCTCCCCTTGCCTTCGCCCGGCGACTCGGCCCATATGCGCCCGCCGTGCGCTTCGATAATCTTTTTGGCGATAAAGAGCCCTAAGCCCGAGCCGCCGGTGTGGATGCGGCTGACCGCTTCGGCGCGCGAGAATTTGTGGAACAGCTTGTCTATTTCATCCGGATCTATGCCAATGCCGCTATCCCGGACTTCAAAGGAAATCAAGGACTTTGACCTGTTCAAGCGGACATTTACCCATCCTTTTTGCGTGTATTTAATGGAATTATCCACCAGATTCATCATCACGTCATGGATTTTATCGCGGTCAAAGAACATTTCCTCAATCGCCTCAGTCGGCTTTTGCACGGTCAGCTTCAGGTTCTTTTTCTGGGCCGCTTGGGTTAAATCTTCCACCACCTCATCCAATACTTCCACTATCTTAACTTTATCCTTTTTCAGCTCCAGCCGCCCGGTTTCAATGCGGGATACGTTCAAAAACACGTCCACCAGGCGCGTCAGCCTGTCCGAAGAGCGGAAAACTTTCTCCAACTCAACTATTTGCGCTTTGGTAAGCTTGCCAAAATCCCCTTCCAAGAACATGGAAACATAACCCTTAATGCCGGTTAAAGGAGTCCGCAGCTGGTGGGCGGCAATGGATAAAAACTCGGACTTGGCATGGTCCGCACGCTTGAGCTTTGCGTTGGCGGTTTCTAGCTGTTTGGCTAGAACTTGCACTTTCTCTTTGGCTTCGACTTCTCGCAGAACACTCTTTATTAAAGACACGCCAATCGCTAATACCAGCAAAAATACGCTGCTTCTAAAAACTACTAAAGTCAAATTATCCGAAAAAAGAATTTCTAAAAAAGTGACAATCGTTAGGACAAAAGTCAAACCAGCCGTGGCCAAAACCTTGATATTAAATAACTTATGTCGATAAATCGAGTAGGAAGTAAAAGCGACAAAAGGAAAAATAAAAACAGCACCTAAAGGAATAAATCTGGTGTTACTGAAAAATGCCGGCAAAATAAAATTAAAAATTACAATAAGAATAAAAGTGATAAATATGCCCACTAGTACATAAATATATGGCCGTCTTTCTTCTTTCCCGGCTTTTATAGTTTTTCTAGCCATTAAAAAAATACCACCTAATATCAAAAATAATATTAAACTTCCAAATAAAGCGATACCTGGGCCATTTTGAATGCTTAAAATTTCTCCCTGAGCGGAAACAGATGTCACCTTGTTAAATACTAATGGCGATAAATTTAAAAGCGAAGTAATAGCCACTAAAGGTAATAAAATTTTTCTAAACCATCCCGGGAAAATTACATCATCACCGGGAAACACATAAGATAGCCCAAAAAAGGAAAAAGCGTGCCAGGTGCCCACAAAAATTACAGCTCTTTGCAGCCAAAAAGACAACGCTAGATTGCCTGTGATTGACCGGCTTAAATAATTAACAAAACTCCAAGCAACGGTAAATAGAGAAAAGTAGAATAAGCTCCGGTTGGTAACGCTTTTTCGATTACTAAAATAAATAGTAAAACCAAGCGTCCCGATTCCGGCCACCGCCATCCCGACCGATAATAAATCTAGATTAAAAAATAAAATCATTTTTTTAATACTCAAATTAAAATAATCAATCAGCCGGTAATCGAGCCGCACGTGCCGTGGGATTTCCTCCGTACCCGATTCGAAACGTCATGTGAATATTCTGATTGCCGGTTTTAAAAATATCGGAAATAAGCTTGTTGGCCTTCGTAATCTGCGCTCGATGTTTAGTTGAAAAAAAGTCAGAAACATCTTTTTGCGCCTTCTTGCCAAGAAAAACCGTGCCCGATACCAGTTGCAGGCTTAAACCTAATTCTGTGGCGGTCAGCCACAGACGCTGCATGCCCCGACCCGCAAAAATGTAATCATTTTTATCACTCCCCCAAAGCACAATCGCGCCAATCAAGCTAGAGCTAGCGTAAACTTTAGCATTGCCCAACGCGGCTAATTTGGAAAAACCGATTTTATTCAAAATTTTAACAAAGCGCCAATGCTTTAGCAATCGAAAAAAATATTGCATGGGCAAAGGCAATTCCATGGTTTTTATGTACAAACCCATGCCACCAGCGTCATTGGTTTTTTTGTCCCAAATAATATCGTTAAAAAACAAACAATGTAATTCTTGATTTTCCAGAGCCACTCTTTCCATAATGCTAAATGCGGCCGCGATCTTTTTCATGTCCTCTGTATCGCTGACGAATTTAACGTCAACGCTCTCAATGTTTTGGATTGACTTTTGCAGTTTAAATTCTTGCTCTCTGGTGAGAGGACGTTTTTTGTAAGATTTCCGGTTGGTGCAACGCTTTGTTATGAAATCAAAAAGAGAATCCTCTTTGATGTCGTCGTCAAAAAAATTTATGGCAGCGACAATATTTTGGTTACTTTGGTCTGGAAATAGATTTACAATTGTTTTTAAACCAAAATGAGAAGCCGCAATATCGATATTTTCCAAAAGTGCTCCGTGAGCAATATAAGTACCGCTGTAGTCGACATTAAGTATGGGATTATCGTTTTCCGGTAAACATTCAACGATAACCTCGTGGTCATTTTTAATCGTAAATTTCCAGGGCTGGGAATTATCCCCAGACGGAGCCCAAACGGCCAAGTTTAATATTTGTTTTATCTGATTGTCCATAGTCTATTATTTCGCCAACCCGATTATTTCTATAAATTTTTTCATAATTTTTTGGATAGGTTAAACGCTTTTTCCTTTCTGTTTTGAATTATATTATTTATTATCGGGACAATCAGTAAAACAATAATAAATAATATACTGCCCACCATAATACCAAAATCAAAGATTTGCGTCCCTACTGTGATAACATCGCTATGAGGCAATATGAGTTGCATAAATACCAGAACAATGCCGGCTAGAGCCAAAACGGAAAGGGAAAAAGAAAAAATTTTAACCGAGCGTGTTTCAGTCACAAAAAACACCCTTATAAAAATATATAAGATTGAGCCAATACTGATAAACAACAAGCAGAAAACAAGGAGAGAAAGCGGGAAGTTCATATTCCACTCTATCCCATTTTGCGGTGTTATAAACGGTCTAGGATGCGTGGCAATGGTTGTCGCCACGAGACCAATGCCAAGTATGCCGGCCAACACCATTCCAAGGTAAGATGCTATCCGATGAGAAAAGATATTATATATTGTATAAACCCCAAGTAAAGTAATAATACCTAAGAATAGGTGGGAAGCAATTAACACAAAATAAAGCATCTCCGAATTTTTGGCAAAGAAAAGCGCACCAAAGCCCATAATCCCGTTCTTAAAACCAAATCCCAGTAATAGAAGGCTTAATAAATAACCAACGCGGCCATACTCTCTAACCCCGCCATCTTTTTGAAAAGACTTAAAAAGCCAAACCCCGCAAGATACAAGACCAAAGGAAAGGAGAATAAAAGCGACGGATGTTGTAGTGATTGTGATTGTCATTGTTGTTATTTTGTCTACTTATTTATTAGCCCGATTATTTGCATAAATTTTTTCCGGTGGGCGTCTCTTTCAGAGACAATTTTATCAGAAAAATATTCCGGATCAAAAATCGCGTCCAAATTCACTTCTAACTTTCCGGTGGCTGTCTTATCGCCCAGCGCGATTCTTTTCACCAGATAAGCCAGCACAACTCCGGACAGCGTGGCCGCGTCGCCCAATTGCGGCCAGGAATAGAGCGTTCGCCCCACTTCTAAAAGCGAATCGAGCATGCGCGGCACCACTAAGTTCGGGCCGGCCAATTTTGTGGCCAAACGAGGTATTTCTTGGGGCGGAATTTTTTGAAACTCTTCCACCGTCAAATGCCCGGCTGCGCCATTGAAAATTTCAATATTTTTATCCAAATCATACCTTTCGATGTCAATTATAACATTATCGCCATTATCTGTCGCCATAATCACCGGAATTCCAAGCTCTTTAGCCTTTAAGCGTATTTTAATCTTTAACTCCAGATTATCCATTTCTTCCACCAAAATATCTATTTTCCCGCCCTTAAGGAAAAAATCCTCTATATTCTCGTTGGTAATGCCGTCGGGATAAGCGCAAATTTCCGCATAAGGATTCATTTGATAGGCAAATTGCGTGGCTAGATCGCACTTACTCATCCCTAAAACCGTAAAATCATAGCGCATCCGGTTTAAGTTAGAGGCGGAAACATTGTCCGGATCAGCCAGTTTCAGCACCCGGCCGCCGCCCATTAAGGGGATAGTGGCCGCCGCGTGGCTGCCAATGCTCAAGCCCGCCACACCGACCTTGAAATTATAAAATTTCTCCTGCTCATCTTTAGTGATAATGTTCTTATTGCGCGCGGTTCTCACTTCCTGATGCATGGCATCCGGCAGATAATGCGCCAGCAGTTTATTCCAGGGAAAATACCACCAAACTCCGGATTTTTCCCGGTCGGCCGCGGCCAACTGTTCCGCCGCAAACCGCTCGAGCGGCTCGCCATAATTTTTATCCATTTTATATTTAGGATTCCTGATCAAAAAAACTTCTTCCAGCAATTCGTCGTATTTATCCAAAATCTTATCAACCGGGTGCTGCTTCTTAAAATCGTCTAAAGTTTGCGACTGGGGATTCCAAATTATTGGCGTATTCATAATTAACGCTTTAAGAAAAATACATAATCATCAAAAAAATTCTTAACAATTTTTAAATCCGCCCGCGACGGAATGCCCATCCTTATAGCCCCTTCCAGCAACTTATCCCCATAGGCGGTTTGCGACATATCTTTTACTAAAATTTTTGCCCGCTTCAATTTTTGTATCAATTTTTTATTGTTTCTAGTTTTAAAAACAATAAAATTAGCGCTGGTGTCATAACATTGAATTCCCCCACTCCTTAAAAAAACTATGAGGTCTTTTTTTATCTCCAGAGATTCTTTTATTCTGTCTTTAAAATGACTGTTGCGCTCAAGAAGAATATTGCCGGTATGTACAGCAAAATGATTAACAGCAAAAGGCAATCTATCGCCATGAAGTTTATGTGTTGTTTCCTTGTTGGCTAATATATAGCCCAATCTTAATCCGGCCATGCTGAAAGCCTTGGAAAATGAACGCACAATTACAAGATTTTTATACAACTTCAATAATTCGGCTGAAGTATCCCCGGAGAACTCATAATAAGCTTCATCTATAATTATTGGGATCCTGAATGGCTTGGCTTTTTTAAGTATTGCTAAAATTTGTTCTTTTGGAATAGGCGCACCTAGGGGATTATTGGGATTGCATAATAAAATTCCGCTTATGTTTTTATTAATAGAAGACATTACTTCATTAAATGGAAATGTAAATCTACTATTCTCATCTTTATATAAGCAAATTTTTGATTTTACGCCAATAGTGCCAAGTGTTAGAGGATAAACAATAAAAGTTGGGGCCGGAAGCACGACTTTGCCGCCTTTTTTAAGAAAAAAACGCAAAAGTATCTGAATCGCTTGATCGGCGCCATTTGTTAATAAAATCTCCTCCGGCTCGCAATTACAGTATTTAGCCAGCCGCGCCGCCAATTCTTCGTACTGCGGATATGCGCTTATGGTGTAAGCATCGATTTTCTTTATCTTGTTTAATATTTTTGTGTTCAAATAATAGCTTTCATTTAAATCAAGCTTTATAAAATCTTTCCGGTCCGCAGATATTTTTTTTTGATCTTGCATAACTAGAAAAATCACTTTTTAACCCATTTTTGTTTTACTCCCGGCTTAAAATATTGCGTGTCGCCAGCCGCCCAAAAAGATAATTTAGGCAAGGATCGTTTGCCTAAAAATTTATTAAGCTCAGCGTATTCCGAATTTTTTTGTTTTAAATTTTTGACAATCAAATCCAAAGTTAATTTTTTAATCAGGCTCGTGACTTTTTGGCCATTCTGAAGTTCAAGGTTGATAATAAAATATTGATCCTGTTTTTCATCAAACTTGGTTTCCAGCACAAACTTGCCAGTCAAGTAACTACATATAGGCTTATGAAGAAGCGCCTCGCGGATTGGCTCCGGGTAAATTTGCAATCCGTATAAGTTCGTGGACAGATCATCACGTTCATGTATATATACAAACGGTAATTGATACAAATAAGCCCCTATTTTTGCCTTTTTTGCCTCTGATTTGACATCAATACTAAATTCCTTGAAATGTTTTGTGAGATCTTTAAAAGTATAAACCCCACCCCTATCCCCCAGCTGATACCTAATAAGCGGAATGGTATTGCTACCCGTAACCAGAATATTTCCATTGTCAGAATCAAAAGCGATAAACGATGGTATATATTGGGCAAGGGTCGGTGTTTTACGAATATCCCCAAAAATATGCTCAAATAGCTTTTTGTTTTCCATGCATAATCGCCGAAGCAATATGCACAAAGGGGTTTCAAAAGCCATAGCCCCCAGCTCGGCGGTGCCATAAATGTTCAATGTATCCAAAAAAATATTTCTAACAGCCGCTTTTTTTGCCACGTAATCCCTAAAATTTTCCGTAAAAGACTCGGCCGCAAATATAAATCTTGGTTTAATTTTGCCCCAGTCGATTCCTTCGGCAGGCGCTTGGTCAACAATGTCTTTGATAAAGGGAGGGTACCCGACAAGTATGACATTCTTGAAAGCGGGCGCAACTGATTTTAAAACTTTGAAAATTTCTTGTTTATTTATTCCGGGAGTAATTATGGAAAGATTGTATCCATTTTCTTGCATTATTCTAAAAGCCTGATATGTAATCAAACCGCCAATCCAAACCCCCATCCCGAAACACACAACTACTAATGCGGGTTCATCCTTTTTGTACCCCCCATGAAGAAAAAAAAGTTCGTGAATAGCGGAAGTTTTTTTATCCAGTTCAAAAGAACGGTGAAAATAAAAAGGACTACCGGTTGAACCGGAAGTTGATGTATAGACTAACGGCCGATTAAGAGTACCGTCCAAACTGACCTGTTGCGCCGAATATCTGCTTAAATAATTCTTTTTGCTCACCGGCGGCACTTGTAAAAAGTCCTTATAGCTCTTTACCTTCCCTGTATCCACACCGTTGCTCCGCAAAAATTTCCCATAAGCCGGCACTGCCCTGTAGACATACTGAAAAAGCTCCATCACCATCTCTTCCCCTTTTTTCTCCCAATACAAAGCCGGCTTAGACTTAAGCAAGCTAAGCTCCTTATTTATGGAAACCGGGGGCTTAAAAAATACAAAAGGCTTCTTTTTTGGAGGCATAATTAAAACTTATATGTGCTTATAATATAACACAAAACCACAATTCTGACAAAAATTGACAAATTAATTTAATTAAGGCTTGCGCATCTGTGCGCGGGTTGTCTTTGGTGTTGGTGGAGAGGTTGAGTAAGGACGGTTTTGGTTTTGTTAATTCTCTTGTTCCTCTAATTTTTCTTGTTTGAGATGTTGAAATTCTTAGTCGGAGAGCCAGTGAACAATTAAAATTTTTTTAAAAACAACTGCATTTTAGCCAGTATAAATCTTCCTAGATGATACAAAAAAGCAGAAACCAAATATATATATGTATAACTTGCCAATATGGCCATAAACTTGTTCAATTCAAAATTAAGGTAAAAATAAATCAGAAGTGATGGAATAAATAACAAAATGGTAATAACATCAACTATTCGATCTAGAAAATCATAGCCAGTCATTCTCATATAACCCTGCTGACTTGGAGGTATATCAAGATCAATAAAAAATGAGTTGCAAATCATCCACCACAAGAATATACCCAATAATAAAAATATAATTATTTGAACCAAGTTAGGTTTAAAGAAAATAAATATCCTCTGCTTGATAGACATGTTTTGAGATTATTTTAGACAATCAGGGCAAATTTCAGTTATCATTTCATTAAACGTTACATTTAATGAAATGCCATACTTATTAGTGAGTTGCGACAGGTTTTGGCATATCTTCCCCTCTGTATTGTATTCATTTTTAAGGTCTTGATACAAAACAAGCATTTTATTTCGGTCATCATCCCAAATAGCCTTTGCGTCGCCCTTATTTTCACCATTGACGAACAAATACGCATAATCTTGATAATATCTTTTCCCTTGAGTACAGTTATAACTTTTAACACCTGTATTATACCACCATTTATTATGGACATTGCCGTTTAATTGATATTCCAAAATTCTAAACCTTTTTTTGTATTCACCTAATGCAATTTCTTCATCTCGCGTTGTCCTTAAATAATCATAATCACTTTTAGCAATATCCTTGGAAACGGCAATTGTTTCTAATATCCATGTTCCCATCTCCTCTTTTTGTTTGGTTTTATTTTTTAACGCCTCTCCGAATTCCGACATGCGCATGCCAAGCCATATATCTTGTATATTTATTCCTAATTTCTCCGAATTAACGCTAAGAGGTGATTGGTTTTTGTCGTGCGCTACTGATTCTCTATCAGCCGCCGCCTTGCCATGAAAAAACGCATAGCTAAACCCTAGCATAGAGTGAAATAATTGGTCAGACACGCATTCAAAAAACGGATCTGTGCAATAATGACTATCGTTGTAATAAAATTTAAAGCCTGTGTCTGAAAAACCATCGATGTCGTAAGGGCCATTTGAACTAATAAGGCCTAATTTTTCAAATCTCGATTCCACCCAATACCCTGGCACGGTTTCTGCGCCTAACAATAACATTGTTAAATCTCGTACAAAATCATCTTCATTGTTCGCGCGCCACGCTAGGTAATCAGCTATTTTAGAAAACGCCTCCACGTCAGTAATTAAAGGCACATTTTCAACATCCACATCCAGACCAGCTTGCCGGCAAATATCCTTGTCATGAGTTACATAACACACCATTCGTCTGCCATACTCCTTATTTTGCAGTCTTCTACCCTCCTTTAACTGATTAAAAGTAGTGATGATACCACTGGTGATATTATAGTCTACATTGGCTTCCTCAAAATTTTGTATTAAACTATTTTTTTGAAACGGATCGCTTATAGGAAATCCAAATATTCCACCGGTACCACAAAAAGGCCCCTTATTATTAACTGTCCGACAATACTCTTGTTTATTATAATACCCCGCCATCTTGCCGAACACAACAAACGTGCCTCGCCTCCACGGGGAGAATGAGTTTTTTCGGTAGATTTGGCCAGTGGTGAAGTTCTGGTATTCTCCGCTGGTGTCGGCAAAGCTGGGAGAGGTTCCTTGTTGATTTGATGTTGGAAATCCGAGCAAATGCGGAGCGTATTTGTCCGCGATTTTGTTCGATGAAGCGTACTTTTGGGCAATGTCGTCTTTTAGAACGTATACATTTTGGTTTATTGGGTTGTAGATGGCGAGATTGTTGATTTTGTCCTGCTTGTTTTCGGAAGGGCTGTGCTTTGAGAATGAATAGGTTCCCCAGTACAAGTGCATATCGCGTGAAGTAAAAAGAACGATTTATCAGTGGCAGAAAACACTAATAACCATTATTGATTAACAAGATCGATTAGCCATCACATGCGCTGCTAGAGGCACTGCGACAATTGAGGTCAATTATTCCTTGAGATAAATAATGTGTGAAATTAATAAAAATAACAGACCATATAAAAAATGTAAACAGGTATAATAAAAATCTCTTTTTGCAAAACATGCCGCTATGTCTGATTAAATAATAAACAATCAAAGTTAAAACTAATAGCAATCCTAATAGAAAAAGTATAAAAATTTTGATATTATAAAATCCAGTCAAAAATATCGGGGCGACAATAAATACATAAAAATTATTCCACTGATAATAGACCGAGGGACCACCTGCATACTGATCGTAGAATCTAATCATGCGCAATAACATTTGATATACAATCGATGAAACATACAGCGCGGTATAAATGAAAAAAGAACCAGTTAACGCAATTTTTACGGAATTCCAGAATCGAGAAACCTTGTTCTCTCCTTTTGTATTTTTTAAATTATGATAACAACGAATTACGATCTTGGTCAAAACGAAAAAGACAAAAATATTAAATAACAACCCCCAAATTACAGTATCTATCCCGTAGTTGCTAAGATAAACTATTGGACTTGGCATACCTAAAAATACAGAACAACCGATCTGATTATGATAATAGGTTGTCCATTCCACATTGTTCAATAGGGTTTGCGCAATATCTTGTTTAAAATTTTTACAATCAAAATATGAAATTAAACTTACCAGCACTCCCAATAGCTGTAGCGCAATAAAAATCAAGAAAAGCGCAAATTTATTTTTTTGAGTAATTACGAACATAGATTGTATCATTTGTGTTATAAATTATCACAAGCATCACCAGTATAAACCATGAGTAAAGAAACTAAAGGATTAGACCCAATTTGTTTTATTTGGTTTTCAAATCTCAAAGATGATGAACCGCCGCCATCAAACATATTACCATCTTTGATTATTCCATAATTATTTTTATACAGGTTTATCGTGTTATCTATTTCATCAAAATCAAGCCTATTCGATACCAAAGCGACTATATAATTCTGATCAGTCACTCCTACAATAGTTCTTTGACTATGCAATGGGTTACAATTCTTTAATCCGCCCAATAAACCAGAACCTAATAACCTCCCACCTAGTAATTCAGGGCAAGTATGTTCGGTAAACTTGCTATCGGTGATAACTTTAGGTCCACCACCTATGACATTGTATTTATGTTTGACATCGATATCTTTTGTGGTAGTAAACAAAACTTCATTATTTTTAGATATGGACATCGACATCCACCGTCTCGGACCAGAATAATCATATCCTTGGGTATAATTTATGCTCATCGGTGCACTATTATCTTCAAAGTCTCCATTTATGGCCCCAGTTGGCTCATGCCCATTTAGTCTGCGATTATCAACAATACTGTTTTGCGTGGTTTCAAAGATATTCTGAAAGTTACGAGCTTTAAACTGTTTTATTAAACTACCATTTGCATCCGTATTGCCAATCCGAACCCCATCCTCTAAACCAACATATGTTTTAAAGCACGCCCTGTTAGCTAAATTTGGATTCAAATCTACTATCAAAAAATGATTATTTCCTTCCTGTTTGTACCACACAGGGCTATGTGTAACGCTACCGCCTGTTTTTTGTTCGATTTTTGTACCTTCAAAACTTTGGCCTATGCCGCCACTTTCCCATGGATATGGATCTGATTCAGGAAATCCAAATTTGCCCCATGTACCATTGTATGTATTATAGTACGTGGCAATCTTTTGTGGAACATGGTAGGTATTTTCCAAATGGTTATTCCAATAAAGTTGTCCATTGACAAAATTTTGAAAGTAACCAGTCGTGCCAAAATTACTACTTTGAGCGTTGCCTCTATTTCCAACTGGATACCCTAATAATTTTAATACGAGAGCGCTATTCTCATCTAATTTTTCCAGCAAATAGCCATACACTAAATAACCAAAACCCTTGGCGTTATCTCTAATTACCTCATTTGGTTCGTAGTAAGCAGTAACGCATTCTTGGCACCACTTCCACCATGGAATCTCAAAAGGACCATCATAATGACCGAACCACGAGTACGTTCCGACTGTAAGATTAAACTTAAATGTGCCGTCAAGACGAACATTAGAAAGGTCTGTTGTATTGTTTTTGTCATTGTTTAAAACTCTTACTACCTTTTGTGATGGAACCCAGTAGTCATACCTTCCAGGGCTAATAAATCTGGAAGCGTTTGAAGCATGAATAAACGAATGCTCAATATCACCAAAATTGAGAATTCCGACATTGCACGGAAACCCGTATGAATCGCTCCAGTCCGGTTGGGATTGAATAAAGTCTATGGTTACTTTAGAAAGACGGCACGCAATGTTATCAGCATACTGGCGGTCTTCCGCGTAAAACTGCTCCGGTTCAGCCACATGCGCGACATCAACCACCCAGCCGGTTCTTGTCTGGTTGTTTTCATCAACATAATCATGCTGTTGCGGGGTATCAGTCGTAAATCCCCCATTCCCCACCCCCTGCCCGCCTTGGGAGGGCTGCTCCCCAATGGCATACTGGGCCGTGCCGTTCTGGCGCAGGGAGATGTACAGGATGCCGGTGAAGCTTCCTTGAGTTATGGGCTTGTCCGGGGTGATGACCGTGTTTCCTGCTTGCACGTCTATGTGCAGGTTGTCTTTGGTATTCGCGGACAACGTGAGCGCGTCAATATCTGATTCATTGCCCAGCGCTTGGCTGATGGTATGCACCGTATAGATTTCAGGGTTTGCGTAGGCATACTGGATGCCCTTGACCGTTGATATGCCGTCAAGACCCGTAATATCTTGGAATAATTGGCCTTCGTAATATGAAGCTTCCAGCCCCCACAGCAGGCGGAAATCATCCCTGTGATTCTTGTAGCTTTCTCTATTTGAGTAGTCGTTGATGTAGGCCGAGGCGTCTATGGTCAGGCCGGAGAAGTCGAACGTGGTGGGTGTGCCATCAAGTTTTGATAAGATTCGGTTCTGGGTGACCACAGCGCGGGAGAACGGAGCAGTGAACGAGTAGTCAAGAGATTTTGAGAGGAGGCCTCCTTGTTCTTGGATATGCTTGAGATACTCCCGTGCCAGGGCAGTGTTGCCCTCCAGCAGGATGCGGCTGTTTCTTTGTTCCGGGGTTAAAGATTCATCATCAAACAAGTGATTGGGTTGGATTTCTCCAAATGAGATGAATATACCCTCCTCATTGCCCGCGATTGAGAACTTCTGGTCTTCGTAGATTGTTTGGCCTTGTTCTTGATAGCTGAACTGAAGGATGAGCGTATCGCCGATTAAAACCGCAGTTTCGGTTCCATAGTTGGCCGCGTTAATGGTTAGGTAGGGCACAATATCAACCAATGGCGATGGGGTGGCGT
>Ga0210057_1007641_pt1 | contig 13027 bp, 14 predicted proteins | sample CryGeyCG2114_010_2_FD_183968 | JGI IMG/M metagenome (GOLD analysis project Ga0210057, IMG submission 183968) | Groundwater microbial communities from aquifer - Crystal Geyser CG10_big_fil_rev_8/21/14_0.10 (SPAdes) (version 2) | ecosystem: Environmental > Aquatic > Deep subsurface > Groundwater ... | reverse complement strand
TCCATTGTAGTTACAGCAAAATCATCTTTATTAGGATCAGTTATATTATGTTGATCTCGCATTATATTAGTTATATCTATGGCAGTAGATTTTGCTTGTGAAGTGTCTTTCATGTATGCAATTACAAACTGAATATGGTCTACGCCTAAAACTTGTTTTTGCAAAGTTTTAACAGGCATAAATGTCGCATTATCCAAGTCCATAAAAAAAGTGCTTCCTTGTTCTTCAATTACTCCAATAACACGAAAAGATTTTTTCCCAATTTTTATTCTATTTCCAATAGCCTTGTCTTCTCCAAAAAATTTTTCCGCTAAAGCATGTCCAATTATTGCAACACTAGATTGAGAATTATTTTCTGTTTCATCAAAAGCGCGTCCTAGTTCAATATCTGCGTTAAATAAATTAAAAAAGCTTGGAGAAACTCCCCAAAGCATTGAGGTTTTATTTTCACTTCCAAAACTTGCAATATCTTGTCCTAAAATTCCAACATAATAATCTGTAATGTTTGGGTGTTTTGCTATTGCTTCTGCATCTTCTAATTTAAGCGTTGTTACTGAGATTCCTTGCGCCATTCCCATTGCATTTTCTGATCCAGATTTACTTGTTGAAGGAACTTTAATTTCAACTTCTAAATAATCTGTTCCAAATACTTCAACTGAATTTAAAATAAATCCTTTAATTCCAGTTCCAAGATTTATAACAACAATAATTGATATAACTCCAACCAAAAGTCCAAGCACAGTTAAAGATGAGCGTACTTTATGTATGCTTATTGCTTTATAGGCTATTTTTAAGGGTGTTAGTATTTGCATAATAATAACTTACTACAGATTACAAATTTTTTACAGATATACAGATATGCGATTAAAATATATTACACAAATATACTGATATTGCATCTAAGTATTTTATTTGTATATTTGTACTTAATCTGTAATCTGTAGTATATATGTTATTCGTAGTGCAGAGCAACTACAGGGTCTAGTTTTGAGGCTTTGCGCGCTGGATACCATCCAAAGACTATTCCAACGGTTGTTGAAACAATTATTCCCATTAAAATAGATGCAACTGTAACAACATAATCCCAATCATAACCAAGATATTTTGCAATAAATGCAATTATTCCGGAAAATGACGCGCCAATTATAATTCCAATTATTCCTCCAAAAAGAGTTAATACAATTGATTCAATCAAAAATTGATATTGAATATTATTTGAAGTTGCTCCAATCGCTTTTCTAAGTCCAATTTCGCGAGTTCGCTCGCGGACAGAAATAAGCATAATATTCATAATTCCAATTCCTCCAACAATTAAAGACATTGCAGCTATTCCAGAAAGAAAGAATTTTAATGCGTCTGTTATTGATCCAAGAGCGTCCAAAGCTTGGGCAGTTGCTCGTACTGAAAAATCACTTGGATCTGAACTTGATATTCCATGATTATCGCGAAGTATTTCTTCAATTTGAGTCATTGCGAACTCAACATCTTTTTCGCTATATGTTTTTGCTCTAATCATGCTTACGTGATTAATTCCAAGCAATAATTTTTGCGCAGCTGTTAAAGGTATAAATACAAGCGTATCTTGGTTTTGAAAGGCTTCTGTGCCTCTCTTAGACATAACTCCAATTACGCGGAAACTTTCTTTTTTTATTTTGATACGCTCTCCAATTGGATCATCATTTTCAAATAAATCTTTCCAGACTTGCCAGCCAAGAACCACGACTCGATCCATATTTTTATTTGCTTCTTCATCAAAAAAACTTCCCATTATTGTTTTAGCATCTTCAACATTAATATAATCTGGAGTTGTTCCAACATAAGTTGCATCTGTTTTTTTATTTGACCATTGCATTGTTTCAATTCCTCTGGCATAACTTGTAACTGCTTCAATTTCTTTAATTTTAGCGATTGATTTAGCATCAGAGTCTTTTAGTGTTGTTACTACAATTCCAAAAACAGAAGCAGGAGGCCCTTCTTCATCGCTATAGCCTGGCATAATACCAATTAAATTTGATCCAGCTGAAGAAATTTGATTAAAAATTAACGATTGCGCTCCTGCGCCAACGCTCATTACAACTATTACGCTTGCAACTCCAATAATAATTCCAAGAGACGTTAAAAATGTGCGTTTTCTATTCGTCTTTAGCACTTTAAAGGACTCCTTAATTAAGTCTAAAAAATTCATATATTGTTATTGTACCATTTTTTAGTATAATTTAGAAAATATTTTGAATACAAAATCCATCAGATTATATTTTTTGTCAAATAATAAAAAATATGTATTTGAGAAAAAGTTTTATTTAAGATATAATAAATTTATGATTGTTTCACATCGCGGGTACACAAAAAATTATCCAGAAAATACTATTGCTGCGTTTGATGCTGCTTTATTAGCTGGAGCTGATGCAATTGAAACAGATTTGCGTCTAACTAAAGATAAATCTGTTGTTGTATCGCACGATAATGTAATAAATTTAAATAAAAATAAAATTACAATATCAGAAACATCAATCACTGATTTGAATGGTTTGCTTAATTTGAATCAGCTTTTTGATTATATAAAATTAAAAGATGTATCATTTTTTTTGGAACTTAAAGATTCTTCTCATATTTTATTTGAAAAAATTGTAAAAAAAATAGAGCAAGATAATCTTTGGAATAAAGTTTACTTAATAGGATTTAAAAAAAGAATAAAAACAGCTCTATCTCAACAAAGTAAATATCCAAAACTTCGTGTGTGTCAGATTTTAAAGATTCCACATTTTTCTTTATTTAAAATGCCAAAAAAAAGTTATGCAGTATTTTTTGGTTGGTTGGTTGAGATAAAATTTAGTAAACAGCTTTTTAGAATATTAATACCAAAAATTTTATTAAAATGGTTTAAAAAATATTATGAAAAACATGGGTTTAAAGTAATGGTAGGCGTTATAAACGAAAAAAAAGGAATAGAATATTTCCAAGAAGTTGGAATTCATGATATATTTACTGATGAAGTAGAAATAGCAAAATTATGCCAAAAGCACAAATAACAATCTTAGGAGCAGGAGCTATTGGAATGGCAATAGCAACTGTTCTTACGGAAAATAAATACAAAGTAGTATTCTGGGATATTGATGAAGAAGTTATTGATGGAATTAATCTTTTTCATAAAAATCCAAGGTCTTTTAGTGAAGTTAAATTAGATAAATCAATTCGCGCGTATAAAGATATTACAAAAGCCGTGGCAAACTCTGATATGGTTATATTTTCTGTTGCAAGCAAAGCTGTGCGCGAGGTAGCAAGCAGTATTGAGAATCATTTATCACGAAATTGCGTTATTGTATCTTTAGCTAAAAGTTTAGAAGACGCGACATTTAAAACAATGGCTCATGTTATTCGCGAGGAACTAGGTGGAGATTTTTATAATCAAATTGCTGTTTTGTCAGGCCCAATGCTTGCGCATGATTTAATCAGAAAAAAACCAACAGCAGCAATGCTGGCTTCAGAAAAATCAAATACATATGCTAAACGCGCGCAAATTGCTTTTGAAAATGATTGGTTTAAAATTACAGAAACTAGAGATATTATAGGTGTTTCTTTATGTGGAGTAGTAAAAAATGCTTTAGCAGTTTGTTCTGGAATAATGACAGGGCTTAATTTTTCAAAAAATACAAGTTCTTGGGTTTTATCTGAAGGATTTAGAGAAATGGCTCGTTTGATATGGAAATTAGGCGGATCAGAAGAAACAGTATATAGCGTAGCAGGATTAGGAGATATGCTTGCTACTTGTACTTCTGAGAATAGTAGAAATCGTCAATTTGGAGAGTTAATTGGAAAAGGAAAGTCAGTTTCCTGCGCTTTAGAAACAGTTGGACAAACAGTTGAAGGATTAAGCGCTGTTGATTCTTTGCATAAAGTTGCTTTAAGAGAAAAATTAAATCTTCCTATTTTAAATTCTTTATTTGAAATTGTTTCTCAAAAGAAAAAAGCAACCAAGATTTTTGATGAATTAGTAAGAATTTTGTAATAGTGGTATAATTTAAGCATATGGAAAAAATACATTTTATAAAAGAAGCAAAAAGATCAATGCATGGGATAATTTGGCAGTTTTTATTGCAAGGATTTCTTTTAATTGCATTAGGAGTTCTTGTTGTAATGTATCCTGAGCTTTTAATCCTGTTTTTCGCTTTCACATTTATAATGATTGGAATTGGCTCGCTTATAGCAGCATATAAGATACGCAGATTTACAAAAAAATTTGATGTATTTTTTGATTTATTTGGATAAAAACAAATATACTTATTTTGTTTTATAAAAAAAGCATAAAATAAAGGTTGTATTTGTAAAATATTTTGTTATAATAATATCTCAAGGCAGGGATATTCTTTTTTTATGATTAGCATACAAAATTTAACAAAAAAATATTCAGAAATAAAAGCTTTAGATAAGGTGAGTTTTGAAATAAGAAATGGGGAGGTTCTTGGATTTTTGGGTCCAAATGGAGCAGGAAAATCAACAGCAATGAAAATTATTACTGGTTTTTTGGCACCAACAGAGGGAACTGTGAAAGTAAATGATTTAGATGTTGTGGATAACTCGTTTTTGATTCGTAAAAAAGTTGGATATTTGCCAGAAACAAATCCTTTATATACTGACATGAAAGTATATGAGTATTTGAATTTTGTGGCGCAAGCTCGCCAGATTCCGAAATCAGAGCGAAAAAAAGCAACTAAAAGAATGATAGATATTTGCGGATTAAGCGATATGGCGGAAAAAATAATTGACCAGCTTTCAAAAGGATATCGCCAAAGAGTTGGTCTAGCTCAAGCAATGATACATGATCCAGATATTCTTGTTATGGATGAGCCAACTAGCGGATTAGATCCAAATCAAATTGTTGAAATTCGCGATTTAATAAAAAAAATTGGAGAAAAAAAGACAATAATTTTATCAACACATATTTTGCCAGAAGTGACAGCAACTTGTTCGCGCGTAGTTATAATCAATAATGGTAAGATTGTGGCTCAAGGCACAAGCGATGAACTAACTGCCGGAGCAAAAGGTAAAGAAATTATTTATATTAAAATTCGTGGAGACAAAGGAATTATCAGGCAGAGATTAAATGAATATTACCAAGTAAAAAATGTAAAAGAATATACTGGCGAAGGAAAAGATATTCATGCTTTTGCTGTAGAGGTTGCAGAGGGAAATGGAAGGGAGTTGGTTTATAAAGCTTGTGTTTCAAATAATTGGATTTTGCTTGAAATGTATAGAAAGCAAGAAAATTTAGAAGATGTATTTAGAAGATTAACTACAAAAGAGGAATAATATGAATTTAAAATTAGTAAAAGAGAGCATATCAAATATTTATCCAATTTTTAAAAGGGAATTTATTTCATTTTTCAATAGCCCAATTGCATATATTTTTGTTGCTGTATTTTTAATCGCAACTAATTGGTTATTTTTTAGTGGATTCTTTTTAATTGGACAAGCGAATATGCGATCCTGGTTTGGATTAGTTTCTTGGTTATTTTTATTTCTTGCTCCAGCAATTACAATGCGATCATGGGCAGACGAGAAAAAGAGCGGAACTATTGAATTTTTACTTACTTTGCCAATTAGAGACTTTGAAGTTGTGTTAGCAAAATTTTTATCTTGTCTTGCTTTTTTAATTATTGTGCTTACTTTTAGTTTGACTATTCCAATAACAATAGGATCTCTTGGAGATATTGATACAGGAATTGTTATAGCTGGATATGTTGGAGTTATTTTAATGGGCGCAATGTACTTATCTCTTGGGCTTTTTATTTCATCTTTAACCCGCAATCAGGTTGTAGCGTTTTTGATTTCTTTGGCAGTGTTATTTTCTTTATTTATAATTGGATCAAATAATGTTTTAGTATTTTTACAAGGACCTTTTGCATCTTTAGCTAGTTTTCTTTCAACTACAACGCATTTTAATAGTATTATTAAAGGAATTTTTGATTCAAGAGATATTATTTATTATTTGTCATTTACCGCGCTTTTTCTATATTTGAATTCACAAATTATAGGATCTAGAAATTGGAGATAATTATGTTTAATACAAAAAAACAAATTAATCGGGCAAATGCAATAATTTCCATAATAGTGGTAATTGTTTTAGTATTTTTTATTAATATATTATCTGCGCAAATTTTTGGAAGATGGGATGTAACAGAAAATAATGATTATAGTATTTCTGACACAACAAAAGATATTTTGAAAAATCTTGATGATGTAGTAAATATAAAAGCATATTTTACAGAAGAATTACCAGGTTATTTATTAGTTAAAAATCAAGATGTTCGAGATGTTCTTGCTGAGTATGAAGCAATGTCTCGAGGAAATATAATTGTTACATTTTTAGATCCAAGCAAAGATGCTCAAATTGAGCAAGAAGCGCGTTCAATGGGTATTCCTACTTTGCAATTTAATGTTGTTGAAAAGGACAAATATGAAGTTATGAATGGTTATATAGGAATAGTTGTTTTTTATGGAGACAAGAAAGAAATTATTCCAATTGTTGAAAATACTCAATCTTTAGAATATGACTTAACAGCAGCAATAAGCAAAGTTGTTCGAGAAAAAATTCCTAGTATTGCGTTTTTAACTGGAAAAGGTGCCCTTACTCGCGATTCTGATATGAAACAAGTAGATCAAGAGTTACAAAGACAATATAATGTGCTTAATTTTGATATTACTTCTACAAATATGATCCCTGAAAAAATAGATACTTTAATAATTGCTGGAGTAAAAGAAGAGCTAACTCTCTGGGAAAAATACGTGATTGATCAATTTTTAATGCGTGGTGGAGATATTCTTTTTATGACAGAAGGAGTCTTTATTAATCCAAATGATTTAACTGTTAAAAAAATGAACACTGGAATTGAAGATTTGCTATTACAATATGGAGTTCAATTAAATAATAATCTTGCTTTAGATATGTCTAATGAAATGGCTGGATTTAGAACAGACCAAGTTCAGTTTTTTTCTCCGTATCCTTTTTGGATAAAAATTCTAAAAACAGGATTTAATCCAGAATCAGGAATTGTAAATAAGCTTGAGTCGCTTGTTTTGGCTTGGGCAAGCACTATTGATATTTTAGAAGATAAATTAACAAACGCAACAGAAAAAACTGTATTAGTTAGCACAACTGAAAAAGCCTGGCTTCAAAATAAAGATAATGAATATCAATTAAATCCAAGGTTAATTTCTGGTCCAGAACAAGGAACCCAAGCTTCTTATATTTTAGGAGCAATGCTTTCTGGTCATTTTGAATCTTTGTTTAGTAAGGATAATTTACCAAAAAAAGATTATATAAATACTGAAAACATGTCACAAGCTCCTTTGAGCACTGCAGATAAAGATGAATTTTTGGAATCAACCGAAGAAGGTCGCATAATTGTAATTGGTGATTCAGAATTTGCGCTTGATATCAATTTGCCCCAGTTTCCATCAAATGGAATATTCTTTTTGAATTTAGTTGATTCTCTTTCTTCTGATGAAGCATTAATTACCATACGTTCAAAATCTGTGACAGACAGGCCTTTAAAACTTATTTCAGATAAAGCAAAGAATGTGATCCGTTGGTCTAATATTATTGGGATTCCTATTATTTTTGCTTTATATGGATTAGTTAGATTTGTATCACGCAAAAAATCTAGATCTATTTTATAATATGTCTGTTTTAGTATCAAAATTTAAAAATGTAATAATTTTGCTTTGTATTTTAGGAGTTGTTTTAGTTATTCTTGGGATTGCGCAAGGCGTCAATTATAATAAAAATAGTCGCTCTAATAATAAATTTTTTAATACAAATATTGATAATATTGATAGAATACAGATTACTGGCCCTAATCAAAAATATGAAAATATATTAGAAAAACGAGATAATTATTGGGTTGTTGTAAATAAAGGCGACTTTCTTGCAAATCCAGATTATGTTGCGGAAATTTTAAATATTTTTAATGAAACACTTGAAGGAGAAATCGCGTCTCGTAATGCAGAAAAACAAGCTAATTTTCAAGTAGATGATCTTGGTATAAAAATTAAAGCATGGAATAAAGAAAAACAAGTAATTGATGTTATAATTGGAAAACAAGGTCCGTCTTTTACAACAACATATGTGAGAAATGCAAATTCTAATAATACATACTTGTTAAATAAAAATATTCAGTCAATATTTAGCTTGGAAAATTGGCGTGATAAAAGAATTTGGATTTTTGACCCTGCGACTGTTTCCTCCGTTAATTGGAAATATGAAGAAACTGAAGTTTCTTTAATTAAAAAAGATGGCACTTGGCAACAAATATCACCAATTACTAAAGAATCTTCTAATGAAATTATTGATTCTATTTTAGTTGAGCTTTCTAGTCTTTATGCAATAGATATTATTGAAGATATTACAAAAGAAGAAGTAGGATTGTCTGAAATTAATCAAGATATTCGCATTGAGCTTGTGTTTGAATCAGGGCAAATTGATGCCTTGATTATTGGAAGAAAAATACAAGATACAGAAGAATATTATATTAGCCGAGAAAATAGTAATATTGTTTGGACAGTTGACTCTTGGACTGTTGAAAATAGTTTAAAAAAAGAAATTGATTCATTTTAGTAATTGACCATATTAAGTAATACGTGATATTATTTTTGTATATGACAAAATATATTTGGATAACAATAAGTGTAATTGGTTTAATTATTTTACTTGCTTATAAGCAAGCTCCTAGTGAGCCAGATTTAGAGCGTCCTGTTGAAGTAATTCCAGAATTAGAAGAAGCTCAATTAATTATAAGCGAGAGTGGAAATATAAAAGTTACAGAGCCTCAACCAGACTCAGTAATAGAGAGTCCTTTATTAATTAAAGGAGAAGCAAGAGTATTTGAAGGAACTGTTCAATTTCGTTTAAAAGATTCACAAGGAAATATTATAGCTGAAAAATTTGGCACAGCGCAATCAGTAGAAGCAGGTGAATTTGGCGAGTTTGGAGAATTATTATTATTTGATAATGTTGAATCTGAATCAGGAACTTTGGAAATATATTCACAAAGCCCTGAAGACGGATCAGAGCAAGATTTAATATTAATACCAGTTAAATTTTAATCTATGAAAAACATAAAAATTATAATTTTATTATTCGCGTTTGCATTAGTTTTGTCTGGGTGTATTAAAAAAGATAATGAAGAAGAAGATTTATCTAATGATGATAATAACAATGTAATTGCAGAATTTAATCAAAATCAAGAAAATATGGATATACAACTAAATGTAAACCAAACACCAGATCAAAACGCAGAGCCTAAAATAGATCAAATAGAGGCAAAAGATGATTTGCCCGAGGAAAATCCAATTATAACTTTAAAAACATCTTTAGGTGATATTGAGATAGAGTTATTTTTAGATAAAATGCCTATTACAGCAGGAAACTTTTTTAAGCTTGCAAAAGAAGATTTTTATGATGGAGTTACATTTCATAGAGTAATTCCTAATTTTATGATTCAAGGCGGAGATCCTTTGAGTAAAGACAATAATCCAGACAATGATGGCACAGGAGGCCCTGGATATTTTATAGAAGATGAGTTTAATTCTGAGTTAAGTAATGAGATTGGAACATTATCAATGGCAAATGCTGGACCAAATACAGGCGGATCACAATTTTTTATAAATGTTGCTAATAATAATTTCTTAGATCCAAAGCATCCAGTATTTGGAAAAGTTCTAAAAGGCATGGATATTGTAGAAGAAATAGTTAGAGTTGAAAGAGATGGAAGAGATAGGCCTCTTGAAAACGTGACAATAAACAATATTCTTGTTGAATAACACATTTTATAGTATAATAATTGCATTATGGCAAAGAAACTTTTTTTGATTTTAGTATTTGCTTTATTGCTACCTGTAACTGCTTTTGCAGCTGATTTATCAATTGAGTCAGGTGATGTATTTTTTTCTATTCCAAAACCTTTAGCAGGAGATGTTATAAGAATTTATGCAACAGTAAATAATCCTTCACAGCATGATGCAAGAGCTAATGTTAGATTTTTTGTTGATGGAATCCAAATAGGAATTCAGCCTGTGACAGTACTTGCGTATAAAAGCGCTACTGTTTTTTCTGATTGGGCGCCAATGGAAGGTTATTATGATATTAAATTAGATTTAGCAAGCATTGATCCTTCTGATTCAGTTTTACAAAATAATACTATTTTAATTAATGATTTTCTTGTTGATTTAGATACTGATTTAGATGGTCAATATAACCAGGATGATTGGGATGATGATAATGATGGAGTAGATGATGGAGTAGAGTTAAGCCAAGGAACTGACCCAGTTAGGGCTGATACAGACAATGATGGAGCAATTGATGGATTAGATGAATTTCCTTTAGATCCAAATGAAAAATATGATAATGATAAAGATGGAATTGGAAATAACGCGGACCCTGATAATGATAATGATGGAGTATTAAATGGTGATGATCCAGCTCCTTTTGATCCAAATATTACTGGAAAAGAAAATATTCCAGAACAAGCGCCAGTTGTAGAGATTGTTCAAACTCCAGTTAAGTCTCCAGTTCCAGAAACATATTCTCCTCCTGCTTCAGAAGCTCCAATATCTACTCAACAAGATCAAAATACAGAAGATAATGATTATCAAATGGAAGATGTTACATATACATTTCCAGATGAATCAGAAGCAGATTATATGCTTGATATTATGATTGCAAAGAGCAGAATTAGGTGGAATGAATTTAGATTTGATATTTTAGGAGGTAATGAGTCATTTGTATATTTATGGAATTTTGGTGATGGCGAGCTTGATCAAACAATAAGTCCTGTTCATAAATTTTCTGGAAGTGGAGAATATGAAATATCTTTATCAGTAAGTGATGGAAAAGGAGGGCTTGGCCAGGCAAGCGATAAAATTATTATTGGATTTTGGAATATTGGAAATCCTTTTGTAATTTCGTTAATAAGTTTTCTTTCTTTGTTTGGTATTGTTTTAATTGGTTATTTGCTTTATCAGGGCATAATACAAAAAATTATTTTAAGAATGAAAAAATAAAAATAATAAATTTAATATGTTTGATGTTATTACAATTGGTTCGGCTTTTAGGGATACTTTTTTATTTATTAATCCAAAAGATGCTCCTGTTATTGATAATCCAGAAAAAGATCCAACGCGAGAAAAATTAATTACTTTTGAGTTTGGAGCAAAGATTGATATTGATGAGTCTTGTTTAGCTGTTGGCGGAGGAGGGGTAAATACTGCTGTAACATTTGCGCGTGCTGGTTTAAAATGCGCTTCTGTTGTATCAATAGGAATAGATGAAGCAGGTAGAATGATTGAAAATGTTTTTAAAAAAGAAAAAATCAATAAAAAATTTATTACAAAGCATACTGATCAATCAACAGGGTTTTCTACTTTAATTGTTGCAGGAAAAGAAAAAAAAGACAGAGTAATTCTAATTGAGCGAGGAGCAAGTGATGAATTAAATTTTTCACCGAGCGCAAGATCAATTTCAAAAACAAAATGGTATTATTTAACTGCTTTATCTGGAGATTATTTGGAAAAAGAATTAAGTGATATTTTTTCAGTTGTTCAAAAAAAACAAATTAAAATAGCTTGGAATCCTGGATCTAAGCAACTTAAGGCTGGTGTTTCTTCTTTGTCCAAATATATGAAATATTGCGAAATTTTTATTGTTAATTTAGATGAAGCAATTGAGCTTGTTGGAGGAAAAAAAGACATGGATTGTCTCTTGTCTAGCTTAATTAGTAAGGGGCCAAGAAGAGTTATAATTAGTAATGGAATTGATGGAGTCTATTATGCTGATAAAAATCAGAAAATGCATATTAAAGCAAACAAATCAATAAAAGCAAAAGAGCCAACTGGCGCTGGAGATTCTTTAGGATCAGGGATTGTTGCAAGTCTTATAAGAAATCCTTGCGACATAAAAGGAGCGCTTGAATATGGAATACGAAATTCAGAATCAGTTGTTCAAGAAATTGGAGCGCAGGAGGGAATAATTTATGTCTAAATACAGGCTAAGACTTGAAATTTTACAAAAAGTATCAACTCTAGCAACAGCTGCTTTTGGTTTAGTCGCAGCTCTTGCCTGGAATAGCGCTATACAAGATTTATTTAAGAAAATAAATATATTTGGAAAACCAGACAGCTTATTAGTAAAATTTGCATATGCGATTGTGATTACTATAATTATTGTGATAGTAACTATTTTTATAGGCAGATCAACAAACAAGCTTAGAGAAAGACTAAATTTAAATCCTGAAGATACTGATTCTTTAGATAATAAAAAAAATAATAAATAATAAAAAAACATATGAGTGCTAAAAAATTTTCAAAAAAAGAATCCATTAAAATTGGATGGAATATAATGAAAAATAATTTTTGGTTTTTTGTCGGAGCTTATGCTTTTATTATATTAATATCCTATTTTCCAGTTATTGTTGCTTCTATATTTGAAAAAATTGAATTGCCAACAATTTTTACGGTTTTGTTTTTTATTATTAGTCTTGTGTTTGGATTAGCTCAAGTTGTTCTTTCAATGGGATTAATTTATATTTCAATAAAATTAGTAAAAGGAGAAAAACCAGTATTTAAAGATTTATTTAAAAAAGCTAATAAGATAATTGATTATATTATATCATCAATGATTTATAGTATTATTGTAACATTTGGGTTTATTTTATTAATTATTCCTGGCATTATTTTTGCGACAAGATTTCAGTTTTATCAATATTTAATTATTGATAAAAATAAAGGACCAATTGAAGCTTTAGAAATTTCATGGAAAATGACCAAAGGCTCAGTTTGGAATCTTTTTTTGCTTTGGCTTTTGTTTGTACTTATTAATATTGCTGGAGCAATAGTGCTTGGAATAGGTCTTTTAGCAACAGTACCAACCACAATGATTGCAATGGCTTGGGTTTATAAAAAATTAGATACAAAGCAAAATGCTTAATTGGAAGATTTCTGAAAAAATTGAAGATAATTTAGAATCAAAATACCC
>Ga0210057_1007639_pt1 | contig 13028 bp, 12 predicted proteins | sample CryGeyCG2114_010_2_FD_183968 | JGI IMG/M metagenome (GOLD analysis project Ga0210057, IMG submission 183968) | Groundwater microbial communities from aquifer - Crystal Geyser CG10_big_fil_rev_8/21/14_0.10 (SPAdes) (version 2) | ecosystem: Environmental > Aquatic > Deep subsurface > Groundwater ... | reverse complement strand
TGGTAACATCCATGGGCAGGTCAGGAATGTTCACCCAGTTGCTGTAAGGGGCGTGGGCTTCATCCGAGCCCGAGCTAAACGTCTCATTTAATTCGGTTTTCCACCCGGTTGACTCGTTGCAGTAAGTGACGTTGTTCACCGCCAGGGTGTTGCCTCCGCTAATAAGGTCCGAGCCGTTCACGGACAAGTCGGTAACAACGTTCGTGCCCTCGTGAATGGTTACCACGAGCGGGAAGCCCGTCACGGCGCTTTCATTTACCGTGTTCGGCGGCTGGGTGCCGAACGCGATGTCGGTGCCGTTAATCGTGACGTCTATGATGATAGAGATTTTCTCTCCGATGGTGGCGTTCAACGTGCCCGTGAAAGGATTCGTCCCGGAAGAAACGCCGGTAACGTTGGCTTGCGACTGCGCCTTGACTTGGTCCGGGGGAGAACCAGTTGTAAAGTTGTACATCACCCATTCGCAGGACGTGGCTGAACGAGAGCCGCCCGCGGAAATACTCAAACCAAGAGCATTCACGCTCACCACGCCGGTATCCGCGTCATAACTGCAACTGCTGAAAGGCACCGGTATTGCGCCGTCGCCGTGGTAGCAGGCATCATAGAATTCGCCTATCTGGTATTCCTTGTTCGTCGTCAGGTTGTGGTTGAAGTAGTCAAAGGTCGCGGCTTCCCCAAGGTTAACGTCGTTGCAGAGCCAGAACTCTGCGCGGTGCAGCGTGTTTACGGCGAGGTTGCCGTTCGAGACGTTATCGCACTCGCCGTCACCAACGTTTTCGCCGTAAGCCGAGGTGAGGTTGCACCTTAGGGTGCCCGCGCCCAGGACCATGCTGTTATCTTGGTAAATCCGGTGCTGGGCGATTTTCAGGTTGGCTTTGGCATAATATGCGAGGATTACGTTGGAGTAAAGCGGGGCGTTGTCTGCGTTGCTGAACGAGGAAAGCGAGATACCGGTATGCGAGTGCGCTTTTGCAGCACCAGAGCTTGGCCCCAGCCCCGCGTTATTGTTGGCTGACTCTGTTTCACCAGTTGAAGTCAAGCCCGTAACGTCCGCGTGAGAGTGTTTGGTGTTTCCACCAGTGGAGCCGTAAGAATCGCTTGCCTTCAAAAACTTTGAGTTCATTGCTCCTCCGGGCAGGCCGGATATCACGGTCCAGCTCGAGCCCGGAGTGGCGTTAAACATTCCAATCAAGCCGTTCGGTAGGGCGTCGTTGTCCACCGTGAGTTTCCCGAGGATGATGGTTTTGTAGGGCGGCTCGCTGTTCGGGGTGTCGGTGGTGCCCGCATTGATGGTGTGCGAGTGAGCGGTTTGAGCCAAAGCATTAGCCGTGCCCGTTCCCTTTGCCACTTCTCCAGTGACCGTGGTGGTGAGCGTGCCGCCGGCAGAGTGCGAGTGCGTGTTAGAGCCCCCCGTGCTGTTAGGGACGTCCGACCCGCGAATGTAGTAATTGTTTTGCTCGCTGTACTGCACCCAATTGTCGGGAACCGTGTTATTGAACAACCCTATCACTCCGAGGGGCAGGGTTAAAGGAATGCCCGTGCCAGCGTCATACTTTATCACGATGAGGCTGCGGTAAAGCGGCAGGTTGTCTGCGTAGCCGATGCTTGCGGTGATAGTGTGCGTATGAGTGTTTGAGGCAACGCCTAGGCCAGGATTCGCATTATTTGTAGCGCTTTGTGTTCCACTATTGTAACCACCCACGGTATGCGTGTGTGTTGAGGCGCCGCCGGCCGCTTCACTGTAAGCAGCGTCGGCGCGAATATACCTGTCATTCAACCCGCTTAGCGGAGTGCACGAAATGCACGTCCAGCCATCAGGAATGCTTCCCTCTGTTCCGTCCCAGAACATGATGAGGTTGGCGGTGGCGTCGCTCGCGATTGCCCACGTCCTGGACTCGCTCCACAAGCCGATGCTTAAGGGGCCAACGAAGAACAGGTGGGGCGAGATTGGCGGCGCCGCGAACTCGTAGTTGAGCGTGATTGAATCGCCCGCCTCAAGGAAGACAACCCATTCCAGCTCTTTCGCGTTTTCCTGCACGGTTACGCGCAATCCCGGCTGGGGGGTGATGTTGAAGGAGAGGGGAACGCGTTCAATTATTTTGCCTTGAAAGCCTTTTCCTGCCTTGACTTCAATGCTCATTTCGTGGCTGCCCGACGGGTAAATCCTTGTAGGGCCGCTTCGCCTGACGTCGAAAGCGGTTTCCTGCACGGCGAAGGAGTCGTTGATTGTTTGAGTGCCCGCCCGCGTCTCCGCGGTCAAGCGCAGTTCGTAAACGCCAGCCGCGCCCGTGGCGTAAAAAGCGTAATAGTCCGGCGTTGTAGTGGCGCCCAACACGCTGCACTCGGGGCTGATTGTTATCAAGCCGTTGGCCGTGCTGAGAACCGTGCTCCTGCCAGAGGGGTCGGTTACGAGCAATTCTACTGCGGCGTTGCACACCATGTGCCCGGCATCGTCCAAGACCGCGATGCCGATGAATGCCTGTTCGTTGGGGGCGTAAAAATTTTTGTCCGGGTTCAAAGCAAGCACGCCCCACGAAAACTCTTTTTGTTTCACGTAGAGCACGCCGTCTTTTTCCACTTGGACCCTGAACAATTGGGTTCCGGGCTGGAACTCCCTGGCATCTTCTTCGGCGACCGTTGCCGTGAAGGAGGCGCGAGACCAAGAGGGTTCGGCAAAGCCGGTTGCGAACGACGCTGTCTGGCCGGACTTCTTCCAAGAAACCTTTTGGAGGGAGGCGGAAGACGTTGACGAAAGCGAGACGCCGTCGTTGCCGCCCGCCAGCCCATTCCTGAACTGCACCGCGAACTCGGGCGTTTCCCTTGCCGTGAAACTCGCCGCGCCGTCTATGTCTATGTCGTCCAGTTCTTCAACCACCCGAAGCGAAATCGGGTTGCCCGCCGTCTGGCGGTAGTCGTTGCCTGCGTAAAAAACTACGGGGGTGTTGCCCAGGAATCCGGCGTGAGGCGCTACCCTAACGACCCCGTCCTCCAAGTAAATCGCGAGGTTTTCCGAATCGTAGGCGGCAACGAAATCCAGGGCGCCTTCGCAAGGGTTTTCAAAGTACTCCGTCAAATCGATTTCCGCCACGCTCTTCGATTCCATCAACACGTCAGGAAGGCTTTTGAGGAGGCGGGGCGCGTGCTCAGGATACGCTTCTTGCATGGGCGCGGGCTCCAAAAACGATTCTTGCTGCGGGGTTTCCACGGCCACCCGTTCAAAGGCCGACTGCAGAGCCAGGACCGAAAACAACGCCGCCAACAAGAGCAACAAAAACAAGCCTTGACGCATGAAAACCATTACTTGCCCCAAGTTTTTTAAAGTAGCGAAACCAGCGTTTAAAACTTCTTCTTGAGCACGAGGAGTTCGTGCCCCATTTCAAAGGGCTCCAAATCGATTTCCTCAATCAAGTCAAACGCGTCCGCCAACTCCTCCCTGACTTCGGCGAACACTTTTTTGGGCGGCTTGGACGAGTCAATGCACGCCGCCTTCACCGCGAGCAACGCCAAACCCCCTTTTCGCAGGAAGCGCGCGTTCTCCTTGAGGATGCGCGCCTGCTCCGGGTCGGCAACGTCCTCAAACACGACGTCCACTTCTCCAACGTCCCCGTATTCGCCTGGCTTGCGGGCGTCCGCAACTATTGGAACCATGTTTTCGCGCTGGCTGCAAACGCGTAAGAGGTCGCGTGCGGCGCGCGCCGAGAACTCCACGCAGTAAACAATGCGCGCGATGTCGGAGACGTGGGACGCAGTGGCGCCGTTCGCCGCGCCAAGGTATAAGACGATTGAGGTGGGTTGGATTGCCGGCGTCTTCAAGCCCTTCACTATGGCTGCGGCGAGCTTGCTTTGCTTCGGGTTCCACTCGCGGTATTCGCGGCCGCCGCGCTTGAAGAGTTGCTCGCCGTGCACGCGCTTGCCTGGCGCGGCGTTCAGCGTGGCGAGTTGGCCGTCAACGAGGTAAACCCCTTTTTGCACGCGGTGCTCTACCACATTCTTGGTTTGCATTTGTTCACAACGGTTCAGTTGCGTTCAGCGAGAGCAGTCCGCACAATTCGTCGTGGGTGGCGCATACCTCCTGCCGCAATTGCTGGAAGTTTTGCGCCTGGAATACGCGCTTGCAGTCAAGCACGTATGACGGCCGCAGCGTGGAGTCGGGCAGGTGAAATCCTGCATACGCCTCCATTGCCGCGTCGTATTCATCGCTTCCGACCGAGTTGATGCAGTCCGCTTTTTCTTGGTTGTTGCTTGCAACGCAGTACCGCGATTCGTGTAGCGCGTCTCCCAGGGCCGATTTCAAGGTTTCCTCGGCGGCGTCCGCGGAATCGCAGAGGTAGCAGTCAGCGGGCGAATAGCGGTCCAGGTATGCAATTCCCTCGCTCGCGCATTCCTCGCCGTGCACAAGCATTGTTTCCTGGTCTTGGTCGTTGGGTATTAGCAGGACCGCGTTGTCGCCGTCGTATGCGTCAGCGTAATTCGCGAGTTCCTGGAAGTAGGTTTCCAGCTCCCTGTTGGCTTGCACGTCAATTACGTCAAAGTAAAACGCGGGAACGCGTTTCACGTCCGCCGGCGCAGGCAAGTTCTTCAAGTCAATTACCTGGAGGGCAACGTTTTTCTTGGCGAGCTTGGCTTTCACTGAGAGGATGCCGGTTGCCGGCGGCTCCAGCAGGTGCGACAGCCAGTAAGAGTTGTTGCAGTATTCGCACGATGAATCGTAATAAAAATTGAGTTCAGCCGGGGGGTAGTCCGTGGTTGCTTCCAGCACGCCCAACCGCGACTCTATTTCCTTGAGGCGCGAGGAGAGTTCCGCGTCGTTGCCGATGGTGTTGGCTTCAACTGTTGAGCGAAGCGCGTTGTTCTGCATGACGAGGTAAGCGCTTGAAGCCAGCCACAACACGAATATCGCGGCCAGGCCGTAGTAAACCGCGTTATGCAATTCGTCAACCTTTTCCATGATTCAATCCCTCCGCAACCAGTAAAGCATTGGCGAGGTCGCCGCCTTTTCCGAGGCGCGAAACCCGCACAAACCTAAAACCAACATCATTAAAAATCTTTTTTAATGACTTGTCTGAAGGAAAAAAATATTTTCGCCTTTGTTTCCCCCACTTCACTAAAGCCCATTTTTTCCCGACGAGTTTTTCGGGCCTCCAAAGAGTCGCGATTACGCGCCCCCCCTTTTTGAGCACGCGGCGAAACTCGGCCGCCGCCTTTTTTCTCCCGCGATAGTCCAGGTGGTGGAACGCCGCGATGCACGCCACCGCGTCAAAGGTTTCGCCTTCAAAGGGGAGGTCGCGCAGGTCCCCGAAAACAATTGCCGCGTTCTTGGTTCCGGCAAGGTTTTTTTTTGCGCGTTCAAGCATGGCGCGGCTGTTGTCAAGACAGACCACTGAGCAACAGCACTTGGCGATTTCCCTTGCCGGCACCCCGTTGCCGCACCCCGCGTCCAAGACGTTCCAGTTGCGGTGGAGCAGTTCAAGCACGGGTTTCAAGAGGAGGTCCCTGGGCTTCGCCTTGAACTCGTCCCAACGCGGGGCTATTTCGTCGTAAATTGTCACGCGTTCTTTTACGGCGTTCAAATTAAAAACGGTCGCGCGCTAACTTCCGTATGAAGCTCAAGGTCCTGCCCCTCGCGTTGCTCCTGCTGGCGGCGTGGCTGGCTTGCTCGGACTTTGAATCCGCGAGGGACAGCACCCTTCCGTGGATGAACCCGGTAGTGTTGCCCGGCGAACTTGAAGCAATGGCGTGGGTGCGCCAGAACACTGCGCCGCGCGCGGTGTTCGTGAACGACATCTTTGGCGGCGAGTTCTTGATGGGCAACTCGTTGCGCGAGAGCGCGGTGGGCGGGGACTGGGCAATAATACCCGGCGTGGTCCAGCGAATGCACGACGTGCAATACTCGTTTTACGAAGCGGAAACGCCGGAACAGGCCTGGGAAACCGCGAAAAAATACGGCGCGAAATTTGTTTGGGCACCCCAACGCCAGGTCTTCCCGGGATACGAATGGGTTTCAGTTAACCAGGAATTGTTTGACCCCCAATACTTTCGCCTTGCCTACTCCAATCCGGACGTGAAGATTTACGAGGTGCTTGAATGAACGAGCGCCTCCCCCTCGCGTTTCTGCTCGCCGCAGTAGCGCTCTCGCTTTACGGCCACTCAATGGTTTTCAACGAGTGGGTGATGCCGACCTACGGCAACACCATGATTCACGTTGCCAGCGCGCGCCACGCAATTGAAACCGGGGAATACCCGATGTGGAACGATTATTCTTATGGCGGGGGCCAGCCCAACCTTTACGTGCCGTTATACCGCTTTCTTTACGCGGAACTCGTTGCCTTGACCGGCCTGTCATTTGACTTGGTGGGCCGGCTAATCGTCGTGCTCTACGCCTTGTTGTTGCCCCTCGGCTTTTATTTGCTGGGCCGCGAACTCGCAGGCGAATGGGCGGGCGTTGCCTCCGCGTTCCTTGCCTCGCTCTCCCCCGAACTCCTCATTTACACGGTGCGGCCCCTGCCCCAAGGCCTTGGGTTGGCGTTGCTGCCAATTGGGTTCTACTTCCTCGCCAAAAAGGACTTGCGCGCCTCGGTCCTGTCCGCGTTCCTCATAGTGCTCGCCCACCAAGAGGCGGGAGTGTTCTTCGTGGGGTGCGCCTTTGCTTTCGGCGCCCTTGAAGTTGCGCGGGCTTTTCTCGCCGGGAAACGGGTTTTTGCGGAGTCAATGCCGGGGTTTGCGGCGTGGGGTGCGGGCACGCTCACCTATCTTGGCTGGCATTTTTTCGCGGTCCGCAACTTGGATTTGTTTGCGCTCGCGCAATTCCAGCACCACGAAGGCGCGTTCGTGTCGTTGCAGTTGTTGTACGACAAGACGGGGCTCGTCCTTCTCGCGCTTGGCGCGCTCGGCTTTGCGTTGCTTGCCTACAAGGCCCTTGAAAACAAGTTGAAGGCGCCCGGCGTGTTCGCGCTCTCCGCCCTCCTCGTTGGATTGTTCTGCATCAAGAACGACTTGTTCGGCTTGCAGGTGTTCATGGACCGCTTCATCGTGTTCCTCCACGTTTCAATGATTCCCGTTGCCGCGCTCGCGCTCAAGGAGGCGTGCTCCTTCTCCGGAAAAATTGACGAAAGAATCAGGACGCGCCTTTCACGCGGTGGTTGACCGAGCAAACCAAGTCAGTCACGCGGTAAATCGTTTCCCCGCCCACAACTGCTTCGGCGCGCACCAAAACGTTTTCGCAGCCCAGCGCGGAAAACAATTCAGTTAACTGCGCCCCGTCAAGAGATAATGCTTCATCATTCAACGCGGACGCGACAATCCGGCACAAGCCGCAGTTGCCCTTCAATAATATTCCGGCGCGTTCCAGTTCGGCTTCGTCGTAGTAAGCGTCCAGAATGGTTGAAGCGGCTCCGCCAACAGTGAAAGCTGCTTCGCTGCGCGCCTCAGTCCTCCCCCACTCGCGCCCGATTGCCAAGCCGCCGGCAACTGCGAAAACCGCGAAGACCAGGACAGCAGTCAAGGCGAGGTAACCTTTCACGAAAAAACAAGGGAATTGAAAAATAAAAGGGGGTTGGGTTTACGGCTTGTCGTAGCATTTTCCGCGCACCACGAAGTTGTCGAAGTACAAGTCCGCGTCGTTTTCCTGGTCGCTTCCCAGGGCGCCTACGACGATTTGGCTGATTTCGTCGATGTTGCCGTCCTCGGGGTTCACGTTGTAAGGTAGGCTCGCGCTTGTCTCGCCGCTTATGGAAACCGTGTACTCTTCTTTTTCGGAGTCAACGGTTATTGTTGCGTGGTACCACTTGTCGGGCTGGTAGTTCGCGAGCTTTATTGTGCCATTGCCGCCGTAACTCCAAATCGTGTTGGGTTGGACCGCGTGCCTGTTGGCGTGAATGTTTAAGCGGACGCCGTTTTGGTGCCAAACATTATAGCGGTCTTCTGACTCAGAAGAAGGAATCATGTTACCGTTCCAATCCTCGCCGAACAACATCAATTGCTGGTTAGAGGACACGCAAACCATCCACTGCACCCATTTAGCGTCCAAAACACATTTAGCGTATTTAGCGTCCAAAACACGGTCTTCTTCGTTATTTTCTTTGCATTGTGATTTAGCAACTTCTGTTGCGTCATACCAGAACGTGCCGTTTTGCGATCCATTGAAATACCCGTATTCTTCGTAAGGGCCGCGTACTAGACATAATTCTTCGTTTTCGTTTTCGTAGTCGCTGGGAACCATGAAGTCAAAATCTATTTCAACGTTCTTCAACCTCTGCCCAAAATAACGGATTACCCTGTTGCCGCCTTGGTTTTGGCTGTCGACCGGCCTGTCCGAGTGGTGCGCGCTGAAAAACAACACGTTGTTCGTTGACTCGCTTATTCCGCGGTCAACCCCCTTGGCGATACCCGAAACTTGCGGCGCGCTTACGACGCGCACGTTTCCGCCGTACCACGGGTTTGGGGCGCCCAAATTGGTGCCGTGATAACCCCACTCATAATACTTGGTATTCTCCTCGGTTGAAACGCAGCAGAAATGTCCGTCGCAAGGCGTGTCGCACTGGCTGCGGCTCTCCAATTCCTTGCCTTCCTCGTATTCGTCAAAGCGGAGGTTGACGGCGGTAATCCATTGTTCCGGGCCGCAACCCGGCGGGCAACTCGTGGGCGTGCTCGGCAGGGCCATGCCCGGTCCCTTTTGGAGGTAGTCAACTTGGCCCTCAAGTTCGGAGAGTTTTTCGCCGCATTCGCTCAACTTCACGGCGTAATCGCTTTCAGCCTGCGACCCGCCAAACCAATAACCCGCGGCCACGCCTAACAAGAGCGCGCCCGCCAAAAACAACAACAATCTTTCCTTCATCGGTTTTTCACCGATTAATCATTGGTTTATTCAAATAAAAAGAGTTTTGTAGGGTTGGGAACGGTACAAGGCGTAAACCGCAAACAACGCGTAGCCCGCCCACAAGACGGCTTCAAGGGGCCACGGCGTTGCCATCTGAAGGAAGGCCAACCAGTTGAACGCTAGGTGAGCCGCGTAAGTGGCGAAAACGCTGTTCGTTCGCGCGTACAAGCGCGCCTTGAAATAGCCCATGGCCGTGACGGCTACCACAACGACTAGTCCCGCCTCCAAGCCGCGCGCCAGCCAGCCCAAATGAATCAACGAAAACACCGCGGTTGCGAGGAGGACGCCCGCTTTCTTGCTGAAAGCTTTCTGTGCCCCGCTTTGAATTGCCGAATGCATGAACAATTCTTCTAGCAACACGAATAACGGCGCGGTCAACAACGCGTATTCCAAGCCGTTGACAAGCATGTTGATGCGGTACCAGTCCGCCATCCACGGGAAAACGATTCTTTCAATGAGTGCGATTGCAAAGAATGCCGCCAGGACGGCGTAAACCGGTTTCCAGTTCTTGGGCAGTGCGAACCCGTAATCGGAGGCCTTTTTCCTGCCCGAAAAGTATTCAACTGCAAGCACCAATGCGATTGCCGTTAATCGGGTCGTAATCGTGCCGTAAACAAAGGCGTATGATAACAACGAGGTTTCAACCAGCCATCTCAACTGCATTCAGAGCCCTCAAGCAAGTAATCGTCGTAATCGCGTAAACGTTTTTGTCGAGCCGCCAAGCGCCGTCCGCGTCCTGCTGTTCGAGCACGCGTTTAACGAGCCAGTCCGGCGCTTCGCCGTTGCGTGCCAGTGCCAGCAGCGCCACGCAATCCGTTTCCGGGTTTGATTCCAGAGAGAGCGTCAACTCATTGATTTTTTCGCGCGCCCACGCGTTTTCTTCCTCGTCGGTAGCGTAACCGAGTTCGCGGAGTTCTTCGTCCAACAACAGCCAATGCGCCAGTAACCCGGTCTTGCGCGATTCGCTGACCCCTGACGAATCTGGTAACTCAAGGAACGTTTTTACTTCGTCGAGGTTGCGCCGCGCCTGGAATTCCACGACTTCGACGGGATAATTGTTTGCGGCAAGCAAGCGGATGCACCACGACTCGTCCATGGGCTTTCGGAACGCATCCGCCGACTCCGGCGAAGCCCACCCGTATTCCTTCAGGTCGGCGGAAACCTTCTTCGTCATCTCCTTGTTTCCCGTTTCTTTTGCGACCAGGCAATACAAGTCGAGTTCGGCAGGCGAGAACCTTGTTCCATCCAAATAGCAATAACCTATCGGTAGTGCCGCCCATGCGGTTGCCGTGGCCGACAACTCGTTTCCAGCGCGTTTGAATGCGTTCGCGAGCCAGGGATTCGGGCCGGCTTCCTTTTGCAGAAACGACAACGCGAGCGATACGTCGAGTCGGCGCGCCCTCAACATCAACGAGTTTTCAGGAGTGCAGGGAAGGCCCACGCCGGACCTGCACTTCAAGTAGTCGTCATCGAAAAAATTTTGGGCCGACTGTTTTGAAGCGAGGAAAAGATTTGCACGCGTTTTTGCGTCCACGCCCGCCGCAGGCAATAACAAAAGTAAAGCGGCCGCCAGCAACGCTGCGACCAACAATTTTTTCATTGAACCAATTTAAAAGAAAAGAATTAAAAAAGGGGGAATACGCGGGTTATTTTCCTACCGCGCCGGGTTGAGTTCCAAAGAATCCTTCGGGCGGTGCCTTCATGGCCGAAACCATGGGCGAACCGCCGCCTTCAATGCAGCCGATTATGCATTCCGCGCATCCGTCGCCCAGCGGGCAGGGGGGATAACAATTGCATCCCTTCGCCAAGTATTCGAGCGAACTATCCTTCGTGCTTTCGACGCCGTACCAATACCCGGCTGCACCGCCGACTACGAGTCCGACGAGCGCGAACAAGAGCATTGATTGGTTTACCTTCATTCCATCACCTCACCGATAATCGCTTTTTTTAATCACTTCTTTTTTTCAAGGGCTTTCGGGGTGCACAAGACCATTATAGAGTCCTCCCTGCCGAGCGGGCTTTGGCCACTGCACTCATAATCGTAATCGTCTTCCATCGCCAGGAATTGGGGTCCCTCCCCGTAACACCGAATCAGGAAGTCGCTGAGAACTAATTTTTCCAGGTATTCGTCCTCGGCTTGTTGGGTGCCGTACCAGTAGCCGAGTGCGCCGCCGATTACTAGTCCGGCGAGCGCGAACAAAATCATGTTGTTCTTCATTGCGAAGTCACCTCAAAAGTCTTTGCGTTTACTTGTTTAAAACGGTGAGGGTGGGGTCGCCGTACAACACGAATTGGAGTGCCGTGAGCTGGTCCGCCGGGTTGAAGGCGTCCATTAATTGCTTTGCCTCCAGGAACGCGTCGCCGATTCGCTCCCCGTTCTTGACGCCCTGCCAAACGCGGTAGGTGAGCGCCGTGGCGCAACCCAGGTTCAGGATTTCTTCCTCAATCAAGTCAAGGCGGCTCACGCGCTTGTTGGCGAGCGCGCTCGTAGTCGCGCCAACGAAGGCAACGGCGCCGTTTTCAAGGAAGTGGAGGGGAATGCTGTCCGACTCCTTGCGGTAAATGTTTGCCCCGTAACACGCGTCCGACACTATTATTCTGGCGTTGTATTTCCCGCTCAAGGGCAGGGCCGTGCTGAAAACCAGGTAACTCCCGGATTCGCCGCTTGAAGTATACAACTGGTTTTGGGGGGGCGCGTTGCCGTGCAGGGAAAGAAAGAGGAGGGGAGGCTCGGAAACGAATTTCATGAGCCCCTCAAAATCGCCTTCCACTCCTTTCACGTAGTCCCACGCGAATTCGGGCGGCGACTCCCACAACTCGTTATTCATTTCGGCGAACACTCCTTCGCGGAGGTGGGAGCCGTAAGAATCTTCGGACACGATTGTAGAAACCCTTGCCTCCGTTGTTTCCGCGTGCGCGGCAATCGTGTTCTCCAGCAATTCAATTAGGAGGCGCGAATCGCTTTTTTCCTCAAAGCCGTCTGGCAGGCGGCCCACTGCAACGTCGGGAAAGCATTCGCGGCAGCCCGCGTAATCAGCGGCGTCCAAAACCCCGTAATCGTTGTCCGTTGGCACGACCGGGTCCAGGATTGCCATCAAAGCCATTCCCGGCATCTCCTTTAACGGGTTTTCAACCTCGTAAAAAGGCATTATGCGCGGGCCGCCAACGAGGAGGAGGTAGCGGGGCGCGTGCTCGTTCACGAGCGCGCGCAAGTCATCGCCTTCAAAAACCGTGCGCGTCTTGATGCCTTCAGCGCAAACGATTTCGGCTAGTTCCTCCATGAGTTCAACGACTTCGCCGGCGTATTCAACCCCGTATTTTTCTTGTAAAGCAGTTCTGTTGGAGGCGATGAAGTAGTCAAATTGTTTCTCGGGGAGGACCGCGGGCGGCGGAGTCAACGCGTTCAAGTAAACCGTCATTTCCCCGTTTCCCCCTTCAATCACGCGCTTCGCCTGCAGGAACCCCTCTTTTTGGATTACCAACTCGTTTTTCTTGCCGAGGCGCGCTTTGACGAAAAGCAACCCGTTATCGTTCGTGTAATTTGTTTCAATTAGTTTGGAGTCAATGAACAGCCTTACTTGCGCGCCGCTTATTGCCTGGTTCCCGGCGTCCAGCACCTGCACCGTTAAAGCGTTTTGGTGCGTGAACGCCGCGTAAAAACCGTAGCCCAGCAGCGCGCCCGCCGCGAAGAAGGCGAGCAAGAGGAAGGGGAGTGAGGGAATGCCGCGTTTCTCCAGGGGGTAAATGATTTTTTCGTAAACTGGGAATCTTTTCTGCAGCCAGTCCAGGAAGTCGTAATACTTGTCTTCAAGTTTTTCGTACAACTCAGTTCACCGCGTACTCGGCCAAGACTTCCCCGGTTTCCGCGTCAAAAAACGTTGCGGCCGCCCGCACGATTGTTGTTGCCGGCAGTTCAACGAGTTCGCCGTTGATTGACGCGTTCACGGCGGGAAGCGTTTCCTCTGCGTGAGCGTAAACAACTACGGCGTCGCGGCGGTTGAACCACGCTTGGGTGGCGAGGGGCTCGCCGTACTCCGAATAATGCTCTTCAAAGAATTCCAGGGCTTCCTCTTCCCTGAAAACCCCGGCCGGCGCCTGGTCCGACAACTTTACGGTTGCCTTGCCGCCGGCAACGCCTTCCAGCGTCAGGTAA
>Ga0210057_1007638_pt1 | contig 13029 bp, 12 predicted proteins | sample CryGeyCG2114_010_2_FD_183968 | JGI IMG/M metagenome (GOLD analysis project Ga0210057, IMG submission 183968) | Groundwater microbial communities from aquifer - Crystal Geyser CG10_big_fil_rev_8/21/14_0.10 (SPAdes) (version 2) | ecosystem: Environmental > Aquatic > Deep subsurface > Groundwater ... | reverse complement strand
TAAAAATTTTAAGGGCAGATACTTGTGCCTGAAACAATGTTGATATCTGACGAGAAAGGATAACGATATCTTTGTTAGACACTCTCTGGAAAAAAGTAATTTGTCTATCAAAAAGACCTGTTTTATTTGCGGGATTTATCTCCAAGAGTGTCAATCCTCTCCTCTGCAGAGAAGACACCGCCACATCAATATTGATAGCCTGAATACTACCCTCTTTCTGTGAATTATTTTGATCAACTGCTTTGTAGTTAAATAACATAATCTCTCATTAAATAAGGCGTTCGAGTATTTGTGGTTTGAGTGAGTACAGTCTTGCTGTCTCTATCGTAATCTCTCCTTTTTGCACAAGCTCTGCAAGTTGTCGGTTCATGTCTATCATCCCATGCTCTGCTCCTGTCTCAATCACAGAATTAATCTCATGAGTTCGTCCTTCACGAATAAGATTTGCAACAGCACTATTGTTGATAAGTAGCTCGTAGGCAGGTATTACTCCACCTGATACTCGAGGAAGAAGTCTTTGAGAAAAGATGCCTGTGAGAGTGTTAGAGAGCTGAGCGCGTATTTGCGTCTGCTGTGTAGAAGGAAATGAATCAAGTATTCTATCTATGGTCTGTGATGCATTGTTGGTATGGAGTGTAGAAAAAACCAAGTGTCCAGTCTCTGCCGCAGTCACTGCTGTCGCAATCGTTTCTGGCTCTCTCATTTCTCCCACCAAAATCACATCAATGTCTTGTCTAAAAGTTCCATTGAGTGCGGTCCCAAAATCAGGAGAATCGATAGCTATTTCTCGCTGATCTATAATGGATTGCTTTTGCTCGTAGACATACTCTATAGGATCTTCAATGGTCACGATATGCTCTGCTCTTTCTTGATTAATGAGCTCTATCATAGATGCAAGAGTGGTAGACTTCCCCTGCCCCACAGGACCGACTACAAGGAAAAAGCCTTGTTTTATGCGTGCAAAGTCTAAAAGTATTTCTGGAAGATTGAGCTCTTCTACTGTCGGAATCTTTTTTGGTATCAGACGCATCGCAATACCTACACTTCCTGAGCTAAAAAAGGCATTACATCGAAAGCGAACCTCGCTGTTGTGCTCATATGAAAAATCAAGCTCCTTGCGCTCAAGAAAAGTATCAAACTTACCCTCAGGAATAAGAGCTTTGACCATACCCATAGTATCTGATGCCTTTAAAATATCTTTTTTGACAAGAGGAATAAGTGTCCCCAAGACTCGTATAGTAGGGTGTCTATTAGTAGAAATATGGAGGTCTGATCCTCCCTCGTGTATCGCCGTCTCTATGAGTTCATCAATCTGTTTCTTATAGTCAATCATATTTATGCGAGTTTATCATCAGCGATTTTCTTTACCTCAGCAAGCACTTCCGAAGGTATAGAGGTTGCCTTTACTATGTAGCCATCCACCTCAAGCTCTTCTGCTTTTTTGATATCTTCCGGTTGTCCTTGATTGGTAAGAAATATCACCACCATCTTTTCAAGAAGATTTTGATTTTTTGCCTGCTTTAAGAGGGTGAATCCATCCATCACAGGCATCACCATATCAAGAAGCAAAATATCAAAATTCATTTCAGGATTTTTTAGTTTTTCGAGCGCGTCTTCACCGCTTGTCGCTGTCAGCACCTCGAAGCCTTCTTGGCTAAACTTCATGCTATAAATATCAAGCAAAAAATTATCATCATCAACAATAAGTATTTTGTAGTGGTCTCCTTTCATATCTCTATTATAGATTAAAAATGAATTATAAAAAGTCTTATAGCGTATTAAAGCTTGTTGATTTCCTCAAACGGCACCTGGTGCTTGAATACTTTTATCATCGCATCTTCTTTGAGAGTAAGCATTCCTTTCGCGCGTGCCTTTTTAAAGATATCTACTTCTGTTGGTTTTTTAAGAATGATTTCTTCAATATCTCTATCAACTGCAAGTATCTCCATCACTGATGTTCTACCACGAGTACCACTTGGACAGTCTGAGGAAGGCTCTATACCAAGGACATATTCAGGTACAGATATCTTGCTTTTATACTCTTCGGGTAAATCACTAAAAGTCTCATCAATCATAGCCTTCATGCCTCCTTCGACGGGAATCTTCTTTCCAGATCCAGGACATACTGTTTTTACAAGACGCTGTGCCATTGCAAGGATAAGTGTAGGTGCTATCAAATATGGGTCCACACCCATATCAATAAGCCTTGGTATCACACCTATAGATGAATTGGTGTGGATGGTAGAGAGCACCAAGTGACCTGTAAGTGCCGCCTGTATTGCAAGGGCTGCTGTTTCCTTGTCACGAATCTCTCCCACCATGATGATATCGGGATCTTGGCGAAGAGTCGTACGAAGTCCATTGGCAAAGGTGTAACCTATCTCTGGACGCACCTGAGACTGGTTCATTCCTGAAATGTTGTACTCCACAGGGTCCTCGAGAGAAAGTACATTTTTCGTATCACGATCTACTTCATTGAGCATAGAATAGAGGGTCGTTGTTTTTCCTGATCCTGTAGGACCTGAAATGAGCACAAGTCCATAAGGTCTCTTAATCGCATCCTTTATGAGCTTAAGGTTATCAGGACGAATACCCATCTCATCAAGCTTTGGCACTCCACGCTCCGAGTCAAGAAGTCGCATTACCACCTTTTCTCCATAGTATGTAGGAAGCGTAGAGACACGAAAATCTATTTTGCGATTTTCAATATGTGCAGAAAATCTACCGTCCTGAGGTTTTCTTTTTTCATCAAGCTTAAGTTTTGCAAGGATTTTAATACGCGCAACTACTGCATTCAATACATTGAGGGGTAGGATGAGTGAGGTGTTCATCACTCCATCCACACGGAATCTAACCCTCACCTTGTCACCCATTGGCTCTATATGGATATCAGATGCTCCTCCTTCTGCCGCATAACGCAAAACAGTTGCAACAATCTTCGTCACAGGGGCGTCCTCTATAATGGTAGTACCCTTTCTTTGTTTTTCTATTTTTGTAACCTCTTCAGATATTTTTTCTTCTTCGGAAGAAAGCTCTGTTTCAAGTTCAGAAAGCGCCTCCCCTACCTCACTCGTAATACCACTATAGGTATCGAGCACTCTTTTGAAATCTTTTTCGGAAATAAGAAAAATCTTGTAAGGAATATTTCCTTTCGTCGCAATAAATTGGACCGCATCCTTTGCTTCGAGACTATCTGGATCTACGAACCCTACTTCAAGAACTCCATCGGTAATACCGAGTGGTGCAATCCTGTAATGTGCAACTGATTTTTCTGGAATATACTTTAATATGTCAGAAGGAATGGCTTTGTTATCAAGTTGTTTTATTGGTACCCCGTAGTACTCTCCCTGTGCCTCAAGCACATCGAGGGGAGAAACTCCTCTTGTTGCCAAAACATCCTCAATACTTTTGTCAGTATTTTCTGCTTCTTTTTCTATAAGAGACACATCTTCTGAAGGGATGAGTCCTTTGTCGCTAAGTATTTCTAAAATATTCATAGATACTTGTATCTGCCACTATAGACTTGGCTCTGCTCCACTTTTCTCTTGATCCTCAACAGAAGAAGATTCTCCCGCTGTTGTCACTTCATCCACACCTATTGGTGCGAACGGATTGACTCGCCGTACAGGCTCAGGCTCTAATGTAACGCCAAAGTCCTTGAGTGCGTTAAATGCCTTTGACTCGAACACTCCTGTATCAAGCGTAATAGATTTTAGCTCCAAAAGAAGTGAGAGAATCTCTCGCTCTGTAGAGTTGTCTACCGCACCATTACTCTCATTGAGTGAAACTAAAGATCCAGGATCGGTCTGTGCAAATAAAAATGTATGCACACCAAAACCAACCACAAAAAGAACGAGTGATAGTAAAAAGAAATGTGTGATACGAAATTTTTTAGTCATGGTATTTTAGTTTGGTGTAAGCCAATAAGTCTTTAGTGTCACAGTGTACTCATTGAGGTCTATGTCTGAGGCACTAAAGGCGACTGATTCTATATCAACAATCCTTAGATTGTCTTCGAGATCTCGAAGAAAACTAAGGAAGCTCTCGTAGGGGGCAACGACAGAAAAGCTCAGTGTCATGGATTGTTTTTTGTCTACACTCGCCTCAAAGATAGACCTCACATCATCGTTTTCAGATTCACTTTGTGATGAGAGTGTTGCATCTTGTACTGTCATGCCGTAGCGAGATGCGATAGAGTCTATCTCAATGATGAGTCGCACATTGTCTACATGATCAGGTACCATCTTTTTTAGCTTGTCGAGATTGGTAGAAGGAATGGTGTTGTATTCTGCGAGCAAAGAGTCTCGTAGCGCTTGAAGCTCTTTTGATTTGTTGAGTGCACTATCATATGCAGAGGTGCCTTGCTTTATCTCATTAATGCGAGAGTAAGTAGGGTTTACAAAGAAGAACAAAAGCCCCCCGGAGATTAGTATTAAAATTGTAGGAAAAATAAATCTACTCATATCGTATATTAAAATCTACTCGCATAAAGAAGCAACTCATTAGAAACAGAAAGCGTAACCGAAAAAGCAACATTACCAAAATCATCAAGCTGAAACTCTGAAAAGACCGGACTCTGTAAATACTCATTGTCCCCAAAAAGCTCTGACTGCAGAGCAATAGAACGATAACTCTGTGCAACACCGTCCATCTTTACCTGCACAAGACCATCGACACTTCGTGTGAATTCAAACTCCTCAAAACGAACCGTCTTGAGAGTGAGATCACTTAATAACTCAAAAAGAGGTGTCACGGTAATATGATTTTGGAGCAACTCCTCTGCTACAGAAAGACGCAAATCTACCCGAGAAAGCTCCTCTATGAGTCGTGGCTCAAATGCGTCGCGGGCACGCTCTAGAGAGTCTCTTTGTTTTGAGAGACTAGAGATAAGATATCTTTCGTAGACAAACACACTCGCAGCACCGATGAGAGTGAGTACGAATATTCCTCCTGCAATAAGCATAAGTGCGTTTACCCTCTTACCTTTCACAGAAGCTCCTGTCGAAAGAGTTTGAGTCTGTCCTGTTTTTTTTGGTATAAATGAGGATGGCTGAAAATCTACTGACATAAAATCTCTATTAAGAACGAATGATAGCTATCACCCGCCTACTGTCTCTAAATTATACTATATATTGTATGTCATTGTGAGACTTCTTTAGGAAATATGTTGATAAAAACTCAAAGCTTGTAACTCACAACTTAAAACTTGCGGTTTTTAGCCTAGTTGAGCTCTTCAAGCTTACGAAGTGCGGTACCAATAGCCACGGCAAACTCAGGGCCCGCCTCTCTTAGTACCGGCTCTAAAAATGCGGGGGTCTCGATTTTCATAAAAGGATGTGCTATTGCTACTTCTACATCAAATCGTTTTGACGCGAACTCGGGCAACCCTTTCAGGAGAGAGCCTCCTCCCGCAAAAACTACCTTAGTAATAGGTCTCTTGTTTTTGCGCTCATATGCAAGCATCACCTTTTGTGCTTCATGAATAATAAACTCTAATACCGCATAGTGACTATCGAGGGCACTTTCTCCTGCAGATGTCTCCAAAAGTCCAGAAGTTTTTTTGATTTCCTCTGCCTCTTTGATGCTGATTCCCAAAGAGTGTGAAAGGGAGAGAGTAATATCGTGAGAACCTTTGTTGATAGAGTGAGAGTTTTTTACCACTCCTGCTTCTACGACATAGAGCTTTGTTGTACTTACCCCAAAGTCTACAAGCATCACCGGAGTAATACCTCTATCAAGAGATGATCTAATGGTGCTAAATATTTCTATCTCAAAAAAAGAAGCCTGCAATCCACTCTGTCGTATAATCTCCTGATATTTTGTTATGGTGTCTTTATGTATTGCAACGATAAGAACATTGAGCTTTTCGGTTTGTTTATCGGGACCTATTGTAGGAATGATACTCCAGTCAAGAAGCACATCGTTTATAGGTACGGGAATATATTTGCGAGCTTCCAAAGGGACTACGACTGCCAGCTGTTTTTCGTCCATGCGAGGAATCTCCATGATCGTGATGAGACTTGCCGAAAGTGGGATAGATACTCCACAATTCATGGTGGTCACTTTTGCTTCACGCAAGACATCTTTGAGTCCTTCTGAGATTATTTCGGGTGGTAGATTGGTCGCCTGTCCAGACTCTACCTTTGCATAAGGTCCAAGCGCCAGCTCTCCATAGGTCTCGAGCACTGCCCTCCCTGCCTTATTGCGAAGCTGTACCACCTTAATAGAAGAAGATGATACATCCACACCAAGTACACTCGAGCCTTGACTCGACTTATTAAAAAGGTTTGAAATAGCATTTTTGATATTAGGCATATGTTTCTTTTAGTATATAGTATAGAGAGATGACTATCTAGAGTGGCTTATGTTTATTACCTTTTTTCATCGTCTCTTGGATCTTATACTCCCTCGCTCCCCTTTTGAAAAGGAGCTTGATACTCTCACACTTGAAGAGTTTATAGAAAAATCCGGAGGACTCCTCTACAGAGAATACAACCACACGCTCTATCTTTTTGATTATAAAAACGAGTTCGTTCGGGCATCTATACACTCTCTTAAATATCATGGCAATACTCGTCTCGCGCGCTGGTACGCGACACTGCTCTATGAGGTGCTTCTCGAGGATATATCCGAGAAGGGTGTACATCTTATCCCTATACCCATGAACAAAAAGAAAATCCATATACGAGGATGGAACCAATGTCTTCTCATAACAGACGCGTTTAAAAAAATAGACGAAAAAAAACATTTTACTATTACCACTGATGTACTGTATAAAAAACACCCTACAGAGAGTCAGGCGCGTACAAAAAGCAGAAAAGAACGAGTCTATAATATTAAAAACTCTTTTGGGATACGACATGGAGAAAAGATATACAAAGAAGAGGTTATACTTTTTGATGATGTCATCACCACAGGAAGCACTCTACGAGAAGCCGAACACACCCTTGCTCGGGCTAAAGTAACTCGTCTCAAAAAAATAGCACTCGCACATTAAAATGATTTTTTTGAATATACTTGAATAAAAAGTCAAAATACAATACTCTAGTGGTACTCGAGGGTGTCTCTCGTGTACGAGAAACAACTGAGTGTATGGAGAGGTGGCTGAGTGGTCGAAAGCACTGGTCTTGAAAACCAGCGTAGGGCAACCTACCGTGGGTTCGAATCCCACCCTCTCCGCTCGTAAAAAAATCCCGCCTTTTGGCGGTGATTTTTGTTGAGTGGAGAGAGTCTCTCTCGCACAACATACTCTTTCTTGGTATTCTTGTACTATGTTATCTATACCATTACAAATACCAAAAAGGGCTTTTGTTGCATTTTTTATTTCTCTCTTTCTTGTATCCCCTGCTTTTGTGGGTGCGCAGGAAATATATGAAGAATACCAGGGCACCTATAGAGGTAAAGTCCTTAACATACTAAATGAAGAGACACGCACCATTCCAGGGACAGACACAGAACACCTCTACCAAACGCTAGAAATAGAAATATTGAGCGGTCCACAAAAAGGAGAAATCGTGGTTATAGAAAATGACTATTTTCCCCTTAGTGATAAAGATGCCTTTTACTTCAACCACAACATATACATAGATGGTCGCGAAGTGTATGGGATCATAGACATAGACCGCAAAAACTCTCTCATTCTTCTCGTCTTGCTCTTCATCATTGCGGTTATCTCTTTTGGTGGATGGCAAGGTGTACGCTCTCTCTTTGCACTTGCAGGAAGCTTTTTTGCCATTTTCTATATCTTGATACCGGGACTCCTAGGGGGGTGGGATCCACTCTCTGCAAGTATTTTAGTCGCATCTGGGATTCTCTTTGCTGCAATATTTTTTACTCACGGATTTAATAAAGAATCTTTGGTCGCATACGCAGGGACTATGATGGCGGTCGTCATCACCGGACTTTTCGCGCTCTTTGCGGTGTGGAGTACTGATCTCTCTGGATTTGCAAACGAGGCAGCAGTATATCTCAACTTCAACACACAAGGCTCTCTTGATTTTACCGGGCTGTTGCTTGGAGCTATCATTATCGGAGTACTTGGAGTACTTGATGATATCGCAGTCACCCAAGCCGCAGTCGTCACAGAGCTCTATAACAGTAACCCTGCTATGAGTAAGCGCGAGGTCTATGGACGAGCACTTCGTATTGGTCGCGAACATGTGGGAGCACTCGTCAACACACTCGTGCTCGCCTATACAGGAGCATCACTTCCTCTACTCCTTCACTTTTATCTCTCTCCTGCAGCCCTTTCTACTACCCTTAATGCAGAGCTCTTTGCAACAGAGATTGTGCGAACTATCGTCGGAAGCATAGGACTCATACTCACAGTACCTCTCGTCACACTCCTTGCTGTCTTTTATCTCAAAGACTACACCCCCAAAAAACCGCACACGCATTCACACGGACACACACACTCTCACTAAGGTATGAAAAAGAAATCCCTTCTCTCACTCGAAAAGAAAAAAGCATTTCAAAATACAATACTCGAGTACTACAAGACTAGTGGTCGTGATCTTCCTTGGAGACATACTACCAACCCCTATCACATACTCATCTCAGAGGTGATGCTCCAGCAAACACAGGTAGACCGAGTCATACCAAAATACAATTCATGGCTGAGACGATTCCCCTCTCTCCAAAGCCTCGCTAGCGCACCTCTCAAGGAGGTTCTCAAAGAGTGGCAAGGTCTCGGATACAACAGGCGAGCACTCAACCTCCACAAAACGGCAAGGATTCTCGTGGATTCTTTTGGTGGAAAGATACCAAAGGATCGTGCTCTCCTCAAAACGCTTCCAGGTATCGGCGAGTACACCTCAGGATCTATCCTCACCTTTGCCCACAACACACCTCTCGTTCTCATAGAGACCAACATTCGTAGTGTATTCCTCGAATACTTTTTTTCTCGAAGGAAAAACACGATCCATGACAAAGAGCTCATCCCTCTTATAGAAGAATCCTTGATGAGAAAAGATCCTCGAAAGTGGTACTCAGCACTCATGGACTATGGAGCCCACATCAAATCAACACGAGGTAATGCAAATAAAAAAAGCGTACACTATCGTACCCAAAGTAGCTTCAAGGGTTCACACAGAGAGTTGCGTGCGCATCTGATAGACATCATCCTCCACTCTTCCACACCTCTTACCTATAAAAAAATAGAAAAATTTATTAGTATAGAGACTAAGTATGATGTAGACAAAACTCTCTCTCTTTTAGAAAAAGAAGGCTTCATTAGAAAGAAAGATAAAAAATACTCAATACCAAATAATAATGAAAAAGAATAATACTGAAGAAAAAAGTGGCGGCTTCTCACTCGTGGAACTTCTTATAACGATATCTATTATCGGGATACTCTCCTCGACAATCATCTCTACAGTACGACATGTTCGCGACTCAGCTCGCTTTGTAACCGCACAAAAAGAACTCTTGAGTATCAGAGATGCACTAGAGCTTTATGCTGATGATCACGGTGGAGCATACCCTGACGATGCAGATAGAGACATACCTCCAGGACTTGAAGAATATCTTGCTCCTGGACTATGGCCTAATAGCGCGTGGCCCGGAAGTGTATTTGATTGGGAAAATTGGAATAACCCCGATACAGGAGAAAAAATATACCAAATAAGTATTCGTTTTTGTCCCATAGGACAACCTGAAGAGTGTCAATTTCCGAATGAAGAATGGGCTGAGGAATTTGATATCGATAGCAGTGTATATTACTGCATCCAGGGGTCATGTCGTGCACATATCAACAAGCCTGTAAGTCACCCAGGATATTGTGTAAATTGTGGTGAATAATGTTAAGGCATTGCTCCATATGTCCACTCTATGACTCCGTAGTTGAGCGTCGGTGGAGGATTGTCTCCCGAGAGGAAAAAGGTATTGAATGCGGTAATGTCTCCCACAGCTCCTGTGCCTCTCTCATATATCGCGGTAAAATACTTTTCGCCATCTACAAACAGAGAAAAGTCATACCCAAACTGAGTACTAGGACCAGGACCTGAACCCAGAGAGTGAGAGTTGATGAGAGTTGAACTTGCAACTTCTCCTTTATATAAACCACCAAACCGCACTCCACTAAAACCTTCTGAAGTATAGTAGCAATATGTCTCGGTAGGCTCATAATACCCTCCATCTACAAAGGTTGATGAGTACGGTCCACAGTAAAAACCGACACTAAGAAGGTTGACACTGTTACGAGCTTTTGGAGTACCGACAATAGCATTACTATCCGCATCACTACCATTTGTGGTAAAAGTATTGTTAGATTTCCAATTGCTTGGAACATTTCCTGCAACACTCGTGCTCACCCTCTCCATAGAGCGAGGTGTTGCTCCTGCGACCCCACCACACCAGCCACCACCACACTCTGAAGGGAGAGGTGTGAAATCTAGTGTTGTGGTAGCAGACCCTGTAAAGAGAGAGAGCATCAGCACCTCTCCAGTATTCGCAAGTCCTGAGCCACCTCCTACCCCACTAAAAGCAATGGCCTTATCCTCTACCACATCTGTCGTGGTGCCATCTTCACCTCTCTCTAGAAGATAAAAAGCTCCTGGAGCAATGCTTCCCGAAAGAGTAAGGTACGGCACAAGATCTTCCCCATGGAGCACGACATGAGAGAGATCGAGTGTATGTGATGAAGGGTTATAAAGCTCAATCCACTCATCAAAAGAGCTCGCTTCAGTACCTGCCCATGCGATCTCATTGATAACGAGAGCATTCTCTACTCGAGTGATATTGCTCTCGCTTGATGTGGCACTGTTGCCAAGAGCGTCATATGCTCCTATCCGCACACTCTGTGACCCCTCTACAAGCGAAAGTGTGTAGGTGCTCTCTGTAGTAGTGGCTATGACTGACCCTCCTTTTTCTATCGCAAAATACAAAACATCTGATGAGGAATTCGTCCATGAGAGCAAGACAGTGTCTATAGGCAAAAGACACCCAGAAGAACTAAGAGAGTATGAACACGCCTCTATGGAGAGAGCTGTAATCTCTGGTGCAATACTGTCTATAAATAACTCTATGGTACTTGTCGCGCTTCGCACACCTTCTTCCTCCACCCAAAATCCAATGGTCGTGGTACCTTGACTAAAAGAGTCGAGAGAAAGACTCCAGTCTCCTAGAGTATCTGCAGTCGTGCTTGCACTAGTCATATCTGTATAGACTTTCTTTTCTGGGGTTGTGGTTCCTGTAAAAGTGATGGTGGTAGTACCGAAATGTTGTCCTGAAAGAGGAGATGTGATTGCGGGAGCGGTCGGTGGATCTATAACTAAAGGTGTGTCTTCTGCCGGAGTATCTTCTACGGGTGCTGAATCAAATGTGGACGAGGAAGCTCTCGTAGGTGGTGGCATTCCACCACCAAAACCTGGAACCATGGGAACAGGAATAATAAAAGATGGTGCACCCTCGCTAGAAGGAGTACCTGCTTCCGACTCTTCTACTTCCACCTCTTCTACTAACGCTACTTCCACAACCTCTTCTTGTGCATCTTCTTTAATCACAATGTTTTCTTCTACAAAAATAGGTTCATCCTCTAGCGCTGTGGATACCTCTGGGATAGGAGGGATATTGAGCGGCTCCTCTTCTACTATAGTGACGACCTCTTCATTTATAGCGGGCTCATCGGAAATAGCTTCTATCACAGATGCCTGTTGGGGAGAAGAATTTTTTGCAAAAATATTTTTAAATGCACTATATGACTGTGCGAAAGTATTGGCGGTGGATGAAATAGCACGCGCTACAACTTTACCTCCTTCTACCCCCTTGTTGGCAAGACTATCAAGCACCCCGAAACTTGCTTTACTAAAACTATACGCCAATCCTCTCTCCGGAGGATTGAAACATCCTTTTTCTGCGGTGGATGACTCATGGACAGAGAGAGTTTCTAGCACATTTTCTATTGTTGAGATGATATCAAATGCAGCACCACCCAGATACTCCTTCCCAAAAGAATGCCCCCTCCATAAGGCGGGTGCGTCAGGTTCTTGTAGAGGGATGAGAATATTTGCAGAAAGTGGCTCTGGAGCATCTGCTGATGCACTAACCTCTCGTATCTTGAGGATAGTATTATCATTTGCAGAAGTAAGATACTTGCCCCCTCCTGCAACATGGCTCGCTGGTGTGGCTATATTAAATACAAAAAGAGAGTCCTCAGGGACTCCATTGTGCACAAGATATTCGTATAACTCATTGGTATAAAAAGTACCTTGAGAATGACCGAGTAAAAGAATTTTTTGTGTTTTTACTTTGTCATGTATTGAAAGCAGAATTGTGTTTTTATCAAAAGTGTTGACTGGCCTCATGAGTGCCTGAGACACTGCCTGCAATAAATCCCCAGCCCCCGCAAGATGTGAAGGATTGTAGCCTAAAATAACATTTGTATTACCTAAATTTGAAAAAATTGCCATTTTTTCAATTAAAAGACGTCTATCTTCTTCAGCCTTTTCTTCTTCCGTAAATATACCATTAACATAAACTATAGAATATCCCTCTTCCAGACAATTATTATCCGCTACAACAATAAGCGGCATTAGTATGATTATTAAAACTGCAATAAAAACCTTTTTCATTTTACATAAAAATACTTTTACATATCTAGGTCACAAGCGTTACCTTCATAGCCATCATTAGAAGCTGTATAGGATTCATAAAGATATGTATTATGTACATTTCTTTTTTCTGTATTCAAAACAAGATTGTATATACCCTCTTCTATACTATCAATCTCTTTACTGAACCTATCAACAGCTTCCTTACCGTCTTCTAAAGTAACGCGTGGCAATGCTCTATATAAACAACCCACTCCTCTAGAGTTTTGTTTTGCAGCAGCTATCCATGTCTCTTCACTAAAAACATGAGTTAAATATAATTGAAGTGCCATAGCATACTGCAAAGAAGCAGCTCTTAGTTTTATATTCTCTTCATCTGGATACATTTCAAATATTGCAAGCTCTACATCATCACGAATATAATTTTTATTTACATCAACTCCTTCTATAGTTTTATCTACCTCATCGGGACTAGGTTTTG
>Ga0210057_1007637_pt1 | contig 13033 bp, 10 predicted proteins | sample CryGeyCG2114_010_2_FD_183968 | JGI IMG/M metagenome (GOLD analysis project Ga0210057, IMG submission 183968) | Groundwater microbial communities from aquifer - Crystal Geyser CG10_big_fil_rev_8/21/14_0.10 (SPAdes) (version 2) | ecosystem: Environmental > Aquatic > Deep subsurface > Groundwater ... | reverse complement strand
GAAGAGTTTAATCGGCATCTGATGGGCTACCTGATTTGGTACAATACCAGGCGGGTGCATTACGCTTTTAAAAACAAATTTTCTCCGGTACAATTCATGGCATCCATACCAGTAAGTCAGCTGCCTCAGGAGTGCAAAGATGGGTGGGCGCATACAATAGCTTGATATTAGAGCTATTTTGTGATATTATACTTTCCCTGGGGATGACGGATTTTGACAGGACATTGACATTTTTCAATATGCAAGACGAGCTTTGCCCAAGTCATCTCGTTAAACTGACTAGGGCATCTATAAATGCTAACGCATTTTCTAAAGTGAAGGCCGCATTCGCGCAAGCGTTTGCCCAGCCGGCACTTGCCCTCGCTTAATACAAGTGAAGGCACTTACCCCACGGCCCTCCCCGGCTTCGGACCGGTAAGCTCATTTGGGGACGCACTCTTGGCGGTTGATTTACCCGACCAAGACTAAGCAAATGTAAATCGACTTCTGTAGTAAGCAGCCCCGACGCTTCTACAGAAGCTTATGTCGGGGCTAATCTTGTGAACAATTGAAAGATTGATTCGTTCTGGACCCGGGTTTAACTCCCGGCATCTCCACCATTAAACTTCGCCAAGGCTACGCAGTACGAGCACCAAATTACCACGCGCGTTACCAAAACCACGACTGTTGATTATTGTAGCGAAGCAGTACCCTTTAAAGCTCCAATGAAGTTGGAGCGAAGTGGGGTTTTTTGTTAAAATAAATCTGTAATAAATAATTTGTCATCTTTTGATCTTAGAAATGGACCCCGGACAGCTCTCGTCCCGACAAGTCGGGACTCGTTGCTTCCGGAATGACATTAAAAATTAAGTTGATTTTTTAATAAGAGCGTTAATTGATTTTTCCAGTTCTTCCCAAGTTTCGCTCAGCCGCCTTAAGTCCCGCGAGCCTTTCTCAGTAAGGCTGTAGTATTTCCTGGGCGGACCGGCCTTTGACTCTTTCCAGAAATATTTGAGCAGCTCTTCCGTTTTCAGCCTGGAAAGGAGGGGGTACAGCGTCCCTTCCACTACTATTAGGTTGTCGCTTTTAAGCTCCTTCAGGATATCCGAGGCATATATCTCTCCGCGCGCGATTGTTAAAAGAATGGCGTATTCCAAAATCCCCTTTCTCATTTGCGCTTTGGAATTCTCTAAATTGATGATTTCTTTTGTCATAAACTTGCTTAGGCTTTCGCGCTTTACGTTTGTCCGGAAACGGCTAAGCCAAATTCCTTGCCAAACGTGAAAGCCCTAAAGGGTTTGGCCAATTACTTTGTTATTTTACTGGGGTGTTTTTCGCCGTAGCATCAGCTATGCCTCCAAACATCCTCGTAAAATGCCTCGTACTTGGCTCAAACGCGGAAAACCATCTTACTATTATCTTCCCTCTATTCCCATATCACTAGAAATAGTATATACCATAGTACCTTTTAATGCAAGATACTAGATTGCGGATAACTGCGGATATAGTAAAAATCTTGCAAAATTGGTATGTTTATTATATGGGATCACCTATAAGTTACTCAATAAAATCAGAGGGATTACCTATTTTACTGCTTGTTGCCAGCTTTATTTTGGGCGGATATTTTTATTCCCTCTTCCCCCAGCAGGTTGCCACCCACTGGAATTTTCAGGGAGAACCGAACGGCTTTAGCGGTAAATTTTTTGGTGCGTGGTTTTTGCCTATTTTGACGGTTAGTCTGTACGGGCTGTTTTTGGTTTTACCCAAAATTGACCCAAAAAAAGAACGCTATGCCGAATTCGCCGCGGCCTATCATATATTTAAAGGACTTATTGTTTTAATTATATTTTTGATTTTTATAACTACCGGATTTTATAATTTAGGCTACAACTTGCCAATAGGCAAGCTGGTTCCGGCGGCTGTAGGGCTGCTGATGGTCGTACTTGGAATTTTAATGCCAAAAATTAAGCCCAACTGGTTCATGGGCATCCGCACACCGTGGACATTAAGCAATAAAGACGTCTGGAACAAAACGCACCGCTTGGGCGGGCACCTATTTATGCTATTTGGCTTAGGGCTAATATTAACACCGTTCCTTCCTCCCTCTATTAGCCCGATAATTCTGTTTGGTGGAGCGGGAGCGATCGTGATTGGCACGTTCCTCTACTCTTGCCTACTATACCGGCAGGGAAAAGAAAACAATTTGCAATAACGCTAAAATAAAAATAGTACTTACTATAATAGTAAGTACTATTTTAAATTGTAGTTTTACCTTGCTGCTACCTTCTTTTCCAATAGCTTAACTCTTCTTTCCAATTCTATTAATTCAAAACGATAAGCAACATTATCTAAACGAAGCTTTATTTGCTCCTGCCCTTCCATTAATTGGCGGATATCCTTTTTCATGCCGCCCATTTCTGTCTTCATGCCGCCCATTTCTGTCTTTATGCCCACCCTGTCAATTCGCGCTTCTTCAAAACCGGCGGCAACCATTACCCCTAAATCTTCCAACGTAATATTCTTCTTTCTGCTGATTTTTTTCATATTTATTACCCGGGCTAATTATACATGAAACTGTTGAGTCAAGTCAAAACTTACACGAACTTTAACAAAAACATAGACAACGTGACTATGGAAGCCGCAGTGCTTAGAAGAATGGCGTTGCCCACGAAAGCCAAATCCAGCTTGTACTGCTCGGCAATAACAAAAACTGTTACGGCTACCGGCACTCCGGCCGACAGCGCGGAGATACCCAGAGAAACCGAGCTCAAAGAAAACCAATTTGCAATAAAAAGTACAAATAAAGGCAGGGCGATAAGTTTTAACCCCACAATAATAGAAGTTAATTTAAAATGGCTTTGAATAAACTTGCCGTACATAAACGCGCCCAAGGCAAATAAAGCTACGGGGCTGGCAGTTGCCCCAAGCATTGAAAGAGGCTTTTTTATTATGTCCGCCAAATAACCGTTAAAACCAATCAGGCTTAAAACTGTCCCAATTGCCACCCCGTGAATGAGCGGATTTTTTAAAAAATCTACCACATAAACACCGGCTTTTTTTGAACGGACAGCCCAGTATTCTATTACCATAATTGCCAAAACCAAGCCAATTAGAATATGGGCCGTGGCAATGGCCGCTACCTGCCCAAAATGGACGGCGCCAAACGCGTCCTGCATTATGGGGAAACCAATATACACGGTGTTTCCCACCATAACCGTTAAAAACACCGAGGCTTTTAATCTTGGGGCGAGTTTGGTTACGGACAATATTAAAAATAACAACACTGCGAAAGCTAAAACCGCCAAAAAATTAAAACCTAAAGTGGGTAAAAGCCCCTCCGCGGTCCAGTCTATATTCCAAAAACTTATAAGCAACAACGCGGGCAGGGAAATATAATAAACAAAAGCGTTAAGCACGTGGATCCAGCTTCTCTCTATTATTCCGCGCCACATAAAAAAATACCCGCCAAAAATAATAAGGAATATGGGAAGGACAATGGTAAATACATTCATACTAATTTTTGTATCAATTTGATGTTCGTCTTCTTTTATTATACCACAGGACGATTAAATTAGCCGGAAATTAAACAGAGTAAACCGCTAAAAAGAACTGCAAAAAAAATTCTTTGCCGCCTCGCGACTTGAAGTGAAGGAGAAGGACTTGCCGGTCTCCCTGGCAGGTCTTCATTTTTAACAAACTCGCTCGCGCCCCTATTCGCGGCCCGTTCTTTTATTTTATTAAAAATTTTTGCTACAATAAGCTAATGATTCATAAATTTGAAACCAAGGAAGAAGCGTCGGCTGCTGCCGGCCAATCTCTTCATAGCTTATTAGACGACAATAAAGACAAGCCCGTTCTGCTTCTGCTTTCCGGAGGCTCGGCATTTTCTCTGCTGGAATACGTGGGAGAAGCGGGGCTGAGTGAAAATGTCGCCATTACCATGCTGGACGAAAGGTTCAGCCACGAAGCCACAATTAATAATTTTCTTCGTTTCCAACAAACAGACTTTTACAAACGCGCGTTGGAGAACGGCTGCGCTTTTATTGGCACGCTTCCCCGCGAAGGCGAATTAATTGATGATATGAAAATAAGATGGGAACTCTCGCTTAAAAATTGGAAACGAGAAAATCCGGAAGGAAAAATTTTTGCCACGTTCGGCATAGGCCCGGACGGCCATACCGCGGGTATTTTTCCCTATCCCCAAACGGCCGGCTTTTTTAAAGAAGCTTTTGAAAACCGTCATTTGGTTACGGCTTATTTAGCCAAAGGAAAGCACGAGCACGAACAAAGACTCACGACAACTTTTACTTTTTTTAAACTCATTGATGAAGCAATAGTGTTTGTTTGCGGAGAAAATAAAAAAGAAGCTTTTAATAAATTTATAAAAGGGCGGGGACAGCCTCACGAACTTCCCGCCCTTGGCATTTACGAAACCAAAAACCAACAAATTTTTACGGATATTGTTTCAAGCTAAATAATAAAAAACGTCTTTTTTAAACGGCCATTCTGTAGATACGGACTTCTCTAACTAAGGCAAAATAAATTAAACTTCCGACATTTATCAAACCAAAAACCCTAATTAAAGGCTTTTTTACATAAAGACCAACTTGGCTTAATTTGGAACCGGTATGACAACACGAAGATTTGGAGGCCAGTCCCTCAATACTGCTATCTACTATCCGCAATCATTTTAAGCAAAGCCATTCTTACATACAGGCCATTTTGTGCCTGTTCAAAATAAAGCGCGTTAGGCAAATCGTCCACATTCGTTTCTATTTCGTCTATTCTTGGCAAAGGGTCTAAAATAATGGTTTTTGTCCCTTCTACAAGTTTTCTGGTAATTATTAAGTCTTTTCTGTATTTTTCAAATTCCGCGCGGTCAGAAAAGCGCTCTTCCTGAAGACGGTTGGCATAAAAAACATCATAGCGGGCAAACTTTTCTAAATTGTCGGCTGTTTCAAATTTAGCTCCTCGCTTCTTCAAGTCCTCCATGGCGTCTTCGGAAAGGTTTAAGACCGGCGGGCAGATAAAAGTAAATTCATTGTTTGTAAAATGCGTTAAAAGCAAAGCCAAGCTTCTTATGGTTCTAGAATGTTTTGGATCAAACCCAAAAGCAACTTTTAAATTATTCAGCCTACCCATATGTTTCTTTATAGTGTAAAGGTCAATAAGCGCCTGGGTTGGATGCTGGTTGCCGCCGTCGCCGGCGTTTATTACCGGACTGCTGGCAACTTTGGCCGCTTTTTCCGCCGCTCCGGCCTCAAAATGTCTCATAACCAAAATGTCCGCGTAGCCGCAAACCATTTTAGTTGTATCTTCTATGGATTCGCCTTTGCTGGCGGAAGAATTTTTAGAAGCGTCCTCCGCGGTTATTACTCCCGCTCCGAGTTTTAAAGCCGCCGTTTCAAAAGAAAGACGAGTTCGCGTGGAAGGCTCAAAAAACATACAAGCCACAATCTTTTCTTCCAAGACTTTGGTTATTTTACCGCTCTCACACTGCTTTTCCATTTCTTCCGCCAAGGAAAGAATACTCTCTAGATCGCTTTTAGAAAATTGCCGGGCCGAAAGTATGTGGTTCATAAATTCAAAATTAATTATTACTGAGACCTGCGCATTTGTAGCCCCAAATCGGGCATAACCTGAATTTCAGGACAGTCATGCCAAAGCTTTACCAATTGCGTAAATCTCAATTATTATTAATTTTAACATGCTCGCCGTAAGATTTAATTTCCAGGTCTTCCAATCTGCAGCGGCTTAGGGCGATTACAAACGCCCGGGCCAGCTGAAGGTCGGTAAACAGCGGTAAATGATTGTCTACCGCCGCCCGCCTAATGCGGTAGCCGTCGGAAATGCGCTGGCGAAAAGTTTCCGCTTTTCTTACTTCCGCCGGCTGGCTCAAGTTTACTACAAAAGAAACGGTTTTATCTTCTATAATATCCAAAAAGTTCGGGCTTTCCTGATAAGCTTTACGCACGGCTTTGCAGCTAATCCCCTGCTTTTTCAAAAACTCGGCGGTAGTGTTGGTGGCAAAAATTCTGTAGCCCAACGCCTCCAATTTTTTTGCGGCTTCCACAAATTTAACCTTGTTAACCTGACCGCCCAGAGCCAGCAAGACGGCTTTTTTGTTAAAATCAAAATTGTTGGCCGACAATATAGATTTAAGCAGCGCCTGGTCGTAGCTCCCTCCAAAGCACGCGACTTCTCCGGTGGAAGCCATTTCCACTTTAAGCACCGGGTCGGCGCCGCTGAGCCTGGCAAAAGAAAACTGCGGAGATTTTACCACCACGGCCTTCGGGTAGTCATAACGGATTTTCTTGGCTTTGCCGTAAAAAGCCTGTACGCAAACTTCCGGGAAATTTATGCGAGTTGCTTTTGAAAGAAGCGGGAAAGTACGGCTGGCACGCAAATTTACTTCAATTACAAACGGCTCATTGTCTTTAACCAAAAACTGGATATTAAACGGTCCTGTAATATTAAGCTCTTTTGCCAAACTTTTGGCAATTTCCATTAGCCGGAATTCGGTGGAAGCAAACACACGCTGTGTGGGAAAAACAATTGTCGCATCTCCGGAATGAACTCCTGCGTTTTCCACGTGTTCGGCTATGGCTGAAACCATAATTTCGCCTTCCTGCGCCACGGCGTCCAACTCGAGCTCTTTGGAACTACTCATAAATTTAGAAATAGTTACGGGGTATTCTTCGCTAACCACCGCGGCTTTGCGGATAAAGTCTTCCAGCTGGCTTCTGTTATAGCACACGCTCATTGCGCTGCCGGAAAGAACATAAGACGGCCTAACTAAAACCGGAAAACCAACTTTTTCCGCAAATTTTTCCGCCCTATCCAAAGACTTAAAACTGTCCCAAAAGGGCTGAGGAATTTTTAAACGGTCTAAAAGCGCCGAAAATTTATTACGATTCTCCGCCCGGTCAATATTTTCCGCGCTCGTACCGAGCAATCTAAAACCTTCTTTGGATAATTTCTTTGCCAAATTATTCGGTCTCTGCCCGCCCACGGAAATTATAGCCCCATCGGGATTTTCATATTCATAAATATCAGAAATTGTTTCAAAAGACAAGTTTTCAAAATACAGCCTGTCGGACATATCGTAATCCGTAGAAACGGTTTCGGGATTGCAATTTACAATAATAGATTTCTTCCGTTGCTTCTGCAGGGCTAAGGCGGTGTTCACAGAGGACCAATCAAATTCTACGCTGGAACCAATGTGATACGGCCCACTGCCTAAAACCATTACTCCCTGCCTGCCCAAAGGCTTTACGTCGTGGTGGCTGCCATAATAGGTCAGATATAAATAATTGGTTTTTGCAAGCGCTTCGCCGGCCAAAGTATCTATTTGGAAGACAGATGGTTTAATGTTAAAACTTTTTCGAACAGCGCGAACCTCGAATTCGGTTTTGCCCGCCAGCAAGCCGATTTTTTTGTCCGAAAAACCCAAAAGCTTAAGTTGCCGCATCCTAACTTTGTCAAGTTTTTTATGTTTTACAAAATCCATCTCCGTGTCCACAATATTTTTTACGCGGTGCAAAAACCACGGATCAATTCCGGTAAGCTTATATATTTGATTGACTGTAAAACCTTTTGCCACAGCCTTGGCAACGACAAACAGCCGTTTGGGAGTAGGTTTTTCCAAAAGATGTTTAATGGTTTTTTTGTCTTCAAAAAAACCATTGTCCGTAACACCCTCCAGCTGTCCGCTTTGCATACGCACGGCTTTTTGCAAAGCTTCTTCAAAACTTCTGCCAATGGCCATAACCTCGCCCACCGACTTCATGGCACTGCCAATCTGCTCCGCCGCTCCATGAAATTTTTCCAAATCCCAACGGGGAAATTTTACTACGACATAGTCCAGCGCCGGCTCAAAAAAACTTTGGGTGGTTTTGGTAACCTGATTCTGAATTTCCGCCATACTCTTACCCAATGCCAATTTTGCCGCCACATAAGCCAAAGGATAACCAGTAGCCTTGGAAGCTAAGGCCGAGGAACGCGACAGGCGGGCATTTACTTCTATAACCTTAAAATCCAACTTGCCATTTTTCGGCCTGGGATTAAGCGCGTACTGCACGTTGCATTCACCTATTATTCCAAGCGACCTGACTATTTCTATGCTCACGCGCCTGAGTTCGTGGTATTCAAAATTGTTAAGCGTCTGGCTGGGCGCGATTACAATGGAATCACCCGTATGAATGCCGAGAGGATCAAAATTTTCCATATTGCAAACAGTCACGCAGTTGTCGTATTTATCGCGCACAACTTCATATTCCACCTCCTTATAGTGCTTTAAAAATTCCTCCACCAATACTTGCGGACTCACAGCCAGCGCACCGCGCGCCAAATCTTCCAACTGTGTCAAATTTTGCGCCACGCCGGATTTTTGGCCGCCTAAGGCAAACGCGGCTCTAACCATTACCGGAAAACCAATGGACTCGGCTATTTTTTTTGCCTCGGCCAAATTTGTGGCCGCGTGGCTTTTGGGTATAAAAATTCCCAGAGAAGTTAAGTGATCGGCAAATTCCTGTCTATCCTCGGTAAGCTCTATGGCTTTAGTCGGCGTACCTAAAACCTTCACGCCATATTTTTTATATACTCCTTTTTTTTGCAGCTCCAAACCGCAGTTAAGAGCCGTCTGTCCGCCGAAAGAAAGTAAAATTCCGTCCGGCTTTTCTTTGGCTATAACTTTTTCCGCAAAATAAGGCGTTACCGGCAAAAAATAAATTTCATCGGCCAACATTTCCGAAGTTTGAATAGTCGCAATGTTGGGATTTATTAACACCACTTTTATACCTTCTTCTTTCAAAGCTTTTATGGCCTGGCTGCCGCTATAGTCAAATTCCCCGGCTTCGCCGATTTTAAGCGCGCCGCTTCCCAAGAGTAAAACTTTTTTTATTTTAGATGATTGTTTTTTCATATATTCTTTATAAACTCGTCAAACAGCCAGCCGGTGTCGAGCGGCCCCGGACAGCTTTCGGGATGAAACTGCACGGACATAAAAGGCTTGGATTTATGAACAATCCCCTCATTGGTGTTATCGTTCAAATTTACAAACCAAGGTTTGAACCCTTGAGGCACTTTTTTTACTTCAAACCCGTGATTTTGGGTAGTCAAAAAACATTTTTTTGAGCCCAACCGGCTTACCGGCTGGTTTTGCCCGCGATGCCCGAATTTCATTTTGTCGGTATCGCCGCCCGCGCTAAGAGCCAAGATTTGGTTGCCCAAGCAAATTCCAAAAATAGGCATATTGTTGATTAAAGCTTTTTTGACAATAGCAATTGTCTCAACGCACATTTTCGGATTGCCGGGGCCGTTGCTTATAAGCAGTCCCTGAAATTTAATTTTTTCGGCAAACGGGTCAAAATTCCAAGGCGCCAAAATTACTTTTACTTTACGCTCCACCAATTCTCTAATAATATTCCGCTTTATTCCGCAGTCCAAAACCACAACTGTTTTACTGCCCTTGCCGTATATTTTTGGCCGTTTTACGGAGACTTCAGCAACTAAATTAGACAAATTCGGATCTTCGAACCGAATATTTTTGTTGATAACAATTTTTCCCGGCAAGCTACCCTTTTGCCTAAGATTAATTGCCAAAGCCCGAGTATCTCTAATTTCCAGAGCAGGGATATTTTCGTCCCTCAGCCATTTGCCCAAAGATTTAAGCGAAGCGTGGTGAGAAGGGGTATCTATATAACTGCTTACAATCAAACCGGCAACCTGTATTTTGTCTGACTCCCAATTAGATTTGTCGGGCACACCATAATTTCCAAGCAACGGATAGGTCATAACCAAAATTTGCCCCCGATACGAAGGGTCGGTAAGGCTTTCCACATAGCCCACCATACCGGTCGCGAATACCAATTCACCGGCAGCCGATTTATCGGCCCCAAAAGACCTGCCTTTATATTCCTTTCCCGATTTTAAAATTAATTTTTTATCCATATATTTAAATTTTATAAACTTTCCCTTTTACAATAGTACAAGCCACGCTTCCGGGAAAAGTTACTCCCTCAAACGGCGACCATTCGCACTTGGTCTTTAAATTATCGCTGCTTATGGTAATAGGTTTGCCCGGGTCAATAACCGTAAATGAACCCAAACAGCCTTTTTCAATCTTGCCATATTTAAAACCTAAAAATTTGCCTAAAAATTTGCCCGGATTAAGGCCACACACTCGCGAGATTTCAAAAGCCGTAAACCCGTGCTCGACCATAAGCCAGGTTACAAACGGTCCGTAGGTATCCAAATGCGGCATACCGGAAATCCCTTTTGCTTTTTCCGATTTGGTATGAGGCGCGTGGTCTGTGGCCAAATAATCTATGTCACCGTTTTTTAAAGCACGAATAAGCGCCAAACGGTTTTCTTCGGTTTGCCTAATAGGGGGATTAACTCGCAAAGCGGAAAGTGTCTCGTGGCCTAACCGGCCGGCGTCAAAATATAAATGATGCGGGGCGACTTCCATGGTTACGGAAACATCTTGTTTTTTTGCCCGCGTAATAAGTTCCAAGGATTCTTTAGTAGAGGCATGACAGATTTTTCCGCGCAAATTATATTTTTTTATAAGCTCTATTGCAAATTCCACGGCCAAAATTTCAGCTTCTGCCGGCCGCTTTGCTTCGTGGGTTCCAAAATTTTTACTCTGCAATAAAATTTCAGGGTCTTCGCAGTGAAAACTGACGTATTGGCCCTCATATTTTTTTATGGCTTCTTCCAATTCTTTTTGGGACTTAAAAAACAAGTCCCCGACAGAGGGACCCATAAAAACTTTATAAGGAACCAAAAAAGGCAAAGGACGGGTGGAATTTCCAATCCCGGCGTAAAGCAACGTATCCACAAGAGATTTTTCCCCCAACTTTTGCTTGGCTTTATAGCTTTGCTCATCTATTGGCGGCGCCGGGTTATTGGGCATTTCCGCGAAAGCAACTACTCCCCCGTTTATTGCCGCTTTGGAAGCCGAAAAAAAATCTTCTTTATAGTCTTGGCTATGGGACGAATCTTCCCTGGCGTGGACGTGCAAATCAATAAATCCGGGAAAAATTAACTCCTCTTTAAAAACCAAATCGGCTTGGCCGGTAATGCTGCCCAAATGCTCAATTAATCCTGTGGAAAGGCTTATTTCCACCCTGCCGGGTGAAACGCCCGCACTGGTAACAATTTTCCCTTCTATTGATAATAAGCTCATAAAAAATAACCCCCGTTCCCTAATATAGGGCGGGGTAATAAAAATATTTGGATAAATGCGTTGATTATTCTGCCTTTTTTCATCTTAGTTAATATAGCAAACACTAAAAAAAAGGTCAAACCCCGGAAAGTATGTTAAAATATAGTGGCATATTCCGCACACTTAGCTTCGTGTCTTGTTTACTTTCCGGCCGGTTTAATGCGAGGCAATTCCTCAAAACATGGTCAAAGAAGCATAGTGAGGGGTAATAAATACTTTGCCAAAATCAACATTAGAAAAAATTCTCTCGGCTCCGGCTGTGTCTTTGGACAAAGGCCTGCACAGTTCGGGACAGTGGGCAAAAAATTTTAAAAACAACAAACAGCTTAAAAAAGCCGGCCGTTTTTGGCATTCCCTAGGCCCGGGTTTTACCACCGGCGCGGCCGACGACGACCCTTCGGGCATTGCCACCTATTCGCAGGCCGGCGCTCGCTATGGGTTTGACTTAATATGGATGGCGCTTTTAACTTTCCCGCTAATGGCTATGGTGCAGGAAATGTGCGCGCGTATTGGTCTAGTTACAGGACGGGGCCTGGCCGGCAATATTCGTCGCCACTACAAAAAATGGGTTCTGTATTTAACCACTCTTTTGCTATTTGCCGCCAACACCTTCAATATTGGCGCGAATCTTAGCGCTATGGCAAGCTCTGCCAGACTTATCCTGCCGGAAATGAATTATAAGCTGCTTATTATAATTTTTGTGGCTGTAAGTCTTTTTTTTCAAATCTTTTTAAGCTACGCCCAATACGCCAAATACCTAAAATGGCTGACGCTAATTTTGCTCTCATATATTCTCTCCGCTCTGAGCCTGCATCTGAACTGGCGAGAAGTAGCTAACCAAATTCTTGCTATTCAACTAAATTTTTCAGGCGACCAGATTTTTTTAATCTGCGCGATTCTGGGCACGACTATTTCGCCTTACCTATTTTTTTGGCAAACTTCGCAGGAAGTGGAAGAAAAAATATTAGCCGGACAAAACACCATTAAGCTGCGCCAAAACGAGGTGAAACCAACGGAGCTTAAAAAAATGCGCACAGACGTTTGGTCGGGTATGTTTTTTTCCAATTTAATTATGTTTTTCATAATTTTAACTTGCGGCGCGGCTTTGCATAATTTCGGGATAACCAATATTAGCACCGCGTCAGACGCCGCCGAAGCCTTAAGACCCATAGCCGGAGATTATACATTCTATTTATTTGCCCTTGGCATTATTGGCACCGGACTCTTAGCTGTCCCGGTTCTAGCAGGAAGCGCCTCTTATACCATTGCCGAAACTTTCGGCTTTAAGCAAGGCCTATTTTATAAGCTTAAACAGGCTTCGGCCTTTTACGGAGTAATAATTATTGCCATGCTTTTTGGAATGAGCCTAAGTTTTTTTGGTCTTAACCCCATTAAGGCTCTAATTTATTCGGCTGTGATTAACGGGCTGGTAGCGCCTGTTATATTAATCTTAATAGTCCAAATGGCAGGCAACAGTAAAATGATGAACAAACACGTTATAGGCACCCGCGTTAAATTTATAGGGTGGCTTACTATATTTTTAATGGTTATTGCGGGCGGAGCGACAATAATTAGTTTGATTATTTAAATAACGGATAAAGTTGGCATTGCCTGAGTATTTTCTAATCAAGACATGGCCCCTATCCGCCAGCCACCACTTTTGACTGTTCTTTAAGTTTAATGTTTCTAAATACTGTTGACTTCGCTGCCTGCGTTAATTTTGCCCATCCATTATGGCTATGGCTGGTACTGATGTCATTCAGCTCTTTTTGCGTTCGTCCTGGGGCAAGGTACTCGGTCCAATTTTCCAATGACTTTAGTTTT
>Ga0210057_1007636_pt1 | contig 13034 bp, 11 predicted proteins | sample CryGeyCG2114_010_2_FD_183968 | JGI IMG/M metagenome (GOLD analysis project Ga0210057, IMG submission 183968) | Groundwater microbial communities from aquifer - Crystal Geyser CG10_big_fil_rev_8/21/14_0.10 (SPAdes) (version 2) | ecosystem: Environmental > Aquatic > Deep subsurface > Groundwater ... | reverse complement strand
CGCACAGAAACCGTAGGTCTGGCTCATGCCCATGCACTGCTTCGAGGGGCCGATGCCGAAGCACGAAGAGTAGCGTGGTTTGGCATTCAAAAAGCCTGGACAGAACATCAAGAGACCGCATCCGCCATTCTCAACTCTTTGGCAGGATGGCGCCACACGGTGGCCCACAAACGGTCTTATCAAAAACCCATGCATTTTTTAGATCCCGCTCTTTTTAACAATCGCATTACAGCGGAAACCCTCAATGCGATGACCTCAGTCTGCCGTGACAATCTGCCAAAACTTCAAAAGGCCCTTCAGCTGATGGCAAAAATGCTCGGAAAAACAAAACTTGATCCGTGGGATCTTTTGGGTGAAGGCCCTCAAACTCCTGGAAAAAGAGTCCTGACCTTCCCGATCGGCATGAACCTGGTCAAAAAATCTTTTGGAAACATTCACCCAGAGATGGCAGAGTTTGCCGAAATGATGCAGAAGAATCAGTGGATCGAAGCCCGCGTGATGCCCAACAAAGCCGCTGGCGCTCACTGTTGTTCTTTTCCGAAAAATGGAGAGCCCCGGGTCTTTCAAAACTACACAAATTCAATGTCGAACGTCGTCACTCTTGCCCATGAGCTCGGACATGCGTTTCATGCATGGGTTCTTCGCGATCTCAGCTGGAGTGAGACTCAGTACACCTCTTGCCTTGCCGAGACCGCCAGTGTTTTTGCAGAAACGGCGCTTCGACAAACTCTGCACGACGAAGCCACCAGCCTGGATGAGAAGATTGAATGTGTCTGGAGCGATTTGGAATCGATTGCCGCATATCTCATCAACATCCCTGCACGGTTTCAATTTGAAAAAGAATTCTATGAAAAACGCGCCCAGCGCACACTGAATCCCAATGAGCTCTGTGATTTAATGGATCAGGCCTGGTCCGACTGGTATGGTCAAAACCTGACCCAAAATAATCGTCTTTTCTGGGCGGACCGCTTGCATTTTGCTGTAGCCCCCGACAGTTTCTATAATTTTCCGTACACATTTGGCTTCCTTTTCAGCTTGAGCATCTATGCTCGGCAAAAAGAACAAGGCCCAAGCTTTATGCCGAAATACATTGAAATTTTGCGGGACACAGGTCGAATGACAGCGGAAGATTTAGTTCAAAAACACCTTGGGGAAGACATCCGCGAAACCAAATTCTGGCAAAAGGCCGTGGACGTCATTCTGGAAAAAATTGACAGAGCTGAACTGGTCGTCAGGGAGCTTTAAGTGCGAAGGGCCTGCCCTTCCTTGCCACAGGCACCGATCTGCCATATTCTGTGAAGCATGTTGCATTTCATTGTCGGAGACATTCACGGCTGCATTGACGAGCTTATACTGCTCGAGCAGCTGATCGAACGTGTTTCGAGACGCAGAAAGCAAGTTTTCAAACTCATCTCTGTGGGTGATCTGGTGGACCGAGGCCCCGACTCCAAGGCCGTCGTTCAACGTTTTATGGACGGGGAAAAACGCGGAAGCCATCTTGCGATCATGGGAAATCATGAATCCAACTTTCTGGAATACCTTCGTAACGAACACTCAAAATGGTTTCGAAAAAATCGTCTTCGACTGCCCAAGTGGGTATACACCCTCGAAGAGCGTCACTCGGCCAGTCGCTGGGCCAAGGGAATTAGCCTCAACGAGCATCCGATCATCAGCAAGGCTTTCTTTTTTGCTCAAGGTGGGATCGAGACGCTTCACAGTTACGGGGTCAACCCCAAAAATCCAAGTTCTAAAGAGTTGCCCCCAGAACACATCCGGTATCTGAGCCAGCTTCCGCTGTTTTATGAACACAAAAATTTTATCGTGAGCCATGCCCTGCCCAAAAAACGGGACTTCATGGCGGTCAGACGATATCTCCGCGGAAAAAAATCACTCGATCTTGAAATCAAAAAAGCCTGCGACAGTCTTTATTGGAATCGAGACATGACAGGTGTGAAAAAAATTGGCCATAAAGTTTTGATCTCTGGCCACACTCCCTACAAAATTCCCCGCCGACGGGAAAAAAGCCGGGTTATTCAAGTCGACACTCATTGCTTCAAAGGCCGCCGTCTCACAGCTTACTGCCCCGAACTTGATCGATTTTTTTCAGTGAAAGCAAAAAAACTTTACTACGGAAAGACTTAAGTTACGTCCCGGGTGGTTTCTTCGACCCCTTCAGAAAGACTCAGAGCTCGTAGCAGAATTTTCTCGACCTGCTGACGAAATTTTTTAAGTTCCGCCTTTTCCTTGTAGCGCCCGACAAGGGCCTCTGGCGCAAAACTCAACACTTGCCCTTGTTCAATAATCTTTTTCAAATCATCGCCGAGCTCACGACGTAAACTCGGAGGCGCCAGATCTAAAAGTTTGTCGATCTCCACATTCGCGCCGCCAGTCCCCGCAGCTTCTCCCAGAATATGATAAATGGCATTGGCAATCTCGGCACCTGCCGTTCTCCACTCATTTTTTTCGATCAGAGCATCAATTTTATTGAGACGTTTTTTTAGCTCTGCTTTCAAATCCCGCTTTCGTTGTCCCCAGGCCAACTCGCGTCGGGCTTTGATCACCAAAATCAAAGCAATTGCCAAATACAAAAGCCCCCAAAGCGTCCATTTTGTCACCGAATAAACTCCAGCCCCGCCGGCCTCTGAAACAACCACGATATCGGGCAAACGTTTTTTAATCTCCGTCGGCGCGGAAGCCCCCGATCCCACCGGCGATGCCTTGCCCGCCAAAGACCCATTTGGATTGGGAATAATCTTCACATGAATGGCATCCGTCTTTCTGGTGACATAACGCCTTTGTTGAGGATCAAACATACTAAAAGTCATTTCTGGGATATCAATCTCCCCCTCTTCTCTCGGGATCAATAGCACCTGAAATTCCTTATAGCTTTTCCCATTTTTAAAATACTTGGCATCAGCCTTGGTGTCATAAACCTCGACCGTTTTCGGCAAATTCAAGGATGGAAGCTCAATCAATTTGGCATTTCCAGCTCCCTCAAATCGAACCTTGAAAGAAAATGGCTGATTCACGGGAAACTGATTTCCCTCCACCGACGAGCGCACATCAAACTGGCCCACCGCCCCTGAGAAATCAGAGGGCTTACCCTCGACAGGCAAAGGTTTCACATTGATCTTAATTCTTTCGCTGGCCTTTTGATAAGTATAAGCCTTACCAAATCCAAAAGAGCCAAAGGGCGAGGTCGGCAACTGCACCTGGGCTTTGATTTTATATTCATCAATCACCGCAGTGCCGGGCTTGATTGGAAACAAGGCATGACTGGCCAACAGGGCTCGACGATAAGGAATCCCGTTAATCACCTCTTGGGTAAAATTCAAAGCCGGAACCTCTTCAATGATCTCTTTCCAAAACCCCTTTAGATCTGGAAATTTGAGACGATCTAAGGAAATAATATTTCCCCGGGTGTAGATGTACCAATTGACGACGATCTGCTCACCTTCATAGACATCCGTCTTATCCACATCACACTGAATAAAAAATGCTTCATTCGGATTTCTTGGCAAATTTCTTAGCTTTGGTGGGGCGGCACCGCCCCCCTGCCGACGGAGCAACTGATCAAAGAGCTGCTCGGCCTCATCCATTTCGTCTTGCTGGGGCAGACCCGGAGGATTAACTCCCGCTCCACTTCCATGCGGCGACACCTTGATTGCAATGGGTTTTGTCGTATAGGTCTTGCCTTCAACAACAACCTCAAAACCAGGGATCGTCAAAGTTCCCGCCTTTTGTGGCGTCAGCATGTAATTGAAGTCTTGTCTCCGAACAGTTTCAAATTGCATCCCACCGTTACCCTGAACCAAACGGCTCGAAGTGCTGCTCGCATTCCAAGAATTCACCAAATCAAAGCCCGCAATATTCGGAATACGAGGTTCCTGCACATCCACGGATTCACTGGAACCCACCGAAACAGACAAAGTCACCGTATCGCCAAGCCCAAGTTCATTTCGGTCCATTGTCGATTGCACTGTCACCGCAGCCCGGACCGAGGCAACGCCGGAAAACAACAGCCAAGTCAGCATCACTAAAAATTTCATCTCGACACCTCACCAATCTTTATCACGAGGTTTTTCTTTCACTTCTTTTTTATTGAATTCCGCCCGGATCTTTTGTTCTTGTTGTTTAATCTCACCCAGAATCTTATTCACATCTCCTTGTGTCAATTCTTCGCTTTTAAATTTTCGTGGCTGAGGTTTTTGCGGAGCGTATTCTTTTTTCTTTTGCTCCTGATCTTTTTTGTCATCTTTTTTGTCTTTTTGATCTTGGCCCTCTTTGTTCTGATCTTTCTGATCCTGATCTTTTTGTTTTTGATCCTTGTCATCGCCGTTCTGACCTTTTTTCCCCTGATTCTCTTGGGTCAAAAGTTCGATATTTATTTTGGTCTCATTGGAATCGGGATGATATTTCAAAGCTTCTTGATAGTAAGCCAGGGCCTCATCCACCTTTTTTTGTTTTTGTTCGATGAGCCCCAAATTGAAATCCGCCCTAAATTTAATTTCATCATCTTGGGCGAGGTCTAAACTGGTCTTATAAGAGCTCTGGGCTTTGTCCACTTGTCCCAACAGATCATAGGTCAATGCCAAGTTAAAATGCAGACCGGCTTCCAATGGATCCTTAATCAGGGCCTCCAAGAATTTCTGTTGAGCTTCACTGGGTTTTTTTTCCTGAAGCAGCTTAAGCCCTTCTCGATTGTTCACAATAGACCTGGGATCCATGGCCACTGCCGAAACCCCGCACAAAATAAAAAACACTCCAGTAGCAAGAGCAGATCGTCGAATTCTTATCATCGCTCTCCCTCGGCCTCAGCCACCTCGAAGCGACCCTTCCAAAGCTTGGAAGCAGGTCTTCGATCCCCCAAAACTATTTCCAACAAAGCCCACAGAATACCAAAGAAAATAAAAATCTGAAATTGTTCGTCATACTGGGTTGCCATCTCGGTACTGAACATCGTTTTTTGCAATTTATTGATATCGTCAACGGTACGCTGCAAATGGCTTCCACCATACGAAGCATGATAAAAAGATCCCTGCCCTGCTTGCGCCAAAGCCCTCAGGGCATCCCCCTTGACCGTGGTTAAAACCGTCTGGCCGCTTTGGTCTTTTTTATAACCCCGCAGGTTGCCCATGCCGTCTCTCTCAGGAATCGGCGCACCTTTTTCAGTCCCATAGGCCAAAGAAAAAATTCGAACTCCCTTTTTTACTAACTTTTCAGCTTCGTCCATTGCCCCCGGCTCTTGATCTTCGCCGTCGGACGCCAACAAAATGACCCTGGTCACCTTGGTACTGTCGTCAATATCAACTCCACCGCGATCAAAGGCTGCATCGGCTTCATCCAAAGCTTTTTTAAACTCTGTCCCTTGGGTGGAGACCGATTCCGGAGACAAGGAATCCAAATACATCTTCAGAGACGAAGGATCCGAGGTCAAAGGCGACAACAGAGCCGCGCTTCCCGCAAAGGCAATAATTCCAATTTTATTTCCAGACAGCATGTCGACCAACTTGGACATCTCGGTCTTTGCCTGCTCCAAGCGATTGGGGCGGATATCTTCGGCCATCATGGAGTCGGAAACATCCACCACCAACATCAATTCGACGCCTTCGGATTTGATCTCGGTTTTACTCTCACCCATTTGTGGGCGCGCCAATGCAAGAATAAAAAATGCCACCACCAAACTCTGCAAAATCAGCTTCCACCGACGCCGAGACAACGAAATAGAAGAGGTTAAAAATGGCAAAAGATTCTGATGAATGACATTTTGCATTTTTCTTTTGGCTTGGCGCTGAAAGACAATCGCTAAAAGCCAAAGAATCGGAATACTCAGAAGCCAAATAAACACATGAGGACTTTCAAATCGAAACATTATGGAGTCCTCCGCAGCCAAGTTCGCTCGAGGAGCAGCGCCACCAGATACGTGATCATCGCCATCAAGAGATATGTTTTAAACAATTCGGTGTACCGGGTGTATTTATTGACATCTATTTTTGTTTTTTCCAGTTGATCAATGTCATTGAAAACTCCTTGCAACGAATCTTCCTTGGAAGCTCTAAAATACCTTCCACCGGTCTCTTTGGCCATTCGAACCAATAAATCCTCGTTCACAGTGGATTCAAAAGGTTGGTAGGTTTTGACTTTGTTGCCAAAGACATCTCGCTGCATGACCGGAATACGGGTGGGACCATCACGACCGACACCAATGGAATAAATTTTAAGACCATAACCTTTGGCGATCTCAAGAGCGGTTTCGGGATCAATGGTTCCCGAGTTATTTTCCCCGTCAGTCATAAAAATGACCACTCGACTTTTCGCCGTCGATTCTTTGAGTTTGCCCGAGGCATTGGCCAAGGCGATGCCGATGGCTGTTCCGTCTTTGATATGAGCTTGCTGAGCTGTCGTGACCTCATCCATACGACCAAGCAACAGAGGATAATCCAAGGTCAACGGAACCAGAGTGAAGGACTCTCCGGCAAAAATCACAACTCCAATGCGATCGCTGGATCGTTTCGCCACGAAACTTTTGATGGTCTGTTTTGCCGCCTCCAACCGATTCAAAGGTTTCATATCCTCGATCAACATGGAGTCAGAGATATCCAGGGCGATCATGATATCAATTCCTTCAACATTTTTTTTAACCCGTGTATCCGACTGCTGAGGTCTCGCCAACGCGATGATTGCAAAGATCAACGCCAGGCCCTTCAAGGCAATTGGCAAGAACATCAAACGAACCCGCATTGTCGCACCAACATGAGAAAAAAGATGGACCTGAGAGAACAACAAGCTGGCCTGTTTTTTCTGGCGACTCCAAAGGCTCCAGCCAATTGCGCCAATCAACAAAAGAATCAACCAAAAGGCCTCGGGCGAATGAAAACTCATCGCCCCCCCTCTGATTTTTTTCTGGAATTTTCAAAAGCTTCCAGATGATCGACCTGCTTACGTAACAGAGCCAAAAGCTGCTCACAGTCCTTGGCCGTCATGCTTTTCCCCTTGGCAGCATCCGTCTGAGCTCTTTGAAGCTCTGCCAAGGCTTTCCGCAGCTCTTCACCAAAATGTTCATTGACCTCTGAATGGTTTTTCTTCAGATCCCGTAAAATCTTTTTATCTCCCCACGCCAGCGTGGGAATCAGATAAAGCCGAGCGAGATAAAGCCGAAAAGCTTCTTGCAGTTCATCGACGACAATTTGGGCCTGAGCCGGAGTGGCTTCGCCTCCGGACAGAAATACATGGGCTCTTTGCAATCGCCGCAGGGTTTGATAAAACTGCGCCGAGGGTGTCGATGCCCACTGGTCTAAATGCATCGACGCCAATAATTTCTTTTTTTGCGCTCGGGCGCGAATTTTAATAATCAAAGCGGCCATTACTGAAAGCAGAACCGAGACCAAAACAATCCAATACCAAATTGGGAAATGAAAACCGACAGGCCCCTGGGGACCAAGGGGTTCTTTGGGTGGGTCTTTGGGATCAATCACCGATTGAACGGTAAAGGATAGGTCCCCCAAAACCACTGAACGACCAGCGTCCACCAATTGTACGGCTTTGAGCTGATGCTCTCCTGGCCGATAGCTGGTCACTTGCAGAGTGGCCTCTTCCTTGGAGACAAATTGCAGATCCAAAATTTTTAACTTGTGCTGATCCTGAGAATCCAAACGCAGCTCCATTGCTTTTGGGTCAAAACCCTGGGGCCACTCGCCTTTGCAATGAAGCAGAAAAACCTGCCCCACGGTTAGACCGGCTGGTGCGTCACTGGTTCCCGGCACTGAAAGGTCAACATCACATGGAATCGTTGCCATACCTTAACGTCGCTTTCGAGTTTGGAAAAATTGTATCAAAGGCGTCACATAATCCCCTTTGGAATCAAGATCCACCCGAGAAACCTGCGACTGTCGCAGTCGTTTGTCCCGATTTTCTTTTTGCCGAAGAAGCTCTTTTTCCATCTGATGTCTGAACGAAACGGAGCTGGTATCGACGGTTTTGATTTCTCCGGTCTCAGCATCTTGCAGTTCAACCACACCCAGATCAGGGATTTTAGATTCCGCCTGATCTCGAACCACCAATGCCGCAACGTCATGCTTTCGACCCAAAAGTCGCAAACTGCGATCAAAATTTTCGTCCATAAAATCGCTAATCACAAAGACCGCAGCTCGTTTTTTTAAAACTCCTTGCAAGTAATCCATACCGACAGAAATTTTAGTTTTGCGACTGTGAGGCCGGTAATAATAAAGGTCTCGTAAAATGCGGTGAACATGGCCTCGCCCCTTGCCGGGCGGCACATAGTGCTCGACCTGATCAGAGAACAAAAGCAATCCCACCTGGTCCTTATTTTTAATCGCGCTAAACGCAATAAGAGCTGCGACATGGATCATGACCTCGCCCTTAAAATACTGACCGGTCCCAAAATCAGAGGAACCACTGACATCCACCGCCAGCATCACCGTGAGCTCTCGCTCTTCATCAAACTTCTTGATGTACGTTTTGCCCGTTCTCGCCGTCAGCGCCCAAGAGATCGTGCGAACGTCATCCCCCGGCACGTACTCCCGAAAATCCGAAAAGGTCATCCCCTGCCCTTTAAACAAGGTATGATACTCGCCAGCAAATTGGTTGTTCACCATCTTCCGGGTGCTGATCTCTATGAGTTTGACCTTTTTAAGAATTTCCGCTGGCAAAGACACTTCATGGCACCTCGATCGATCCTAAGATTTCTTTGATGATATCATCGGTCTTCACATTTTCGGCTTCCGCCTCGTAGGTCAAAATCAAGCGGTGACGAAGAACATTATAGGCAATGGCTTTAATGTCCTCGGCAGTCACATAACCTCGGCCCCGCAAAAAGGCATGGGCCTTGGCCGCACGAATTAAGCTAATGCTGGCCCGGGGCGACCCTCCGACGGACAAAAGATTCGCGATCGAAGACAATCCGTGCTCCGCCGGTTTTCGAGAAGCCATGACGATTTCAACGATGTAATTTTTAACTTTATTGTCGACGTAAATTTGATCCACACGCTCAGACGCTCGCAACAGATCTTCTTTTGTAATCACAGATTGGATGTCCGGCTTTTCATTTCTGCCCATGCGGTTGACGATCTCTAGCTCTTCGGTTTTATTTGGATAACCAACATGGACCTTGAACATGAAACGATCCATCTGCGCTTCTGGCAGCGGATAAGTTCCCTCTTGCTCCAAGGGATTTTGTGTCGCCAGCACCAAGAATGGAGTTTCGAGCTTGTAGGACTGCTCACCAATCGTGACTTGTTTTTCCGCCATGGCTTCGAGCAACGCGGACTGAACCTTCGCCGGCGCTCGGTTGATCTCATCGGCCAAGACAATGTTGGTAAAAATGGGCCCTTGTCTTGGGACGAATTCTCCTGACTTGGGATTGAAAATCATGGTTCCAATCAAATCTGTTGGCAAAAGATCTGGCGTGAATTGAATTCTTTGAAAATCCAAAGAGATGGTCTTTGAAACCGTGGAGATGGTCAGCGTTTTGGCCAAACCCGGCACCCCTTCCAACAACACGTGCCCTCCAGTCAAAAGTCCCATCAGAATTCCTTCGACCATTTCCTTTTGTCCGACAACGGATTTACTGACCTCGGCCAGCATTCGGTCGACAAATTGACTTTCTTGTTTGATTGCGGCGTTGAGCGCCATGATATCCACTTCCACGAAGAGCCTCCATGATGACCAGTGATCGACAATGATTCAGATAGCTTGCTCTTTAGTCTCTTCCTGAAATGGCGGAAGCTCACCACTTGATGCAAAGCAAAACAATTTCTTGATTTCGAGGCCATCGTTTGGTGCACTATCGCTTTGTTCCTGGGACCAAAGTCCTTGATTGAAATGAGGCCTTAGTGAGAATGTGTGGCAGCAACCTATGAACAATTCCTCCTTGCGCCCCCATCATCCCGATTTTTCCATCTATCCCTTTCCGGTGACGCGTGTGTCCCTGAAGGTCTGGTTGTTTCTGGGAGTTTTGGCTTTGGGGCAACTTTTTATCGGTTACCATCTTGGCGGACGACCAGGGCTTTTTCTTGGATTTTTAGCTTCGGTGTCTTTGAACTTGCTCGTCTTTTTTTTCTCGACCCCTCAATTGCTGCAAAAATTTAACGCTCGCCGCATGGAGGGCCAGGATTCTTGGGGCCTCAATACCCTTTTGCAAAAATACGCGGAAAAAACCGGAGTGATCGCCCCCACACTTTACATCTGGGAGCACCCATCGGCGATTGCATTTTCCTTGGGGCGCCCTGGGCATCGCGCAGCGATCGCGTTGTCATCGGGTCTTTTGCAAAATCTGACCAAAGATGAAATTGAAGCTGTCTTAGTTCATCAAATCTGCCATCTGCGTGTCATGGATCGATTTCGAATTGGCGTTGCTAGCACTTTGGCCAGCGCTTTAGTTGGTTTGTCTCAGGTTCTCGACACCTCTTGGCCTCTGAACTGGGTCAGAAAAAGCCCTCTGCAAAATCCTTTTCATCATCTCTTATGTCCACTGGCCTGGCTGATGATTCGTTTGACCATGGCAGACCGCAGTTTTTTCGAAGTCGATGACCTCGCAGCTTCATTGCTCAGAGATCGAAAGGCTTTGGCCACAGCTCTTTGGAAAATGGATTCTTACTGCCAGACTTTGCCGTTGGATCCACTCCCCTGCACCCATTATTTATTTGCGGTTAATCCCGAAGGCCTGAGAGATTCGAACTGGTTTTTTATTAGCCATCCAAAAATTGAAAATCGTCTACGACGACTGGTGGGAACCTACCCACTTTGAGCAATGCTCTAGCTTACTAAGAAAGGACTTACCAATGCAGAAACTTGAAGCCACTTTTTCAGTCTTGACCATGTCGATTGCCTCCAGCGCCGCAATGGCCTTGGGTCTAGCTCCTGATCCTCAGTCCGGGAACGTACAAAAAGATAAAGACATGGCAAAGTTCAACATTGATCTCTTGTTGATGTTAAAAGAAAAAACAAAAGGCAACCTGAGCGCTGACGAGCAGCGTTTTATGGAGTCCGTCATCAGTGACTTGCAAATGAAGTTTGTCGCTGAGAAATAAACGCCCCCTGGCGCCCAGTAAATAAAAATAATCTCAAAGCGAAATTAAATTTTTTTAACACCATTGACCTTCTCGGATTCCTGCCCAAAATGAGAGGGCATAACGTCCTCACTGACTATTGACGGAGGTTTCCATGAAGCGATTTGTTTTTTTGAGTTCTGTGCTGCTGACAATTTTTTTCTGGAATCCCAACATGGCTTTGGCCCAGAAATCTTCGAGTCCTGCTAAAGCAACGGCGCTTCCCCTTCTTAAGTTTGGCGATCCTTTGCCGGCCAATGCTTTTGTCGAGCTCGCGAAACTCATCAACCCAGCGGTGGTTAATATCTCGACGACCACGATGCCAAAACAAAGATTCCGTGGTCCTCAAGATCCATTCTTCGATATGCTTCAACAGATGTACGGTATTCAGATGCAGCCCCAAACTCTCCGGCCCGTGCAGTCCTTGGGAACTGGGTTTCTGATTCGCGACGATGGTTTGATCGTCACCAACAATCACGTCATCGCCGGGGCCGATGTCATCCAGGTGCAGCTTTCTGAAAAATCCGCCGACCTGTTAGAGGCCAAATTAATTGGCTCTGATGATCGAACAGATATTGCTTTGATTAAAATCGAGAGCAAAGAAAAACTACCGATGGTTCAGTTGGGAAGCTCGAATGACCTTGCCGTCGGTGAATGGGTGGCCGCGTTCGGAAATCCCTTTGGCCAAGGCCACACCATGACCAAAGGAATTATCTCTGCCAAGGGGCGAGAGATTGGTGAGATCAATAAATTTCCGCTCATTCAAACAGATGCCCCGATCAATCCCGGAAATTCCGGCGGCCCCTTGGTCAACATGAAAGGTCAAGTGATCGGCGTGAACTCGGCGATCGACGCCAGAGCCCAAGGAATTGGTTTTGCAATCCCGATTGATGAGGTGAAAAAAATTATTCCTGAATTGGAAAAAGACGGAAAAATTCGCAAGGGCTACATTGGTGTGGGATTGGATGATCTCAACCCACAAGCCGCGATGTATCTGGGGCTGAAAGAGCCCAGCGGGGCACTGATCACCAGCGTAGACCCACGAGGTCCCGCCGCCAAAGCTGGCATTAAACCCTATGATGTGATCATTGATTTCAATGGACGTAAAATCAGCTCGGTTCGAGATTTGGTCGATGCCGTTTCAGATAGCAAAATCGGTGGTCGAGCCAAGGCCAAATTCATTCGCGAGGGCAAAACCAAGAGCATTGAACTTGCGATCAGCGATCGACCAGAGCCCACTCGCACCAGCTCTCCCCGCGCTCAGCCCCGAAAAAAATATGCAAGCGAACAGCTGCCCTACAACCTGGGGTTTTCGATCACTGAGATGAGCGATCAAGTAAAACGAGATTTCAATCTTGATACTCGGGGGATTGGCAAACACCCCGTGGTGTTGGAAATTCAACCCAACAGCAAGGCGGAAATTGCGGGTCTTTTGCCCGGTGATATCCTGGTTGAGGTCAATCGCAAGGCCGTAGGCTCCACCAAAGAGGCCTTACGCCAGCTCAAGAGTGGCACCAACACCTTTCGGATCAATAGAGATGGGGCCTTCGTGATCATCGTGATCTCGGAGGAATAGACCTTAACCTCGACTTTAAGAACCCCGACGAAAGTCAAAGTGAGGCTTTCGTCCTGCCTTATAGATATTTGATTTTATTGATGTTTTTTGTGTGAATATTTCAGGCCTCGACAAAGGTCTCAAGCTTTCCGCAAAAAAGCCGATCAGAATAGGCAGGCGTGTTTTCAACAAAGGATCGCACAATGAAAATCACCGAAGTAAAAATCTTTCCCGTGAACGAAGAGCGTCTTAAAGCTTATGTCTCGATCACTCTGGATGACTGTTTCGTTATTCGCGATCTCAAGGTTATCCAGGGCCCAAGTGGACTTTTCGTCGCCATGCCCAGCAAAAAACGCAAAGACGGCCAATTTCGCGACATTGCCCACCCCTTAAACCAAGAAACCCGCGCCATG